>Ga0082335_1006882_pt1 | contig 14213 bp, 16 predicted proteins | sample Subgrocontami58m_FD_72375 | JGI IMG/M metagenome (GOLD analysis project Ga0082335, IMG submission 72375) | Subsurface groundwater microbial communities from S. Glens Falls, New York, USA - GMW37 contaminated, 5.8 m (SPADES assembly) (version 2) ...
TCGTCCCCTTGAGCAGTTTTTATCTCAATGATAACGATGTCAAACGGCACAGCCTTAAGGCGCTCAATAGCCTCATATCCACTGGCAGCACAGGACACCTGGTATCCTTTCTCCTCAAGGATATCAGCCATACCCTCTCTCATTTCCAATTCTTCATCAACCACTAATATGCGAACCACGTTTCCCATAAATTTATATAATAAGAATTCCCTTTTTGAGATTCTTCGGCTGCGCCTCAGAATGACAATACAATAATGTCACTCTGAGCGGAGCGAAGAGTCTAATTTATTTTTTGGCAAGGGCCTTTTTTACCGTCTCTAATAACTCATCAGGCTCATAGGGTTTCGTAAGATAATAATCTGCACCGGATTCCTTACCTGCCTCTTGATTATTTTCATGCCATTGGACAGAAAGGATTATCACAGGCACATCTTTTGTCTCATCCTCCCGCTTTAAGATTCTTAATAGCCTCAAGCCATTCACCTTTGGCATAATCACATCTAAGATAATAAGGTCAGGCCTTTCTTCCTTAGCGAGTTCTAATCCTGCCAGAGGGTCCTGGGCAGTCAATACCTCATAGCCATTTGCCTCCAGCCTTATCCTGATGACCTCTAAAAGACCCGGTTCATTATCTATTACTAATATTCTATTTTTCTTCACCTTTTCGCCTGTTGAGAATCATCCCTATCTCGTATATCAGCACATCCCCATCAAATGGCTTTACTATAAAATCTGTAGCACCTGCACGGGTTATTCTCTCAATTACACTTGGCTGGTCCGTAGCACTGAAGACTATAATTGGGATACCAGAGGTCATAGAGTCTGCCTTTAACCTCCTGCATACCTCGTAGCCATCCATCACCGGCATCATGATGTCAAGGAGTATGAGGTCTGGCTTAAAACGGACAGCATTGTCTATACCGCTCAATCCGTCATAGGCAGTTAAGACCTCATAGTTATTTGCCTCAAGCCTTGCCTTTACTATTCTTACAATATGAGCCTCATCATCTACCACAAGGATTCTCTTTTTCATGGCTCCTCTTGAATAATTCTGATTTTTGTGGAAGCGTAAAGAAGAACCTGCTTCCCTTCCCCATCTCACTCTCAGCCCATATCTTACCGCCATGTGAGTCTATAATAGCCCTGGCGATGTAAAGCCCTAACCCTATTCCATCTGAAGAGCGGTTTGAAGACGTATCCAGACTGTAAAGTTTATTAAAGATACGCGGCAGTTCCTCCCTCGGGATACCCATTCCATTGTCCTCTACGCATATCTTAAGGAACCCTTCTTCCATCCATGCCTTTATAATGATTCTCCCATCCTGGTGGCTAAATTTAATCGCATTACTCACCAAATTCATTATTACCTGCATTACCTTATCCTGGTCAGCCGGGACCTCGGGCAAACCGGAAGGGACATCCTTTGTGATTGAGATACGCCTCTTATTTGCCAGTCTGGACATTAGTTCTACCACATCATTCAGCAATACCTCTATATTCATAGACTTCCTTATGAGGTCTGTCTTACCCAGATCCATCTTTGCCAATCCTGCAAGGTTTTGTATCAGGCGGCTTAACCTGTCAACCTCATGCCTCAATGCCTCAAGGAAACTCAGTCTCTCCCCATCTTTCAATTTCTCTGTAATGATTCCATCACAAATGAGTGATATACCTTCTTTAATCACAGTAAGTGGGGCACGAATTTCATGGGTAACTAACATGAGTAAATTTGACCTGGTCCGGTTTATATAATCTGCCTCTACGCTGTCATTTCTACCCGCATATATATCTTCAAGTATTAATAGTTGTACCGCAGTTTCTGCTGCAGCGGTCCATGAAGATATCCCCTCCTCATTGAAATCATGGTGCATGTCAGTAGCCAGGTATCCTACACCGATTAGTTTAACGCCGGATTTTAAAGGGACACACAGGATAGACTTTTCTTTCTTGCCTGCTACATAATTAAGAGAGGATTTCTCCTGTACCTCATGAATGACAATAGTCCTGTCTTCAGAGGCTGTCCTTCCTGCTATCCCTTCACCTAACTTAAGCCGGTGCCCTTCTCTACTCTTTCCATCTCCTCTGCCAAATGCTAATCTCAAGACCAATTCCTGGTTATCTCTATCTACAAGAAATAGCCCTCCTTCATTAGCAGTTATACCATCCATCCCCTTTCTCAGGACATAATCTATCAATTCAGGAATATAACCCATTTTATTTCACCTCATCACTTATTCTCTGGGCAATTATGTAAGGAACCTTAGCCTCAATATATATCCCGTCATCTCTATATTCCTTTTTTAATACCATCCCCTCTTCATATATGAGATTCAGCATCTGCATCTTATCATGTGGTATAGTGATGCGGACATCCCTCATAGCCGATGAGACGATAGAGGTTATTTTATCCAATAATGAGCCCAGATTTATTTTGTAAAGTGCAGATATTGATATGCTGTCTTCAAATTCGTTGAGGAATCTATTGATAATGGCTTTATTTTCTATCTTGTCTATCTTATTCAATACCGTGATGATGGGTTTGTCTCTTGCCCCTAACTGGTCTAATACTTCATATACAGAGAAACTACGCTCTTTCGCGCCATCTGTAGATATATCAAGGACATGGACTAATATGTCTGCTTCTACAACCTCTTCTAATGTAGCCTTAAATGCCTCTATAAGGTGGTGGGGTAGTCTATGCAGGAACCCAACCGTATCGGTAAATAGCACCTTCTGATTGTCAGGCAGGACAAATTTCCTTGTCAAAGGGTCAAGTGTTGTAAAGAGCCTGTCCTCAACAGGAGTTTCTACTCCCGTTAAAGAAGATAGCAAGGCGGATTTACCTGCATTGGTATATCCTATAATAGCAACCGTAGGGATAAAGAACTTCTCTCTTTTCTTCCTGAATAGTTCCCTCCTGCTCTCAGCCTCTTTAAGTTCCCGTTTTAACCTGGTGATTTTAGTCCTTATACGCCTTCTATCAACTTCCAATTTCTGTTCACCTGGGCCCCTTGTTCCAATCCCGCCTCCTAAACGGGAAAGCAATACCCCCTTCCCAACAAGCCTCGGCAAAAGGTACGTCAGTTGAGCCAATTCCACCTGAATCTTACCCTCCTGGCTCCTGGCTCGCTGTGCAAATATGTCTAAGATTAACTGTGTCCTGTCAATAACTTTAACATTGATAATATCTTCAAGATTCCTCTGCTGGGTACTACTTAACTCATCATTGAATATTACAACATTTCCCTTTTTACTAAGGCATAACTGTCTGACCTCTTCCACCTTGCCTTTACCGATAAATAAGGCAGGGTCAATTTTGTCTCTCTTGCAAATTATTTCTTCTGCCACCAATGCGCCACTTGATTGAGCAAGTTCTTTCAATTCACCAGATTCAGACCCAATATCTAAATTGCGTCTATCAAAATCAACTGTTACAAGTATGGCACGTTCCACTATCACCTCCTGTCAGTTCCGCCATTTCATTCAGCACCCTTTCCCAATCCCCCGGTCCCCCATTTAACTTTATCCAGTTAATCCTGTTATCCTTCTTAAACCATGTCATCTGCCTTTTGGCAAACCATTTCGTATTTCTCTTTACCAGATACATGGCAGTCTCTAAGGGATACTCACCCCTCAAATACCCTGCCACCTCTTTATAGCCCAATGCATGACTGCTCATCCTGCCCATCTTGCCATCTGCCATTAATGAGTGAACCTCATCAACCAGTCCTGAGTTGAACATCTCTTCCACACGTTCTTCAATCCTCTTGATGAGTTCCTGCCTCTCCCTCCACAACCCTATAAAAAAGATAGGAAACTCTGCCTCAATGCCCTTTGTCATTTTATGATGGGATGAGATAGGTAACCTTGATTTCTCATATACCTCCAACGCCCTCACAACCCTTCTCAAATCTTCAGGGTGGAGCCTGGATGCAGTCTGGGGGTCTACAGCCTCAAGTTTCTTATACACATATGACTTCCCATAGAGCTGTGCCTCCCTCTCAATCTCAAACCGTAAATCCCAATTGGCAGGAGAATCGTCAAATATCCCATCTACCAATGCACGGACATACAATCCACTCCCGCCCACAATGATGGGCAGATGGCCTCTAAGGTGTATCTCCTCTATAGTTAATCTTGCCCTCCTGCTAAATTCCGCAGCACTGTAATCTTCATAAGGTTCTAATATATCAATAAGGTGGTGATGGACCTCTTCTCTCAAAAGGGCTGAAGGCTTTGAGGTTCCTATGTCCATGCCTTTATAGACCTGCATAGAATCGCAGGATATGATTTCGCCGTCAAGCCTTTTTGCAAATGGGATAGAAAGGCCTGTCTTGCCTACTGCAGTAGGACCTACTATAAAGATTATCATATAACTTTACTCCTCTCCCCTTGTGGGAGAGGGTTAGGGTGAGGGGGGACCTCATGGAAATATCGCCGTTGGCAGCCCTTCATTTTTCAGTTGTCTCTCCACAGACTCTGCCTGAGACCTCGCATTAAACTTCCCTACCCTTACACGGTATAGGTCAATTTGTCCTGTCCAACCTTTTACTATGTAGGCATCATACCCTTTATTTACCAGGTCACCTTTAAGCCTCCTGGCATTCTTCTCATCTCTGAAAGAACCTACCTGGACAGTAAAGGCAAATTCTTCCTTTTTCAAAATCTCATTAACCGAACCTGCCTCTATACTCAGGGGATATTCCTTTACCAACCTTTCATAATAGCGCCTGGCTTTCGCCCATTCACCCTGTTTTTGACAACACTCCCCCACCCTGAAGAGGACTGTACTTAAGGCAGAACTCTCTGGAAATTTCTCCAGAATATCGTTATAGGAAGCCTTTGCCTTGTCAATATCACCTTGCAAAAAGTGAGCATCTCCTATCCCTAAAGAGGCACGGTCTAAAAATTTCCCGCTTGGGAAATCCTTGAGAATAAGATTAAAGGTCTCCTGAGCCTTATCAATATCCCCGACTTTCAGGCAAGATACGCCTATCAGATAGCAGACCTCTTCCTTTACCCCCTTTCTCGGTGAACGTTTAAGTAGTGACTGGCAATCCCTGATAGTCTTTGTCCAATCCCCTTTAAGAAAAGAAACCCTTATCCTATCAAGGCTCCTGTCCCCCATCTCCCCGCCGAGTATGATTCCCTCTTTAGAACTCGGCTGCTGAATCTCTATCATACCATAGAGAGGAACAGCAAGTCCGACCAATACAAGAATCGTAATAATTATTTTGTACACTTTCACCTTCTCTAATGTAGCGGCGACATTTATGACGCCCATTTTGTTACAATTATACCACATTTTTCGTCCCAAGTAAAGTCTCTTTTTTTATATCCACAATTTTCACCTCAACCAGACTCCCTTGTAAATCCTCATCCTCATTGGAAAATACCACTTTCTTATTCGTCCTTGTCCTACCCTTCCACACAGAATTGCCATCTTTGCCAGCATCTTGCAATACAGGTCCGCTCCTTCGCCCTTTCTCCTCAACGAGCACCTCTGCCACTTTTCCAATAAGATTTTTATTCTTCTCAAGGGTTATCTCTTCCTGTAGTTCAAGCAGTATTTGATTCCTCTCCTCCTTTACCTCTCTTGGAACATCATCCTCAAGATGCCAGGCAGCGCTTCTTCTCCTCGGGGAATATTTAAATATGAATGCACTATCAAACCCCCCATGGTCCTTCATCAATCGGTATGTCTCCTGAAAATCTCCCTTCTCCTCTCCCGGAAAACCAACGATGATGTCAGTTGTAATACTGCACCCGGGAACTAATTTCCTTAATTCCTCAATGAGCCTCCTGTAATCCCCGGCACTATATCCCCGGTTCATTGCCTTCAATATCCTGTCCGAGCCTGACTGAACCGGCAGATGTATATGTTCACATACCTTTGGCAATTCAGCCATAGCCCTGAAGAGTTCAACACCTGCATCCTTAGGATGGTTTGTAATGAATCTAATCCTTTCAATACCATCTATATCATTCACTTTTTCTAAAAGGCGAACAAAATCCGTATCCACATCCAACCCTCGCCCATATGAATTCACATTCTGCCCCAAAAGCGTAACCTCTTTAAAACCTCTCTGTGCCAGGTCACTTATCTCTCTCAAAATGTCTTCAGGCTGTCTACTCTTCTCCCTACCCCGCACATATGGCACGATGCAGTAAGAACAGAAATTATCACACCCTTCCATGATAGTAACATAAGTCCTGATAGAACCTTCCCGATAATCATCTGACTTCACGCCATCCGGCCTCTCAGTTCTGTTAACGGCAATATATTTAGACTCTTCCCCTTCGTTACACTCAGGGTCAGAGTGACATTTTCTTCTGTCATTCTGAGCGCAGCGAAGAATCTCAATATTGAAACTCCTATGCACAAATTTATCCCTGTCGTTCAATAATTTTTCAAGCAGGTCCGGAAGTTCATATATATTGCCTGTCCCGCACACCAAATCCACATGGGGTACCTTCTTGAATATCTCCTCTTTATAGTTCTGTGCCATACATCCCAGCACGCCAAATATAATCTCCGGTCTTTCCTTCTTCATGACCTTCAGCATCCCAAGTTTCCCATAGACCCTCTCCTCAGCATGCGCCCTCACACTACAGGTATTGAAGAGTATAATATCCGCATCTTCAACATTGGGAGTGAATACAAACCCCCTCTCAATCAGTATCCCCCTTATAATCTCCGAATCCCTGTCATTCATTTGACATCCGAAGGTTCGGATAAAGACTTTTCGGGGCGATTTTCCATAACTCTTTTTAGATTCTTGGCTTGGCATTTTCTTTCAAATTTCAAAACTATTTTCTCTATGGTAAAAAACAAGGCATTTAAAATTCTTTGCGCAATCACAAAAAATCGCTCATGAATTATCTTGCGCGATTCAATATTATGCGCGCTAACTTCCTTCAAACTCAATGAGCTAATAATCCCTCATCCAAAAACTATAGCACCTGCCAATGTCCGCCTTTGTCGGGGCCGACGCGTTTAAGCAATCCTTTTTTCTTTAACTGGTTGATATTTTTATCTATGGCGGTAGTGCTAATGCCAACCTTATCCGACAACTCTTTCTTGGATATATAGGGATTCTCTTTAATGAGGGCGAGCATCTTGCGTTGACTTTCTACCAACCTTTCTACCAACCCTTCTACTAACCTTTCCGCCAACTCTTTCTCCCTACTTTTCTTCACAACTGGTTTTAAGGAATACTCGGGATTACGATAGAAGATTGCGTGAAAGAAAGTAGTTGAAGTAAACACAGGTTCTTTCAATTTTGCCTCGCGCATCAATCTCCTCATTTTCTCAATACCCGTACCTATCCTCTCGACTTTGCCCATCCTGTGGAACAGATCCGCGATAATGAGGTTGCGCCTGACGGATTCTTTGCCAAAATTCTCCTTGGTGATACCTGCTGGCAGGCCTCCGGGATTTACAATCTCAACCCTATCATCAAAGACGCTTAGATAAATACTTGTCCCTCGCATGCTATAATCGCGATGGACAAGCGCATTTACCAAGGCCTCGCGCAAAGCGTCCAGCGGTAGTTCATAAATATCCCGGCGGGTCAATTCATGTATTTCGCTGCGCACGTTCAGATGCCTCTTAAGAAAAGCCATTGATTCATTAATCTGAGTCAACAAGTCGTCACGCACATCTTTGCGGTCATAGATATGCATTTTATCTACACCTTTAAAGGCTGCAAGAATTGATTCTGAGTATGGAATAAAGCGGTTGATATCGGCAGCAAACATTAAGGCGCCGACATTATTGATTTTATTGTCTTTGTAGATACTGAGACTGGAAAGAAAAGACGGCAGGTTATCTTTGTTTACTTTAAGCGAGGTTTCGGCTTCTTTAAGAAACGCTCTTACCTTGGCCAGCGAAACATCCTCAAATCTAAAGTCTTTACACGGCAGGCTTTCAAAGAATATGTCCGTGGTTTCCCGGAACATAGTGCGCACTTCCTTTTGCGCCATCTTTTGGGTTACGGCATCAAGACGACGGAAATAACCTGAGGAGCAGCTGTAGGGTTTTTCATCACCTTCCACTACTTCAATAATAATAACCTTATCAACCCGTGTTATTTTTTTAAGGTTAATATGCGGTTCACAGTTTCTGGCAAGGGCAGTAATTTCGCCTTTTAATTTATTGGTGAGAGTTTCACCGGTGATTTTCCCCTGGTCGTTAACGCCAAGCAGGATATATCCGCCTTTTGCGTTGGAAAAAGCAACGATATCTTCGGTAATTCTTGGAGAGTATTTTTCCTTGAATTCTACGGTAAGGCCTTCGCCTTCTTTAGTAATAAGTTTTAAGTCTTTTTGCTTCATTTTATTTTCATTTCTCCTTGGTCAGCAAAACTATAATAATTATTATCTCAATAGTTGCTACCTGATTGTCATAGCGTGCCGAGAAGTCTATATCTATGGTTGTCTGTCTCTCCGGAACCTGCCATACAGTGAACATAAGAACACCTTTTAGAATAAATTTGTCTGCGTATTTGGAACGGCTAAATCTGTAAAGAAATCTCTCCATCCTATAATATTGCAGAATTTCTGAAAATGGGCAGATGGCTTCTTTCGCTTTATTTTGAAGCCGTGCCCGGACAGAAGCCTGTATATTCTTGATATCCTTTTTCATAGCATGGCTTCCAGTATTGGCTTTATTATATTATCAATGCGGCAAACCTTAGCGTAATGCATAATTTCTTTTGGCTTTATACCTTTTTCCGTAATAGCAACTTTGAGGGCATCTCTCGCAACGTCTATGCCTATTTTATTGCGGAATTTAAAACAATCGGCAATCGTCTTGGCAAGGTTGTAAACTCTGATCTTGTGACCTTCAATTTCACGTTCTTCAATCCCGTCTTTCCATGTTTTGGGCGAAAAGCGGTAAAATCTGACTGGAGGATATTTAATCCTATTCGCATGAGTTCCCCTTGGAATAGATATATCCACACAACGAGGTATTTCAATTGTTGCTTCATGAAAGGCAAGGGCAGAAAGAAGACATACCACCCCTTTTGGGACCTTGATTGACACAGCTACAAGATCCGGGCTTGAGAGAGTAGAACCATCGGATAGTCTATACAGACCACGGTCTACTTTATGAATCCGGGCGGAATTCAGGATAGTCTTAAGGAGAGATTTATTAAATCCAGCTTCTATGATTTCCGCGTAGCTGGCAAGGCCAGCCCTTTTCTTGAGAAAATTTATAAGTTCTGCCTCTTTAGCGCCCATAAGGATACTTCCTATCTCTATACATTTGTTAATAAGTGTATAGCATTAGGGAGATAATGTCAAGTGTTATTTTTTGTTTTTCCTTTTAGTGGAAAAGCAGGCTATGAGCGCAGGCAGGGGAATCCACCAAGTTTTGTGGCGGATGAACCCCGAACACAGAGACTGCGTGGTGGGTGTGGAATTACAACGCAGCTAATTCAAGTTGAAATGTTGTGAAAAAGAACGGTTTAGATAATTTGTGGAGAACAAACCAAGGGTCATCCGAAACTGCGAACGAAAAACTTTTTTGACATAATCTGTTCCTTTACAGGCCGTTATAATGGGTTCACATTCTACATCTGCTTTTTCTGAACTGTCATATAATTTTACTACCGGCACAAAAGGAACGGTTCTATCCATTGATATGTGGTGCTCATCATAGCCTAATTTTCTAACCCTGGAGGCTATTGATTCATTCCCTTTATATTCTTTAATTCCAACACCAAAATCTATATCACTGGTCGTAACTGCTACATTAGGGACATCATGCCAGATGTATTTAGCATAAATATATGGAACCCATCCACCAACTAAAACCAAGTATGGGAGAAAATCGCTTAAATCATCTATTACCTTTAAAAGAAGTTTTTCAGCAAAATGGGACTTAAACAAAACTTTCCCCTTTTTCTTTAAGAACTCTCAGTAAATATTCTGCATGTTCCCTGCCGCGTTGTGGAAAATTATACAGGTCTAAATATAATTGTAGATTAGAAACAATACTATATCCTTTTATCTTCTGTCTATTCAAAAATATAGACTTCTTGTAATAAGGTTTGATTAGAAAAATATTGCCCCCTGTTTTTAACTCTTTCAAATCTAATCCTTGTCGCAGGTCTAAAGATATTTCTTTAAAATCTTCGCTGTCAAGATAACAATAGACAGAATCTATATTCACATAATTAGTAATGAGATTTGCCCCTGCATGCAAAGTTAAAGCATATTTATCAAATAATCTTCTTTTCGCAAGGTATTCTCTCAGTTTTTCCAATATATCTTTCTTGGGCGAATAATAAAGATGTGTGGTATTAAAGTCAAAATTGTAGAATTTATTCCATTCTTCTATCAGCTCTTTTTTGTTAATAAGCATACTATATGCTAATCTTCCTGAACGTGTGCCTGTCACAAAACCTTTCTTGCGCAAAACACCTAATACAGTCGCAGTCCTGCCACAGCTAATATTAAACTCTTTCTCAAAATCCCTAATTACCCATTTCCTATCAGGTGTATATAACATGGTGCGGATAACTATGGTAGCCTTATCGCTAAAAATAGATACCATCCTTACTATTCTCCAACGTATAATGTTTACTTATGCTAAATGTTCACTTTTTATTGAACATTATCTAACACTGAACATTTTATCACATCAATAAGAAAAGTCAAGCAAATATTTTTTTATGCACAAAACAACAGAAAATTATGCACAAAAAGTGCTTCTTATTTTTCCTGCGTTTCATAGATGTTCCATCATGGTACGCCCAACTTATATTACGTGTAGATTTTTCTATATTTATCCTTATAACACCTCACCATCCTCCAATACTTTGACATTCTGAAATAAAGCGGGGAACTGCTTCCCTTCAAAAGTATGTATTGGCACCAATCTCTTGGGATTTAAAGCATTGGCAAAAGCCTTTAAGTCTTCTAACGTCGCATGGCCGCTTGTATGAACATGTTCAATTGTTAAATTTTTCTGAGCGCAAAAACTTCTAAATTTATCTGTCAAGTAGCCTTCCCACATTGAATATATTATTTTAGTACCCTGAATACCGTCTATATTTTTCACTATAAGCGGAAAGATGGAATTATCTCGTGCAAGCATAAGTATCTTGTTTTTATTCCTGTTGATTTCAAATACATCGATTTTTCGTTTGTTATAAATGTAGAGCAAATCTCTGTATCCGGCGTTAACCAAACAGTCAGCGTGACATTTTAGAAATTTTATCCTGACATTTTTCCAATTAAACTGAGGGATTCGTTTAGAGACTTGCTTGAGCTTATCTAAAATAAACGCTGTATAGATATCAATCACAAAAATTGAATCGGTCTTAAGGCATGCCCTGTACGCCGAGACAATCCTGTCAATATTCTGAGACGAAGCAAATAGAAAGGTTATATTCTTTCTTTCCCTCAAAACATCCTCAAGCCGCTTTTCAACTTCTACCTCAGTTTTATACTGGGCATCCTCTCTGCCAATCGCCGAACCCTCCATAAGCAGACAGTCTATATTCTGAGGTGGTCTCTCAACAATCTGCTTAAATAATTTGGCTTTCCTCCCATGAGCCCTGAAATCCCCGGAATAAAATAGCCTCTTACCCTCTGCCTCAATCAGGAAGGCAAAGGCATCAAACGCAGAATGGTCAACCAGAAACGGCGTAACGGTAAAGTCGCCTATGCTCAATTGCTTTTTATGGCTAACTATTCTCGTATTCAACTTGCCAACTTTGGTGGGAACAAAGATATTTGAGACTTCAATAAGAAGGCCTGCACCCCGGCTTAAATAAATCGGTATTTCCGAATTAACATACTGAAGGAAGCCGTAGTGATCAAGGTGGGAATGAGAAATCAGTATTCCGTCTATACCTTTTTCCTCATCCTTATAGAGCCCTTTTATGTCAGGAAGGATGCCCTGCGCTTTGAGCTCCTCTACGGTTTTGTCTTTAAGTTGATTTGTATCGAATGGCTGATGGTCGCGAGAAACCAAAGGTATGCCAAAATCAATCAGGATTCCGTTATTGGCCGTCCTTACCTCAACACAGCTTCCGCCAATTTCCTGAGTGCCGCGATGGATAATTAATTTCATAAATGTCTAATTTACCATTTTAGGCCAACTAGGCCTGACTCGGTAGTGTAATTGTAAATTTTTAAGTTTCCTAAGAACTCTCGATTGTTTGTTTCTTTTCTAACAATACCCATATTGCATTGTATTATTTTTTACCATCTTTCCTCTTTGTGGGAATATCGTAAATTTCTATACAAGATAAATTTTACAGGTTTTAAAACCTTTGTCAAAGAAATAATGCGGGTCTGTCCGGGCCGTTTTTGGCGAAGAGAATTTTCTAATGCTTAGCATTTGATGCCTTTTTAAATACTTTTCCTTTGACTATTTTTTCCTTTTGATTTCTTGTTAATCCCTTTATCCTTTCTTCCTCTGAAAACGCCCTCTTGAAATAGCGGTACTCCTTACACCAAACCAGTTTTACCGGCCTTCTGCCCCTGGTATATCGTGCGCCCTTGCCATCATTATGTAATTTGATTCGACTGTCTACATCAGGTGTATATCCTGTATAATATGTTCCATCTTGACACTGCACAATATATACATAGAATTTTCCAGTCCTCGCGAATTTTTTCATAAATAGAACCGTCCCCTTTTTCTATTAGCGGACGAATTAGATTGCATTGTCCCTATTTACCTAATGCCTTGAAGATTGCCTCTGCCTTGTAGAGTGTCTCGTAATACTCTCTTACGGGGTCTGAATCTGCAACGATACCTGCACCAACCTGTAGATAACCTATGCCTTTGATAAGGATTAATGTCCTTATAACGATATTCAAATCCATATCTCCATTGAAACCCAGGTATCCTATTGAACCTGTATAGATATTCCTCGTTACCGGTTCCAATTCATCAATAATTTCCATACACCTGACTTTGGGACAGCCGGTTATGGTGCCGCCAGGGAAGACCGCCCTCAATAAGTCAAAGCGGTCCATCCCCTCGCTTATCATGCCTTTTACATTGGAGACTATATGGAATACATGGGAATATTCCTCTATCACCATAAGTTCATCCACCAATACGGTCCCATATTCACATACCCTGCCTAAATCATTCCTTTCCAGGTCAACGAGCATTATGTGCTCTGCCCTTTCTTTTTCATTAAGTATCAACTCATGAGATAATCGCCTGTCCTCCTCTGGAGTCTTGCCTCTCGGCCTTGTACCTGCTATCGGGCGGGTCTGGACATTTCTGCCTTCTAATTCCAGGAGCCTCTCCGGCGATGAACTCACCACCTGTAAATCCCCAAGGTCAAGATATGCTGCAAAAGGCGATGGATTGATGCCTCTCAGCGCCTTATATAAAATAAGAGGGTCAATATCACATGTAATGGCAAACCTCTGTGATAGATTTGCCTGAAATATATCGCCTGATGCGATATATTCTTTTGCCTTTTTTACTATCTTCCGAAATTCTTCTTCGGTAAAGTTAGATTTAATGTTCGTTAAATTAGATTGCCACGCCCTCCGATGTAACATCGGAGGACTCGCAATGACACTTCCAGTTTTGTCATTAGCATTTCTATTCAGTCTTGAAATGAGCCTTTCAATCTTATCAACGGCTTCGTCATAAGACCCTTCCCTTATGTGGAATGGGGAAGGTCTATCCTTTTTAGGATAAGACTTGTCAGTATCCTTGAGACTCTGGGCATTTGAAATAACTTTGATGCTGCCTCTAAGATGGTCAAATGCAATGACGGTATCAACAAATAGAAGGTTTATGTCATGTAATTTTAGGTCATCCTTTGCCCTTCTCGGAAGTTTTTCAAAGAAATGCCTGATATCGTATCCAAAGTAGCCTACAGCCCCACCTGTAAAATTAGGCATACCATCTAACTTAATAGATCGTAACCCATTGAATATACGCCGCAATTCTAATATAGGGTTTCCATCAAACCTTTTAATCCCATCTTTCCTAATAACCTCTATACATTCACCCTTACTCTTGAATACCATAAATGGGTCAAACCCTATAAAAGAGTATCTACCTGTCTTTGGGTGAAACCTGGCACTCTCCAAAAGAAAACTATTTTTACCGGGGTTCAGCCTTTCAAAAACTTCAAACGGATTTCCGATAGTGCCATCTAATTCTCTATAAACTGGCACCATAAAACCCTGTTTGGAGAGCTCTTTAAATGTCTCCTTGT
>Ga0082335_1006883_pt1 | contig 14213 bp, 9 predicted proteins | sample Subgrocontami58m_FD_72375 | JGI IMG/M metagenome (GOLD analysis project Ga0082335, IMG submission 72375) | Subsurface groundwater microbial communities from S. Glens Falls, New York, USA - GMW37 contaminated, 5.8 m (SPADES assembly) (version 2) ...
ACCGCCGGTACATTACGTGCCTTTGGTGATTTACCGATGAATTCGCCTTAAATTAACATATCGTTTATCAGATGTCAATAAGCTAAAAGTCTTATTAGTAGATAGGCATACCGCTGATTCCGGGTTCATATCACTTCCCCCGAAAATAACCTCAACAGGTGTCTTGACATCCGTGTGGGAAAGCATATACTTACTTTCCAAGAGATAAAACTGTAAAACCCACGACATCCATAGAGAAAGGTTACAAAAAAACAAGCAAAGGAGACGTAGATGAAAAAGGTTGTTTTCTGGATATGCTTGATGTTATCAACGATAGCCTTATCTCTAGCCTGTGTCCCTGTGACATCTCCTGCGACGCCGACTGCACCTGCACCGGCTCAAGTAATTACAACTATCGCTCCCATCTCTAACCTCCCACCCGTTCGGCAAGCTCAGGGCGAGCCTCCTACCGCTCAAGACGCTGCCTGGTCTAAGGTGGTAGAGGCAGCCAGAAAGGAAGGGGTTATCACTATCTACGCCGGTAGTCAGTTTGCCGGGGATGCCGGTCGCAAAGCCCTGGAAGCTTTTACCAATCAATATGGAATCCGGGTTGATGTGTTAATCATCGCTGGCCGCCAGGCAGTGGAGAAGGTAAAAATAGAAAATAAAATGAAGCTGCCTATCGCCGATATCCTGGGTGTCGGACTTTCCAGCCAAACCGAGCTTTCTTTGGCCGGGTTGTTAGATAGTATATGGCAAGACCTGCCCGAATTGCGGAATACGGCTGTCTTTAGAGTGGACCCAAAGTATACCCCTAACGGGGATGTGCTCAACATGACGCTGGAGGTAACAGGACCTATTATAAACACCAGGCTGGTAAAGGCCCAGGATGAGCCCAGGTCTTATGAGGATCTACTGGATCCAAAATGGAAGGGAAAGATAATTCTAATTGACCCAAGAAGTGGTGGCGGTGGCGGGTTCGCCTGGTTTGCCGAGATGCGCTATTACAAGATCCTCGACGACGATTATTTTCGCCGCCTTGCCCGACAGGAACCCAGCCTCTGGGGCGGCAGCGAAATCGAGTTAGCTAATATGATAGGCCGCGGAGAAGCGTGGCTTTATCCGTACACATCGGCTGGCATTGTCGGCCCGATGATCCTCGAGGGGGCGCCGATTAAGATTCTTGGTATGAATGAGGGTAACAGCGTTTTAACGAACCCGATATCAACGATTAAAGGATCTTCCCATCCTAATGCCTCTAAGGTTTTTATAAACTGGTTGTTCTCTAAAGAAGGCCAGGATATTTACGGCAAAGCATTCAAGGCTTTCGATCCCATGCGCAAAGATGTGCCTAATTATGTCGATCCCAGGCTCAGGCCGCAACCTGAACCTCAAAAACTACTACCTCGTACTTATGAGGTGGCCGAAGCATCCAACCGTTATCATAAGGAAGGGATAGCCGAGGGTATTTTCGGTAAAAGATAAGATAGAAAGATAGTTCATCCTGGTCGCCACAGACGATATTCTGTTTTAGGCGAGGAGAGGCTATCCCGACAAGTCGGGACCGGCGCCAGCGTCCTGGGGCGCTTCGAGACCGGGGTCCAAGTATATTTGTTGGCTTTCTCACCGCTCCTGTACTATATTTAATGACTATAAAATTTGGAAGGGATATTACTGACCTTGAGGAAATCCCTGAATTCTTTGAAGACAGCGCGTTTACGGCCAAAAGCTTTGTTTATCATGTCTAAAAGATATAAATCTTGATTGAGGGGCACGGGCAATGTAGATATCTTCTTTTGGTTACAATATTCGATGAGGACTTCCAGGACTCTTTTCTTATGTTCGCATAATACAGTTAGCCAATATTCATAATCTGAATCACCGAATAATTCTTCGAGTCTCTTGCCAACATCCTGTCCGGAAATTACCAGATCTCCGTTATCATTTATCCCGGCCGAGACAAACTGGGAAATTTCTCCTTTTTCTTCTAATAATGTGATTTGTATTCGCTGGTCTTCTCCCATAATCCTTCTCCTCCGACTTAATAGGTCAATTTCAAGTATAAATGTTGCCTTAATCTGTGGCTAGCTGGTATTTACTTGTTTTAGTACGCGCAATTCTAACTCGGGTTTCCGCAAGCTGTCTGACGTTGCGCTGATTGATACAACCAGTACTACCTCGCGGTGAAAGCGGATTTGGAAACATTGGGTTTATTCCCGGCATGCAGCTTAAGGTGGGCCAGGATGTCAATTGCCATCTTCAGCACTATAAGTATTATCAGTCCTCCGGTTGGCGACCCTAAGGCTAATAATATGAATCCGCCAAAGATAATGGTAAGGTGCAATACCCCAACCCGCCCATAAGGTTGAAACATCAGATCGCCAGGACTGGCCTGTTTGTATTCCCCTTTGAGAATATAGTTCATTACAAATGAGATACAATGGCTTAAAAACAAAGTGAGAAACCCCAACACAAAATTATAACCCCAAACGACCTGGAGGAACGCAGTCAGGTCGAGAATATCTGTCACCTTGATATTTGAACCTCCGAACAACGCGAATATAACAAATCCGTGCGCCATTGCAAACCCTCCATAGTGGACAGAGAAGAAGGGAACCAAGAAGAGCTTTGCAACCCATTGTCCGGGGCTGGCAGGGGAACACATAAGCATTTTCAGGATATTGAAAACCCCGATGATGACATTTTCCGTCCAGAAGAGCAGCATGATGGGAAAGACTTCCCAACCCAGAAAAAGAACACCGTATATCGGCAGCAGGTTAGATAAGATTAAGATGATAACAGTAGGTTTTTTCAAGTCCGCCGGTTTGATTTTTGGTTTTATTAATCGTCTCAGCAAGTTGCCCCTCTCTGGAAGGTTATCCTACTCGGCGCTCTAACCGAATATAAAGTAACCCATGTTCGTATACGAAGTTTACCATTTTCTGCTGACGCTACCCCGACCCGAATTACATCCATTAATATCAGGGTTAGGGCATCCAATAGCTGGCAAGACGGTTAGCTCGCAGTGAAACTGGATTTGGAAACATTCGGAACTTTTCCAGCATGCATCTTAAGGTGGGACAGAGCGTCCACTGCTATCTTCAGCAATATGAGTATTATCAATCCTCCGGTTGGCGACCCCTGGGTCAATAATAAGATCCCACCGACGGCAAGGGTAAGGTGCAATACGATCACCCGCTTAAAAGGTTGCCACATCAGGGCCTTAAGGTCGGCCTCTTTGTATTCCCCTTTTAGGATATAGTTCATTACAAATGAGGCGCCATGGCCCAATAACAAAGACACGAACCCCCACCATAAATTATAACCCCCGATAGTTTGTCTCAGTACGGTCGAGTTTATTTCAAAATCTGCCGTTTCCTCTATAGCTACTCCGCCGAACAACGTATAAATGAATATTCCGTGCACCACTGCAAAGCTTACAAACATGAGAACGAAGAACGGAACCTGAAATAGCTTGATCAACCACATTGCGGGGTCGGCAGGGGAAAGCATAAGCATTTTGAGGATATTGAAAACCCCGATGATGACATTTTCCGTCCAGAATAGCAGCATGATGGGAAAGACCTCCCACCCCAGAAAAAGAACACCGTATATCGGCAGCAGGTTAGATAAGATCAAGATAATAACGGTAGGCTTCTTCAAGTCCGACAGTTTGAAGTCTAGCCTTAATCTGCGTCTGGGCATATTGTCCCTTTCCTAAAGGTTATGCTAACTGCCACTCCAGCCAAGCATCAAAGAACCCTCGTTCGTATAGCGCTTACCGCATAAATGCAACGGGGTCTAGCCAAGCCACCCCGATACACCGGGGTGGCTGGTGGAGTATGTACCGAGTAAAGCGCACGATGAAGTGCATCTCCTCGCCCCTTGCGGGAGAGATGTAAGTGAGGGGTAAATAAATATGGCCTCACCCTCACCTACGCCTCTCCCATCGAGAGAGAGGGAAATTATTACGCTTATTTATGCAACTGGGTACTAGAGCGCAAGCTTTACTTGGACATAGTAAAGTCGTCATCAAACTTGAACTCTTTACTACGTTCGCCGGACCCAGTGGGGCGCACGTCACTCGGCCGGACCACATGGGGCTGAATCTGCTCCACATCTATGGCGATGCCGTTCAACTGCAGGTCATCGGCGGTGTAGACCGCGGTCACCTCCAGCTCTACCGGGCTCTCAATCACCAGGAAGCCCTTCAGAAATTCCGCCTTAGCCGAGGGGGTTCCTTGCAGAATAGCTACAATATTGTAGCAATCCACCTCCACGGCCTGGTTCGGCCCCAGCTTTTGCGCAATCAGCTTCGTTACGGGACCCCGGGGCTGGTCCTGGGGCAGGGCGATGGCCACCTTCTGCAAGAAAGCCGTGTCTTTTTCCCAGAAGTTGTGTATGTTGATGGCAGACCGGTACAGCCCCGGCACCACCGGTGCGGTGTCCTGCAGGGTAGGAATGCTGCCGGGACGCAGGGGCGTAACCGTCCCGCAGACGATCTTTGCCGAGTATATGTAGGTTGTGGTAGAAGGGTTAGGAGTGGGCGGCTGAGGCGGTACATGGATGAGCTTATGCTCTTTGATGATGTTGCCCGCGGCGTCGGTCATCGGGACGCCACCGATCAGTGCCCAGTCATCACAGGAGTAGTCGCCCGGCGCCGCGCCGGTGACTGAGATCGTCTCCGTAAACGCAGCCACGCCCCCGGAGGTGACGGTTACGCTCGCCGGCGAGAAGGCCGTGGAAAGGGGTCTTGAGCAGTTGGAAGTCATCGAGACGGTCACCGGCAGGGACGTCAAAGCTGACAGGATTGTCGTGACGATGGCAGTGGGGTTAACGCCCAACATGGCAACACCGCCCGTGGCCGCCGCAATGCGGGTAGCCTGGCCAGCCGTGCCCTGCTCACTTCCACAACTTGCCACATAACTGGAACTGTACATTGGGCTGTTGTCCAGTCCGGACGGATAACCGCTCGTCACGCTGACGGCGATCACCTTGATATTTGCCGACGCTAAGCTAGTGGGGCCAGACTCCAGCGACGCCTCTGTGATGGTGTCGGTCTCGCTGGGGGGGAAGTTGTTGGAGATGGCAGTGCAAACGGGGTCGTGCCCCGGCGCATCGCCGAACCAGACGACAATCTTGGTGGCGCCGCTGGCGCTGAAGTTCGCAGCGTTGTGGGCAGCAATCCTGTGGAGGGCGTAGAACTGTCCCTCGGGTCCATCGCCGCCATAACCAAGAGACCAGCCATTGATGGCGGCGGTGACGGCAGCCGGGGTGCTGCCTATCGGCGCCGTATTCTTGAAAGCATAGGGATCTTGCTGTGGCTTCTGGAAGTCCCTGTAGTCGCCCGCGCCGAACACCGCACCCGCCGCGACGAGGGCGGGATCATTAAATATGGTAGAGGCGGCGGCTTTGACGGTGGCTATTGGCGTGTTCATGCTTGACGTGGTATCCGCCAGGAAGTATATCTCGGGCTTGGGCGGAACTTTTGGTGTCTGGACTTTCTTGTCTATTCTGATCGACGTGCCCGCCAGCAAGGTCTCTTCCACCGAGGAAGGCGAGATACCCGGAGGGCGGGGCCTGGGGTCGAGTGGTCCCGGGACGGGTGTGAGCGGGCCACCACACTCCGCAGTAACCCTGGCTGCCACCAGCAATCCCGTTGAAGAGGAGGTGGTGTCCGGTTCGTTGCCAATCACGGACGCATTGACCACGTTAGCATAAAGCGTATGCAGCCCCGGCGTAATACGAATAGCGAATGGCCCTTTAATAGAGGTGTCTGAGAATCCCGCCACCTCCAGTGAATCCCCAATGGAAATGGATTTGCCATCCAGGAAGAGGAAGACCTGCTTGTCACCACCATACGCGTCAACCCTCAGCATGATATTGGTGTACGAGGGGTCCTGGTCTGTCAAAAAAGTCCTTTCATAGACATAGTTCCCCCCGGGGCCGGTATAGTCCTTCGGGAACGGAGATATCCAACTACCTGAAGAGGGCGTATACCATCCCCGGTTAGGGGCCACTGTGTAAGCTGCATTAGTCGAGGGAAACGTTGGCGAAGAAGGCGCTGAAACCAACTTCCAGTTCGGGTCAACAGAGCCTACGGCGCTCTGCCCGGTGCTCAGGTTCAGGTTAAAAGGACGACAGGGTTCCGTGACTTGACCGGGGGCCGCCGAGGACTGAGTGCCCGGGTCAAGTACAGTGGACTGAGGAGCGACAGGATTCGCGCCGCCTCCACCAGGTTGAGCCCAAACGGTAGGCCCCGCACCAGAGGAGATCAGGAGTAGGACCAGGAAAAAGGCCACCAGTGACATAGACTTAGACCGATGCATTTTAACCACCTTTCCGCCCGAACTTAAGCCGGGCTGGGTCCTATATTTAGACAACCACCTTATCAATTAAGCTCACTGAGCTTTTTAATAGCTTTTTCAGATTATTACCGTTCCCCCCAACGGTCAAAGATTAATCCGCAATAGGGAGGGCAACCGTAGTAAGCGGACGCAGCGAGGGGCACCCCACCCTGCCCGGCAACATGGGGCCAGACCTGCTCCACATCCATGGCGATGCCGTTCAACTGCAGGTCATCGGCGGTGTAGACAGCGGTCACCTCCAGCTCTACAGGGCTCTCGATAACCAGGAAGCCCTTCAGGAACTCCGCCTTAGCTGAGGGGGTTCCTTGCAGAATAGCTACAATATTGTAGCAATCCACCTCCACGGCCTGGTTCGGCCCCAGCTTTTGCTCAATCTTCCTCGTCACGGGACCGCGCTCCCGGTCCTGAGGAAGGGCAATGGCCACCTTCTGCAGGAAAGCCGTGTCTTTTTCCCAGAAGTTGTGTATGTTGATAGCCGTCCGGTAGAGACCCGGCACCACCGGTGCGGTGTCCTGCAGGGTGGGAATGCTGCCGGGACGCAGGGGCGTAACCGTCCCGCAGACAATCTTCACTGAGTATATATAGGTTGTCGTAGAAGTGGGGGGAGGGGGAGGCTTAACAGAAGTCTTTACGCACGCTGTATTGTTCCCCAGGTTGGAGTCAGGCGGTACTGCTGCGTTAGATTGATGCGAAACCATAGCGCAGTTCCCGAAGTCCCCCCCTGAGGGGCCGACCGCCACGACAATGGTAATGGTCAAGGGCTGGTCGTTGGGGGGGAAAATACCGCTGGGGGCAAGAATAGTGGAGTAGGCGCAATTAACAGGTCCGGGACCCGGCGCCCCCGTACATGTCCATGTGCCGGTTCCGTTTCCGGTGCCGGAGGCGGAAACGAACTGGGCGCCGGGAGGTAGTGGACTCAGCACGTCATTCACGCTGAGACCCATCACCGGTATACCGCCCACGTTCTTGACTGTCAATGTATAGGTAAGCGTCTGGCCATCCGCAGAGACCAAGGCCGTCTTCTGTATGACCAGGTCGGGCGGGGCTGGTTGACCAGGGGGCGCCGAGGGCTGATTGCCGGGGTCAAGGACAGTGGACTGGGAAACGGTAGGCCCTGTAGCGTCGCCTCCAGGTTGAGCCAAGACGGCAGGCCCCACGCCTGAGGTGATCAGGAGTGCGACCAGTACCAAGGCCAATGACACCGATTTGGTCCAACGAATATTAACCACTTTTCCGCCCGAATTTAAGCCGCTGTTACCTCGGTTTAGAGAACCAGTCGGAATTATCATCGCTGCCGCCTTCTCCACCCGAATACGAAGGCGCCCCCAACTGTCAGGCCGAAGACGATGAGACCTGCGTTCATGTCGGGCTTACTCGATGGCAGGCTTCCGGATGCCGGGCCCCTGCAACCAAAGCCACCCGAGGGAGCCGGCGGGGTCGTCGGCGGCGAAGTTGCCGCAATCGTAGGCGCCGAGGTCGGGGTAGCCAGGGTCGCCTCAGGGGTCTGTCGGGTAGACGCTGGCGTTATTATAATTGCCCGATCCGTCGGCGCAGGCGTAGGCGCCGGCGTTGAGGTCGCCACAGGCGGCGGCGTCCTTGTGGGAGTTGGAGCTATAGATGGCGATACCACAGCGGAGCGTACTCCACTCTGCCGGACCACATGATATTGGACCTGCTCCACATCGGTTTTGATGCCTTTCTGCTGCAGATTCTCAACGGTATAGACGGCAGTCACCCCCAGCTCTACCGGGCTCTCAATAACCAGGAAGCCCTTCAGGAACTCTGCCTTAGCAGAGGCGGTGCCCGCCAATATAGCAACAATATTATAGCAATCCACCTCGACGGCCCCGTTCGGCCCCAGCCTGGTCTGGACCAACTGCGTCACGGGACCGAGGGGCTGGTCCTGCGGGAGGGCAATGGCCACCTTTTGCAGAAAAGCCGTTTCGTTCTCCCAGAAATTGTGTATGTTGACAGCGGTCCGGTACAGCCCCGGCACGACCGGTGCAGTGTCCAGCAGGGTTGGTAATTCAGGCCTGGGACCAGGGATTGTAACCGTTCCGCAAACGATCTTTGCCGAGTAGATGTAGGTTATGGGAGGCGGAGGAGGAACATCCCTCTTTGTGTTAACGAAGCGACAGGTGACCGTCTCACCAGGATCCAGGACGATGGCACCCACCGGGCTGCCATCGGTGCACGTGGCGCTGGTCAGTGTCCACCCTGGAGGGGTGCTCTCACTCACCGAGTATGTGGCAGGGGTGAGGAGTCCGCTGTCATTTGGCAAGGCGGCGTCTGTCAGGGAGAAGCTACCCGGCGGGTAACTGGTAGTAAACTGAAAGACTGTCGGGTCGTTTGCAGGAATGGTTACCTTGTCCACAATGATGCGGCCGGGCTTGATATCGATCTTTCTGTTGGTGAAGGTGCAGGTGATTGTCTCACCGGCGTCCAGATCTATATCGGCATAATAGCTTGCTGCGGTAGTGCCCCCATCCGGGTCCTGACAGACAATGCTGAGTACCCATCCCGGTGGGATGTTCTCTTTAGCGGTGTACGGGCCTGGCGTCAAGTTGGCGAAGGTTTGCGTGTTGGGATACGTGGAGGCCGGGTCCTGCAGGAAGAACTGCCCCCAGCTCCCACCGAACTCGAAGACCTGGGTGCCGCTGGGCACAGCAATCTTTTTGATGATGATGGTTCCGGGCTTGACCTCGATGATCTTTGTGTTGACGAAACGGCAGGTGACCGTCTCACCGGGATCCAGAACGATGGCGCCCACCGGGCTGGCATCGGTGCACGTGGCGCTAGTCAGTGTCCACCCTGAAGGGGTATTCTCACTCACCGAGTATGTGGCAGGAATGAGGAGTCCGCTGTCATTCGGCAGGGCGGCGTCTGTCAGGGAAAAGCTACCCGGCGGGTAGCTGGTGGTAAACTGAAAGACTGTCGGGTCGTTTGCAGGAATGGTTACCTTGTCCACAATTATTCGGCCGGGCTTGACCTCAACAACAATCTTTCTGTTGGTGAAGGTACAGATGATGGTCTCACCGGCGTCCAAACCGATACTGGCGCTGTTGCCTGCTACTGTGGTGTTCCCGTTCGGATCTGCACAGGCAATGCTGAGCACCCAGCCCGGTGGGACGTTCTCTTTAACGGTATACGGGCCGGGCGGCAGGTTGGCGAAGGTTTGCGTGTTGGGCAACGGTGAGCCCCCGACCCCGTCGTCGTCCAGGAAGAACGAACCCGGGAGCCAGCTCCCGCCGAATTCAAAGTCCAGGGGGTCGTCAGATACAGCATTCTTGGTGATGATGATGGTGCCGGGCTTGACCTCAACAACAATCTTTCTGTTGGTGAAGGTACAGATGATGGTCTCACCGGCGTCCAAACCGATACTGGCGCTGTTGCCTGCTACCGTGGTGTTCCCGTTTGGATCTGCACAGGCAATGCTGAGTACCCAGCCCGGTGGGACGTTCTCTTTAACGGTGTACGGGCCGGGCGGCAGGTTGACGAAGGTTTGAGTGTTGGGCAACGGGGATCCCCCAACCCCATCGTCGTCCAGGTAGAACGAACCCGGGAGCCAGCTCCCGCCGAATTCAAAGTCCAGGGGGTCGTCAGGTACAGCATTCTTGGTGACGATGATGGTGCCGGGCTTGACCTCAACAATGGTCTTCGTGTTGGTGAAGGTACAGTTGATGGTCTCACCGGCATCCAGATCTATCCTGGCCGTGGCGCCTGATTGCAAGGTGCCCCCGTCCGGGTCTGCACAGGCGAGGCTGGTCGTCCACCCTGTAACCACGATCTCGTTCAGAGCGTATGTGCCAGGTGGGATAAGCCCGCTGTCGTTAGGTGGGGCGGTGTCTGTCAGGGAGAAACTACCCGGTGAGTAGCTGGCGGTGAAGTTAAAAATATCGGTAGCGCCGGCAGGAATGGTTACCTTGTCCACTATGATGCGGCCGGGCCTTGGAGCGACCTGTGAGGAAACGGCAGTACCCGCACCATCTTCTCCAGGACGGGCCCAAACAGTAGCCGTCACGCCTGAGGCAAGCAGGACTGCGACCAGGAAAAAGGCCACCAGTGACACAGATTTAGACCAAAGCATATTAACCATCTTTCCGCCCGAACATCAGCCGGGCTGGATCCAAATTTAGAGAGCAGTTTGTTTAATCAAGTTCAGTGGGATAGCTTCATCACCCCTGAGCCAGACACAATCCCACCAATGTATATTATAGTGTGTACCTTAATCGTGAGGCCTCAATCATCCGTGTGGGGTATGGAAAAGATAGGTTAGTGCTGGTCAGCGAACCTAATAGGGGGTAACTAATGAACGCGCCAGAAAGCCCATCCCCGTCATCGCGCACCTGCTGAAAAATAAGCGGCTTCGTATTTTAATACTTGTCCTACCAGATTTTATATGGGTTTAATAACCATGTATGCAATGTTTCTTTCATTATGCGGTAATAATGTAAATGCCGCTTTTAGAGTATAACACCTAAAGGATGAAATAAATACACTTTGCACATTATATTTTGACGAAGTCGGGGCTGGATTCTGCCTTCGCGGGAATGACATAAAGACGGTGTTCTCCGAGTAAAGCAAAAGATAGCCGTTCGACAGGACAGACGCCAGCGTGTAAAATTTATAATCGTGGTGAATTACGACGTTATTGTAATCGGCGCCGGACATGCCGGCTGCGAGGCAGCCCTCGCTTCTGCCCGCCTGGGGGTCAGGACACTCATCCTCACCATGAACCTGGATAATATAGCCCTCATGCCATGTAATCCCTCTATCGGGGGACCAGCCAAGGGACACGTGGTCAGGGAGATAGATGCCCTCGGCGGCGAGATGGCCCGCAATATAGACCGCACCTTCATACAGATAAAGATGCTCAATACTGGTAAAGGCCACGCAGTCCAGGCCCTGCGCGCCCAGGCTGATAAAAAGCTGTATAGCCTGTCCATGAAACATACCCTTGAGCGGCAACCTGACCTGGATATCAAGCAGGCCATGGTGGAAGAGATAGACAAAGATGAGAATGGCCTCTTTGTAAAGACCAACCTTGGACAAAGCTACAGGGCGAAATGTATTGTAGTTACAACGGGCACGTCCTTGAACGGGCGGGTTATAGTTGGAGATAAAGCCTATGCTGCGGGACGCTCCGGGGAATACCCTGCCATTGGCCTATCCCAGAGTCTGCGCAATCTAGGTTTTACGCTCGGACGGCTAAAGACAGGCACACCCCCCCGCATAGATGCCCGTACTATAGTTTTTTCTAAAACAGTCGCTCATCCCGGTAGCTCTACTCCGCTTTATTTCAGTTTTGAGCACGCTAACATACATACCGTGTTTCTTACGCCTAACCCCATATACCCCCGGGGAAATGCCACACCATGGCGGCAGCAGCTTCCCTGCTATATGGTGCATACCAACCCTGCAACACATCAGGTTATCCGTAATAATCTGGACCGTGCGCCGCTTTTTAACGGTCTGATTAAGAGCATCGGCCCACGCTCATGCCCGTCTATTGAGGATAAGATAGTCAAGTTTGCTCAAAAGCAGTCGCACCCGCTATTCCTGGAGCCTGAGGGCTGGGAGACCAATGAGGTCTATGTCCAGGGGGCCAATACAAGCCTTCCGGAGGAAGTGCAACTGGCTATGCTGCGGACCATACCCGCCCTGGAAAAGGTGGAGATGATGCGCGTGGGTTATGCCATCGAATATGACTATGTGCCCCCCGACCAGACCTGTGCCAGCCTGGAATCCAGGCTTATACCCGGCCTGTTCTTTGCCGGGCAGATAAACGGCACGACCGGTTACGAGGAAGCAGCCGGCCAGGGGCTGATCGCCGGCATCAATGCCGCCCGGAAGGCATTGGATAAACCGCCATTTATCCTGCGTCGCGACCAGGCGTATATCGGCGTGATGATTGACGACCTGGTTACCAGGGAGCTTACCGAGCCGTACCGATTGCTTACATCCAGGGCCGAATACCGCTTGCTGCTGCGCCAGGATAACGCCGACCTCAGGCTTACTCCACTGGGTTATGAACTGGGGCTGGTGAGCAAGGAGAGAGCCGATTCTGTTGAAGCCAAAAGGGAGGCTATATCCAACGAGCTTTCCCGGCTGGAGAGGGTATCTATCAACCCCGATAAGAAGACTCTCTCTCTAATAGAGAAATTTGGACTTCCTGCGTTAGAATCGAATACCACGGCTATTGAATTTTTAAGGCGTCAGAACGCCAGCTATAATGCCCTTGTAGCTCTTAACGTTGCCGTAGATAGCTCCGGCCCGGAAGTGAACGAGCAGGTGGAAATAGAAGCCAAGTATGCAGGCTACATAGCCCAACAGAGGGCGGCCGTGGACAGGTTACGCAAGTTGGAGGAACGACATATGCCGCCGGACTTTGATTATGATGCCATATCTGGTTTGCGCTATGAGGCTCGATTGAAGCTAAACAGATTCCGCCCCACTACCCTGGGGCAAGCGTGCAGACTGGAGGGCGTAACCCCGGCTGATATCTCTATACTTCTTGTCCACCTGGAACGCAGACGAAGAGCCGTTGTTAGTTGACCCCACGTGCAAGTTTTGTATATATTGGCGGTAAACTGTCATTACTATAAAAAAAATAGACGCTTGGAATTCCCTCTCCCCAAAGAGCTAACCGCACGACACTTTTTGAACGGGAGAGTCCAGAGAGGGCGAAGCCTTCTTTGGCAGGGTTTTAGGGGTGTCCCCTAAACAAAAGAATCTCTGGGCGGGTGGGTGGGAAAGAAGATATTTTCATTTGCTGTACCCCAGGCTAAAGCCTGGGGCATATGGAATGCCCCTTGCAAACTGAAAACAAACCGTATGCACATAAATCGATAATAATTGGCTTCCCGAAGCTGATAAACTGTTGTTTAATAGCCCTCACGAGGGAGAGGACTCGCCTAAAGCTTCCTCAGACAATCTGCTACGATTTACCTGGGAAAGCCGGGCTGTCAACGGGACTTAGTGTGACAAAGAAGCCCAAGCATTAAGTCAAATTAGATGACTAGGGAAACCTTCTAATATTAAGATAAGGGGGTATTAATGGAATATGGCCAAATTTACGAACTCGTATTTCAGGAATTAAAAAGAATACGAGAAAAGTTGTTAAGAGTCCCTAATTATAAAGATGAGGGTTTGCGGAACGACCTGATGAGTGGAAACATTGCTCGTAACATAGCTCTTGTTTTATATGACTCTGGACAACTAAACCTGCCAATAAACATAGGTACATCTAATAGGAATGAAATTTCGCACCAGCTTCCTGATAACGATAAAAGGCGGGTTATTGAGGTGCTTTGGCGGTTGGTATCGCAGGGCATTTTATGTCCTCGTACAATAGGAGATGAAACCAATCATCTTTTCAACATTACTGAGCTTGGCGAGCAAATTATTGACTCAGGCACCGATTCGCCTTACGACCCATTTGGCTACATGAAGCGCTTAAAAGACCAAGCACCAAAGCTTGACAGTAGCACAATGACATATGTGGAGGAATCTCTACAATGTTTCCTATCAGGCAATTTTACCGGTGCGGCTGTAGTTTTAGGTGTAGCCTCGGAAAATGAGGTTATAGACCTGATAGAGATATATGCAGCCTCTTTGCCCCCTTTGGATCAAAAAAAGTTTAAGGATAACATTTACAAACAAAACACAATTAAGAAACAATTTGAAAAGTTTTTTGAACGCCTGAGTCAGGGAAAATCCAATTTGCCTCCCGAATTGCGTGGAGAACTAGATTAATGATTCCATAATATTATTGCAATAGAAACGCGTTTGGTATAGAATATTTCCGAATCTTGATAAAGAGGAGGAAAAACATCTATGCCGTTCGTAAGCCAAAAGGCCAAGCTG
>Ga0082335_1006884_pt1 | contig 14213 bp, 16 predicted proteins | sample Subgrocontami58m_FD_72375 | JGI IMG/M metagenome (GOLD analysis project Ga0082335, IMG submission 72375) | Subsurface groundwater microbial communities from S. Glens Falls, New York, USA - GMW37 contaminated, 5.8 m (SPADES assembly) (version 2) ...
TATAACAAATCTGCAGTCGCAGCTCCAAGTCCAATGATTAGTCCGCGTAAATGCCCCTCGGTAAGTGTCTTGCGGATACACATAATTCCAATGGGTCCAACTGGCAACGACATTGCAAAACCAATAAAAATTCCTTTAAGAAAAAAAGTAAGTTCCATTTAATAATCTTTCAATCCAATTTGCGTAATCTGATTTTGGAACTAAGTTAGATGATTAAAAACTATTTATTTAAGAAAACCTGGTTGCCATCTTATCGCAATTCCAGTCATCTCTGATGAAGTATACAATCCCATTGAGATATTTTTACTCTGCAAACGATGAAATTCAGGAATGAGTATACCGCACAAGGCGCCTACTCCTATTCCGACTATGATATCGGAGGGAAAATGTTTGAGAGCTTTCATTCGAAAATATCCCAGAACAAGCGGAGGAATTAATGCTGCACCATATAAAAGATATTTATTTTTTCCAATTTCAGGATTGTAATCGCTGTAAACTTTTACCATAAAGAAAGTGGATGCCGCAACGGAAGCAACATGACCACTGTAAAATGAATTCCGGTTATTGCCCGATTTTTTCTCATCATAAGTAAGTTGATCATAATAAGTAACTGGCCGCAATCTATTTTGAAAAGTCGGCCCAAGAAAACTCCATTCAAAAATATTAGTAGTGATAGACATGGTTTCCAGATATATTAGTAACATGTCAGCCCAATCACGCTTAATCTTTTTATCGAATATTAGGAAAACCGGTAGAACCACAGAAGAAATAAGGGTGTAATCAGAATAATTTTCGAAGGTATTTCTATCAGTGGGATCTTGTTTCAACGCCCAAGAATCAATATCATTTATTATGCCTCTGTTCAATGCCAGTATTTCTAATTGAGATACCTCTTCTTTATTTAATATTTTTCCTATTCCCAAGTAATTTGCTAATGCCCCAACGCCAAGTATACTCCCTGTTGCCCAATAATTTACATGGTAAGGATGAAAAGAAGAATCGCTTGCTGAAGATTGAGCATAAACTTGATTAACTGTACAGATACACAGAAAAGCAAATACGACGGATTTAATTTGATAAGTTTTCATAATACCCTTAATAAAAATAGTAAGTACCATATTATAATCCTTCAATCAGAATGTTCATATAATAGTAATGTGTTAAACATACTATATGCTTCTTATTTTACCTTGTGCTTGAACTGCGTTGTTTTGTAGCTCGAGCCAATATTGAGATTAACAGTAAAGAGGTATTCCCCTTTTTCATCGAGCGATACACCGCCACCAAAGTGGTTCATCATCGGTTTGAGATTTACCGAAGAGATTTTCTTTGATGGGGAAACAACTTCCACCTTTGCACTAGTATCTGCAACTTCTTTTTGATTCAAAATATTTGTCACATCAAATATAAAGTAATGAGTGCCCGTCGAAATAGCATTTTTAATTTCAGTATCCTTCACCGTGTTTTTATCTTTCATCTTTCCCATCGCCTTACCAACAGTCGTGCTCTTCATTTCTGCGTTAAGCTTCTGACTTATGATCCACACTTTTGTGTTGAGGCTATCAACTGTGGATTCAAAAACCGGTTTACCCAACACACTTGAAACATCGTTTTCCTTTTTGATAGTCTTTGTTTTCATATCGCGGGTAGTCTGTCCATACATAGTTAATGTCAGAATGATTACCAGAGCAGCTGATAGAATTACATATTTTGTTTTCATAATAAATCCTTTCCGATTTAATTAGATTTTGTTCGTTCTCATCTACGCATGGCTTATTCTTCTTTAATCTTTTCTGCCATCTCAGCATATTCTTTGGAAAGTTCGGTTATCTCATGTTCTGTTTTTTCTTCTGCATTCATTACCGCATTGCTTGCAGGCTCGTGAGATGCAACAAGTTCATTCACTTTTAAATGAAGTGAACCGGAGAAACGGCTAAATGATTTTTGAATAATAAATAAACTTAAAAAAGTAATCCCAAGGATTACATCTCCGATGCTTGAATGAATATCCTGAGCGTAAAACTTTTTATTGGTAAGCCAGAATATTACCACACATAGAGCAATAATAAAAGTGATGGAATTGCCAAGTATTGTTGTAGCTATGGATGTAAGTTTTTCAAAACCTCTTTCTGTATGTCTGTAAATATTTTTCATTAGTTTTTCACACAACTCTCATCCAATATTCCTATTGGCTCATGACAAAAAGAATTTGTCTGTTGATTTGTTGATGAATAGCACTACCAGACTTTTAAATAAATTAATTTGCTGCACATTCAGTTTGATTAGCCAGATAATTCTCCATACCAATTTGATCAATTTGTGCACGTTGTATTTCTGCCCAATCCACGTGGCCTTCTTCCATTTTGAGTATCTTAGTCAGCAATTCAACACTACCTTCGTCAGCTACTTCATGGGCAAGATTAATAGCTACGTTGTAAGCATGTAATCCCAAGATCTCTGCATCCTGGTCGTTGCTAACCATTTCGAGAACAGTCTTACCAATCTTTATCGGATTCAGTTTGGACACAACAGGAATGCCATCCAGGAAAATGATACGCTGAATGAGCCATTCAGCATGATGCATTTCATCTATTGCCTGTTTTTCAATCGCTTTATGAAGTTTGCCAAAACCCCAATTGTTGCACATCTCTGAATGTACCATGTACTGGTTAATGGCAGTAAGTTCATCAGCTAAGCGTTGGTTAAGAACTGTAAGTAATTTTTCATTGCCTTTCATCTTAGTTCTCCGTTAAAATTATTTTGAAACTTCTAAAATTGATTAAGCTTTCTTTCTAAAGAGCAGCCAGCCAACTAAAACGCCAAAACCAAAAGTGATTAATGCAGGAACCCATCCGAAACTGTTTCTGCCCATCCAATTGTTTAGATCCATTTTTCCATTCATACCGCTATCCATCATCGTTCCATTGCCGAAGTACAAGAACAACACGATTATAACTACTAACACGATGATCAAAAGCGTATTTTTTGTTATTGTCAATTGACTAATCTCCATTATCAAAAATTGATTTTACTTATCATGAATATTTTCTATGTATTAATTCAGAGCGCAATCCTAATAGATAAAGGATATACCGAAGAAGTTTCTGTTATTGATTTATTATTCTCATGCAGATCAACAACCCATGTTGCAATAAAGTAACCAAGAGCAGCACCAAAAAGATCATCAGACATCCAGTGTTGATCTTGATAAATGCGAGAGACAAAAGTAAGCGCGGCCGGTAAGTAAGCCAATACTTTTAACCAGCCCGCTTTAGCATTTCTTGAAAGAACAGTTGATAGGACCATGGCTGCAGTTGTATGCCCACCCGGAATTGAGTGATCATCCTGGTTAAAAATTGAAGAGAATGGGTGAAATGAAGTTGTACCTTCATTCATATAAGGTCTCGCCCTGCCAATTGCCATCTTTAATAAAAAAGTAACTGCACCGGCATAGAGAGAAGCCTGCCCGATCTCATAAGCAATTTTCCTTGTCCCAATATCATCTGCTATCAATGAATGAATAGCAAATCCACCAAAGAGAATTACAGGCATATATAGTTCTCCCCACATTCTGCCGAATTCAATTGGAAAACTTTTGAAATATTTTTGGCTTCCTGGTATCGGTAACCCATTCGTATCATATTTTCCATCTCTTAAAACTGCATCGCGGATAGGTTGATCTGCCGTCTTCATAATTAAAAATGTTGTCGCACTTACAACACCTAATTTGAGCCAATCACCTCCATCCCATTTAGTCGGTTGCTTAATGAAGTCACCGGTTTCATTCCAGAACTGAGGAAAAGTATATTTTAGTTGTCCGGAGAGAGAAGATCCACAAAAGATAATTAAGAGAAGTGATAAATAAATTTTATGTTTCATTTTTGTAAACCTCTTTTATTTATAAATGAAGGGTCAATCCAAGTCCATATGAATCACCAAAAACAAATGGCTGAATATTATAGCCGCGTATCCCGAGTGGAGGTTTTTTAATATCATTGTCAACTGGTTTTTCATGTTGATCAACTACCCATGTTGCAGAAATGTAACCGATTGCACCTCCCAAAAAAATATCAGAAGCCCAGTGTCTATCCAGATAAACCCGGCTTATTACACTAAGCGCCGCCGGTACGTAAGCTAATATTTTTAACCATAACGGTTTTGCATTTCTCGAAAGAACAGTTGTAAGAGCCATTGTAATTCCTGTATGTCCACCGGGAAGTGATTGATGATCAGGGTTATCATATTTGGAGAAGGGACTATAAGATTGATTCCCTTGTTCGAGATACGGTCTTGCTCTTCCAATTACATATTTCAAGGAACCATTAACTAGAAATGTATAGAATGCGGCTTGCGCTATTTCAAAAGCTATTTTATGAGCTGTCTTGTCACCGGAATACAACGCATAAAAAGTAAAACCGCCAAAAAGAATCTCAGTAAAATATAATTCACCCCACATATTCCCGATCTCAATTGGATAGCTCTTAGCGTATTTTTTATTAAGTCCAAATATATTATCATTGTTGACATAATCACGGATTGGTATATCAGTTTGCATAACTAAAAATGTTCCTGCACCTAACAAACCTAGTCTGAGCCAATCGCCCCCATCCCATTTAGTTGGTTGCTTGATGAAACCCCAAGTCTCGCTTGCAAACTGAGAGAAATTATATTTATTCTGTTGTATGGAATCCTGTGAAGCGGGATCTTGTGCGAACAGAGAATACCCGAATGGTATTAAAAGAAGAAGTGATAAAAAAATTTTCTTCATGGTTGTATCCATTTTATTTTTTTACATTTATTAAAAGAATCAGAAGTAAGCGTTTTATCTTTTAAATTGAAACTCTTCTATAAATACTTGAACGAAAATTTTCTGTTCGGTTCTTACGGAATGAACACTAGGAAAATCACGCGGGTATCTATCGCTGTAGTAAACTAAATGTTCAAAACCAAGACTTACATTATTGAATAGTCTGAATGAGATGCTAGGCTTGATTATTCCGATGTAACTATTTCCAGCAACTCCGACATAAGTATGGAACCACCAGTAATAACCTATGAATGCAAGACTAACCCGCCCGCCGATATTAAAAGCCAATTCAATCTTTCCTTCCGCTCCGCCGGCATAATTATAATCTCTAACTTGTGCAGTATCAGTAATTCCGAACCGATTGCTCAGAGCGCCGAAAGGTACAAAACCAGCATGAAGATTAGTATATAAACTAGTACTCTTGCTCATTGGCAATTTAGAAATAATACTTGGCCCAAAACCTATGGAGCCTAATTCGAAAGTTTTATTATCAAAAAAGTCCATGTGTTGAAATAACCCGACTAACATTTCCAAATTACCGACTTGAACATTACTACCGAATAAAATTCCATGTCCCGTTGCAAGGTCAATAATTTTCCTTCCCACTCCAAAATCCAAATCACCCCGAACTCTGAAATAGTCAAAAGGTTTCCGTGATCTTTTTTCAAATGGATTTCCGTAATCAACAGTAAGATTGAGATTAAGACTGCTTGTTCCTGCATTCTCGATTGCTTTTCCAACATTTACCTTATGATACCCGGCTTGGAATGTTAAATTAAACGGTTCTTTCTGATAAACTTCTTCCGGTGTTAACCTGGTAAGTTTGCCTTGTAAAAGCCTGCTAAAAAATCTTGTAGGTGTAATAAGTGCAACAAACGCTTCACGGAAAAATCTTTCTGCCCCGGTTGATTGATCATCAAGAAAATTTGAACCTATTCTGTAAAATATTTCTCCAAGAAATGACCCGGTAATTGGTGTATTTATGAAATCGTTATATGAGGGTAGTGTATTTTCCCCGAGATATTCCCACTCTAAACTGCCAAAAAACGCAAATGGCACTGATCCGAAAAAAGAATAGCCGTTTGCACGTGCGGCATTAAAATACATTGCCCCAGAAAAAGGATGGAAAAAATAATTCATACCAAATCTGTCTTGGTCCCACTCCCATCCTGTTTGTATGTTATGTTTCCATGAATTAAATCCTACTCTTGAAAATTCATAGTTAAAGATATACCTATCAATTACAAAGGTTGTAACATTTGATAAGGTAACTCTTAGAGCAACCATCGCGATAGATGATTTTTTGTTATACAACGGATTGTCATTCAGTAAATCACCATACATGTTGTACTTCATTGTGTCTGGAATGGAGGTCTTTGTAGTATCGATTAATGATGTTCTAACCGGATTAGCCGCTACATCAGAATAACGATTAGTCCCTGCCATTGAAATCTGCCGGTTTAACCATGCATTTTGATCAAGAAATATTTTTTTCTCAAACGCAGGTTTAAACTGCGCTTGAAGCAATATTGGGAATAAAAACAAAGAGAACAAAAAGTATACTTTTTTCATTTTATTCTTCCTTAAACTGTTACCACTACAATTGATTTAATTTCTTTTACTATTAACAAATCAATTACTTATTATTTTTTTTTGCGAATAAATCCTTGATTGCTTTTCCAACAATTTCCATATCATGATTAAATCCTCGTTTGAATTCTTCCCATTTATCTTTTCCTTCATATTTATATTCACTTATCGTTTTCTTTAACTCGATATTTTTTTGTTCTAACACCGTTACTTCTTTTTCATATTGAGCTTTGAATTTTCTACTAGCTGTTTTAATCTCCACTTTAAGTGTATCAATGCTTCTTTCATTAGCGCTAATTTTTAATTCAGCATCGCTCTTGAATTGTTGCCAGTCCTTTTCATATTGAGCTTGCGCTTCTTTCAAATCTCGATTTGCTTCCTTAACATTTTCTTTAGCATCCTCTACTTTTTTTTCTCGGTTAATGTTACAACCAATGAATACTGATCCCGCAATTAACCCTGTAACTGTTAGGATGAAATATTTGGTTTTCATAATTCTCCTTATGCTTTGTTCACACTTTAATAACTGCAATAAATAAACGTTTTGTGTACTAGTTTCCTGTTTTCCATGATATGATATGAAGGTATTTATGATTGTTCAATCGGGCAAAGGGATGAAAAAGGAACTACATCTTTTAGGTGATTTTATTCAGAAGGAGAGCTATTCAATGATAATTTTTTTTTAATTACTGTTTTCTTATTTCTTCTAATTCAAATTCGATGGTTCCATATCCTAGAAGATCTCTTAGAAATCCCATTACTCCACCGCCTTCAATTATTATTTTTGCTTTTATTAAACCGATACCTTCAGCATACCATTCCGTTACTCTATTTTTGGCATTGGCAGAACCTTCAACAATAGATTCTAATTTTATTGCTTCAAATCTTCCTGCTTTCGTTACAATAAATTCCTTATCAAATGCTTGCCCGGTAACTTTCACTTTATTTGTATCATCATCTGAATACTCGTCTCCTTCCCATTCCCACTTCATACCCGGTAACAAAGGTAGGGGAAATCGTAACAAAGGTTTCCCATATGTAAACGTTGCTTCTTTTTTAATAAATAGAAATATTTTTAAGTACTGATATGTATCTTTTACATAAACGCCGTCTTTTTTAATTATCAAAGTTTGTCTATACTTAAAGTTATCAGCTTCACTTGAACAGATAGTGAATTCACCATCTTGAGAGTATTTTGTAATACTTTCTCCAAATGATGATTTATAAACTAATGTTATACCATTATTAACCGGAAAGTATAAATTTGATTTTACAACTATTTTATCTTTTGCTAATGAAGCGATACCCAAAGCTGCAAATAAAAGAAGCAGTGGAATGATATAGATAGAATTGCTTTTCATGTCTGTAGTAGTTTCCAACTAAAATATCTTTGAGAGACTTTAAATTTTTTCTTCTTCCAGATATAAGGGGAAAATGAAGATTGTGTAATTGCTATTTGACTAATTATTGTTCTTTCACTTATATGCCATTATCTTTTAATAAACCCAGGTGTAAATTGGGCTTTAATTTTCACCTGGGTAAAGGGGGTATATGAGCAAAGTTAAACCAATTGAGCATAAAGATTATCCACTAATCTTGTTTGCTAACCGCTTTATTGGATTTTCATTGCTGAATAATGATAGAAAGAAATGTTCTGCTGATCAATCGCCCATAAGGATGAAAATGGAACTACATCCTTTGGATGAGTCTGCTTGTTGCATTTTTTGCGGTTAGTTAATTATGAACGAATAAAAATATTATTCTTCAATTCAAAAGTGAATATAAATATTCATTACTTATCCGGAAGTTATATTTTAGGAAGTCCAATTACATCAGCAATACCGTTGCGAAGCGCAAACCACAAAAAATTGAAAAAATAATCTTTCGGATGCCGTGTGTATTTTATTTCACCAATCTTCATTAAACCTTTTTTATCCGGCATGTTGGTTCTGCGGATAATAAATATTTTACTAAAGATAGAGGAGATTCGATCGAAAATTCCATTTTCACTTCCTGTATTTTTGTTGAGAACAGCGACAGATAAGTCTCTGTACGCAGCTCGCAAGGTACCGTTTGCATGTCCTGAATTAACATTGATATTATACGTTGCAGATTGAAGGATTCCGGATTTAATACGTTTATGTTCACATGGTTCAATGAATGAATTTAGTACTGTCACATCCATAGTGCTAAGCGAACCGGAATATCGTAAAGAAAAATCCGTTGATGTGGGAGGAATTGCCATAAACAGTTTCATTGTACCTGAATTCATAAAAAGTCCTTCCCCATGAATAATTGTAGTGTCAGGGTGAGCTGTATTATTAGCAATTCCACTTATTGAAACATTGACTTTATTAAATGTGACCACCCCTGGTTTTGTATTAAGAGCAAACCTCTCGCGATAGTTCAACCATCCATTAATGACTTTCAAACTATCAACCTTCACTGTTTCCTTCATCGAAGATAGAGCTTCGTTTAGCATCTGTGGATTAGGTGAGTTGTTATCATAGGGCTTATCCATGTTCACAAAAATATCAGTGAACAAATCATGTATAATAATGCTTCTGGCTTTATAGATATTTCCTTGAAGCAATGAGAGATAATCCAAACCAATTATTTTTATTTTAGGGATATCAAAACGAAACCTGGTTTGCCTGATTTTACTTTTTGCAAAGAATTGTTCCTCGCCAATTAAGGAATTATACTTAATTGAATCAGCAGTCATTCCGGAATCAGGTACGGATATATGCAGCATTCCAAAACGAAGTTTATACTGAGACTTATGAAAATTAATTTCAATTTTTTGTGCATCTATAACTGAGCTTGTAAGAATATTAGATGTATAATCATTTTGCAGAAGAATTTTAATCCAGCCGATTCCACTAACGGAGAATGATGCAGCACTGCATGTAATCGTGGAGTCGTTAGTTCTCAATGTTATAGAATCACAGCCTAAACGATTCTTCCAAAAATTGTAATGCATATCGCTAAACTTTATTGAGTATGCCGGATAGGATTCTTTAAGAACTTTTGTAATTCGATCCTTTAAGAATGTGTTGATGAAAGGATCCGGAAAGAAAATAAATATCAATGCAAGGATGAGTATGAAAGCACCAATCACAAAGCTTATGTACTTAACAACTTTCCGTGGCGATAATTCCCTCCAATTTAGAAGTTCGTTTTTAATCTGAGCTATTTTCATCATTGTTCTTTTTTCTTCTTCGAAATTGGTGTAGAAATTTCATCAACCTTTTCTGACCCGAGCAACACAGCAATCCATCGTGTGCTTTCATTGTTTTCAAATGCAAACTTCAGTGTCATCGTAAGCGGTATGCAAAGAATTGCACCGATCAATCCGAGCAGACTGCTCCAAAAGATCAGCGAGAGAAAGACAACCAATGTTGAGAGACCAAGCTTCCTCCCCATAAGCCGCGGTTCAATCACATTGCCTATTATAAACCCAACAAAAATATTACCCGCAACTACAAGCAATGCGCTTCCCATTCCAAGTTGAACAAGTGCTAGAAGCGCTGCCGGAATAGCGGCAATAATTGAACCGATACTAGGGATATAATGAAGTAGAAATGCAAGGAACCCCCATAGAATTGGAAATTGCACGCCGAGTATATACATCCATATCGCAATCAAGATTCCGGTAATTAGGTTAATCATAGTTTTGATGACCATATAGCGTTTCATATCAACGACGAACTTTGTGCATTTGGGAAATGCCTGCTTGGGATCGCCGAGAATTGCGCGGAGTTTTACAGGAAAGCTTGAGACTTCAAGCAAAATAAATGTTACTGTTAGAAGGATCAGGACAAGATCGGAAAGCACAGAACTCAATCCTGAAAGTAGTGCGGCTGTAAGTCTCATTACTGCTTCCGGGTTAACATATTCTAAAAAAAATTTTTCTTTGACAACAAGACCCTTACTTGTTAAGAGTACACTAAGTTCCTTTACTTGTTCTCGAATGCGTAATTGTAATGAAGGAAGTTCATCTGAAAAACTGCTAAATGATGAGCCAATTTGTGCGCCAATCAAAATTAGAATAATTATCATACCAGCCATAACTATCAATACTGCAAACCCGGATGGCATTCGTTTTTCTTTTAACCAGAGTACCGGCGGGGTTCCTAACAGAGCAAGAAAAACAGCGACTAGGAAAAGAACTACAACCGATTGCGCAAGATTAATCCCTGCTATGATTATCACAAATGCAGCTGCACCAACAAGGATGTGAATTCCGCGAAAAGATTTACTTTGCTCAGTCATAAATTTATGTAATTAAATTTTTTTAAGTCTTAAATCAGAAATCATTGCAACTGCCGAGACAAAATAAAATATCACAAACCAAGCGAGATGTGCTTGGGCAAATAAATATCCAAGAAAGACAATCGTAGAAACTCCTGATGCAGCTAATACGGTTGGAATACCTGTAAAACCTTTTTGTTTATATGCTGTGAAATACGCTAATCTGATTGACGCTGCACCGACATTTAGAAATCCGGCTATGAGCATAGCAATACTGTCTATTCCAATGAACCAACCAAATACAACCGATGAAGCAACTGCCATAAAATCTGTGAAACTATCCAGGTAAACACCCAACACTCCTCCGCCAATTGCTCTTGCTAATTTTCCATCAAAATAATCTAAGAGGAATTGTGTGAGAATAAGAACGTATGCAATTAATAAAAATCCTTTGAAGGAAAAATAAACTGAGAGGGAAACGCACAATAGGCCAAGAAGAGTAATTACGTCCGGCAATCGTAGAGTACGGAGTTGTTTAAATAACATAACTCTATTTCCTAAAAATCATTAACACAGCTTGATAAAAAATGTTTTAGTACTTAACACACATTCAAAGTGCACGGCGTCCGCTAATAACTCTAAGTAAGACCATTATAATTGCAATTACCAGAAGGAGATGAATAAGACCGCCTGTGACAGGAAATGCGATGAATCCAAGCAACCATAATATTACTAAAATTACAGCGATAGTGTATAACATGATATTTAACCTTTCTATTAGTTTGTAATACTTTCCTTATTCAATATTCAGCAAAAAAACAATCGTACTTTTCTGATATAAACTCCCGAATTATTTTCGACACCAAGTAATCATTTTGGTTTTCTATTTTCCTTTTTATCTTTATTAGGATCAGATTTTGCCGGTTGATCCGTATTATTTTTTTTCGGATTCACAGTTCGTACCTTCGGTGGCTGATCTGTATTATTATTCTTTGGTACTATTATATTCTGTGGTGGTAATGGTTGAACTATTTTATTTTCTTTTTTTGGTGGATCTAAATACCGTTGCTGATTGGGTTGATTTTTACTGCCGTTGTTAATTGGCGGATTTATATTTCGAAATTGTTGTGGTTGATCATTTTTATTTTCTTTCTTCGGAGGATCTAAATTCCGCGGTTGAGCTGAATTATTTTTAGTGTTAGCCTTATTTTCCGAATTACGAACAGGTTGTTGTTCTTTTCTTATGTCGCTATTCTGTGAATTTGTATTCCGTTGTCTAGGAGGATCCACTGCTTGTTGCTGTCTATTTTCAGTTTTATTATTCTGCGGCCTTGAAATCTGTGGCTGCTTTTCAGTATCTCTTTCCGAAATCCGTTTTACATCTTTTAAATTTGTTAACTCTGATGGTGCCGGTTTAAACCCGTCGTTATTTTTCCTTACTTGGGGTCGGTATATCTGCACTTGATCATTTGTTAAACTCTGACCCGGTTTGTCTCTTTCACGAACAGAAATTGGTTTAATTGTTTTACCGATAATTTTTTGAACATCTTCTCTGCCTGGTCCGGCAACATATGTTATCCGTCTTCTATCATCATAGTAAGTTTTAGTAATCACAGTTGAATTATTAATTATATTTATATTATTTCTTCTGTCAACATAATTCCTACCAATGTCATGTCTTTCAATATCCCTGTCTCTTACAAATATCCAACGATCGTTTGGTACATCATTATAGTTTCCAAAAGTTATACTTATAGAAACTCCTGGTCTCATCGGTGCCCAACCATAATAACCTTGCGACCATCTCCAGGTAACCCATGAAGGACCCCATTCATTCTCGGGCACCCAAAACCATCCATAAGAACCGTTGTAATCCCAGCGACCATAATGGAATGTCGCCCATCCCCAGTCATAGTCCGATACCCACATCCAACCGTAATTAGTAAATACCCAATAACCATTAGACAAATATGGGGCAAAGTCTGGACCTGCCATTGGGATCCATATATATCCGTAATTATAGTCTTCGACCCACTGACCGTAAGGACTTAATTGATCGTAAAACACCTGAAAATTAACATCATTTTGTTGAGCTGAGATTTTTCCCGGTAATATTGCAGATGCAAGATTTAAAGTGATTACTAGTGCAAAAATTCTAATATAGAATATTGCTTTTAGCTTTTTCACAGTGATTCTCCTGTTAAATTAATTTTTGCTGATCAATCAATATTTGAGTATTGCTTATAGATAAAAGATAAGTTTACAAGTAGTTGTATACAATCGAGCGAAGGGATGAAAAAGGAACTACATCTTTCAGGTGAAATGGTCGAAGAGAATCAAAATATTTACTCTCCTCATATTTGTTTTTTTATTACAGATTGCAAAAGATGTTCAACTGCTTCTTTAAGTACTTTATTCGAAACCGGTTTTGTTATAAAAAGATCTGAGCCGGATTCCATTGCTGTTTGCCGCATTTTAGTCTGTGCATGTGCAGTTAAACAAAGAATTGGATTACCGGTAAATGATGGTGACGCTTTAATTTCCTTTATTAATTCCAAACCGTTCTCAGTTCCTTTTAATGATATATCCATTATTATTATATCGAAATTATAATTACTGTATTTTTCATAATATTCTTCAGCAGATTCACAAAAATCTATTTCAAAATCAGTTTGAAAAATCCTTCTCATTACTTTAATAGATAGATCATCGTCTTCTACTATTAGCATTTTTTTCATTTCATCTCCTAAATATTACTCTAAATGTTGAGCCGACATTTTTTTCACTTTCAATTTCTATTATTGCATTGTTTATCTCGCAATAATTTTTTACAAGTGCCAATCCTAGTCCATTTCCTTCAAAGCTTCTTGAATATCCTTGCTCTTCTTGAACGAACGGATCAAATATTCTTGGTAGAAATTCTTTACTTATTCCAATTCCAGTATCCTTTACTTCAACCATAATATTACCGCTATTATTCTTCCCTAAAAGTATTTCTACTTTACCCCTTTTTGTGTACTTGATGGCATTATCTATCAAGTTGGCAAAGATTTGTGTAATACTGTATTCATCAGCCATTACCTTTGTGTCTTTTTCAGTGCAAGTATAAATAAACTCTATTTTTTTCTGTTTAGCTAAGAGCTGGTGCTCTTGATATAAATTACTAAGTATCTCAGAATTGATATCAACTTTAACAAATAGTGGTTTATAACCACTGGTCTGCATTTCTGCTACGTTAAGTATCAAATCTATAGTTCTAATAATTCTTTTTGAGGCCAAATCGATACCATTAAAACTATCGCGAGCATCCGAATCCATTTTTTCTCCGAAAGCATCATTGAGATAATCAACATTCCCAACTATTGCATTTAGAGGTGTCCTAATCTCGTGAGACATTTGTGCAAGAAATTCAGATTTAAGTTTATCGGATTGTTCAGCTCTTTCTTTTGCTTTAATCAATTCTTTCTCAGAATGTTTCCTCTCGGTTATATCTACTGCAACACCAATGAGCCCTAAAGGTTTGCTCTCTTTATCATTAATAATTGTTGTGGAAAGATATACA
>Ga0082335_1006886_pt1 | contig 14197 bp, 11 predicted proteins | sample Subgrocontami58m_FD_72375 | JGI IMG/M metagenome (GOLD analysis project Ga0082335, IMG submission 72375) | Subsurface groundwater microbial communities from S. Glens Falls, New York, USA - GMW37 contaminated, 5.8 m (SPADES assembly) (version 2) ...
GGCTGTCAGTCCGCGCTCTGACGCCCTTGCGGGCGTCAGTCCACAGCGCGCTTGCGCGCGCTACTCCAGCAGGGATCGCCTGATGCCACCTGCCCGAGTTGCACAGGTTATTCTTGCGCGGGCCCTTAGCTCCAGCCCGCAAAGCGGACGGCTCACGCCGCAGGCTATTGCCTGTCGCGCTCCGCGCGCTTGAAAGCAGCCCGCGGAGCGGGCGACAGACAATTGCCTCGGGCGCAAGCCCGAGGAAGATGACGAGTCAGGTGAATCCGAGCCCGCGAAGCGGGCGGCAGAGCCAGCAAGAGCGAATTGCATCGCTTGCCTCGTGACGGGCCACCTACCTCGGCGCGAGGACGTACGCAGGCAGCTCCGCGCCCGTCCGCGCGGCCAGGTCGCGCAGGAGCGCGCGGTACCGCCCCTCGCTCCGCTCCCGCCGCAACTCCTCCTCCACCTGCGAGGCTGCCTCCGCGAACGGGATCGCCTCCTCCGGAATCCTCTCCACCGCGTGAAGCAGGTGCGTCCCGTCGGTCCCGACGACCGTCACGGTCCCGCGGAGCGCATCGTCCGAGAGGTACGCCTGCGCGACCTCCCGTCCGAACGCGCGCGCGAGCCGCTCCGCCTCCACGCGCGTGAGCACCCGGTCGCCCACGCGCGCGACGACGTCCGGTGAACCGGAGGGCGAGACATCCGGCGCCTGCCGCAGGCCACGCGCCGCGGCGGCGCCCGCCACGAGCGCCGCGCAGACCGTCAGGGGAAGCCATGCACGAACGAATCGCTGCTTCATCGATCGACCCTCCTATCTCGCCTTCTCGACCCAGACCGGGGACGACCACGCCCGCTCGCCGAGGCTGTACTTCTCCATGGGGGCCCCGTTGAGATCGAAATCGGAACGGTACCAGGTCCTCGTGTCCTCCTGCACCGCGCGCACGTAGTAGTAGGCGTCCGCGTCGAACGTCGGGTCGACGAACGTCGCGCGGTACTCGCCCAGCCGCCCGACGGGCGTCACCTGCGCGTAGAGCACGCCGTTCTTGATCACGTCGAACCGCGCGATCCGGTGCCCGTTCTCCCCCCGCGCCCGCATGAGGAGGAGCGGCCGGGTCCCGCTCGAGAGCGTGCTCCCCATGCACCCGCGGCCCCGGTCCGTCACGACCTCGAACCACAGGACGATCTTCGCGCCGGAGGTCCCGTAGACGCGACGCGCGCGGAGCGCCTCCCAGATCTGCTCGCGCGTGTTCCCCTCCGCGTGCACCGCGACGAGGCCTCCGTGGCAGGGCCAACTGATCTCGGTCCGGTCCTCGTCCACGCTGCCCGGCTTCGCCGTGTGGTCGTCCGTGCTCGCGATGATCCCGAGCTTGTAGGCGTCGCGGTTCGCCTGCGCCGGGTCGAGCCAACGGTTGAGCGCCGTCTGGACCGAGTGCTCCGCGTACGTGCCGAAGCTCTCCACGGGGAGATACCAGGTCCGCATCGCCGACTGCAGGCGGTCGTGGTCGCCGCTCTCGAGGTCCGCGAGCGTCGCCTCGAACCGCGCCGGGTCGGTCTTCTCGAGACCGTCGGAGCCCTCGGAGCTGCCGTGCTTCGAGAAGATCTCGACGAGCGTCTGGAACCGCCCGTCGACCTCGTCCCAGTTCACCGTCTGGTCGCCGTGGAGGATGATCGTCCCGTTCGCCGTGTCGTGCTCCACGTATTCGTCCGACATCGGGCTGTGCGGGATCGTCAGGACGTCCGCGCCGGGGTGGAGCCGCTTCCATTCGGCGAGCGCGTCCCACAGCTCCTTCGGCTCGTCGTACCGCGGGTCGATGCAGCGGAACACCTGCGAGGGGACCTCGCTCCCGTTGAAGATCACGCAGCGGTGCCCGTGACCGTTGCGGAAGGTGTAGCTCTCGTCCCCGTACGCGATCGTGCTCGTCATCGAGGTCCACTCGTACCCGATGAACGTCGTGAACCTCCCGGGCTGGTAGTTCCGCTCGAGCTGCTCCTGGGCCATCTGCCAGTGGCGAGCTCCGAGGGCGAAGTCGTGGTCGGTGACGGCGACGAAGTCGAGGCCGTTCTGCCGGGCCTGGACGCAGGCCCAGCCCGGGTCCTCGTAGTGGCGGGCGCCGAAGTGGATCCGCGCATCGGGGGAGAACGTCGTGTGCGAGTGCAGGTCGCCGAAGTAGACGTGGTAGCGCACGTCGTCCTGCGCCGCGGCCGTCGCGGCCAGGGAGAGACACAGGGCCAGGGTGGTTCGGACGTTCATCGTGACCTCCTTCGGGTTCACACCCGTTCCAGGAACCACGCCGCCGCGACGACCGCGATGGCGATCGACCCTCCCTGGAGGGCAACGCGGCGGCAACGATCGGGCCTCCTCGCGTGCCACCACGCGAGAAGCGGACAGACTGCGGCGACGATCAGGAGCTGCCCCGCCTCGACGCCCGCGTTGAACGACGCGAGGGCCGCGGCGAGGGCCCCTCCCGAGAGATGGAGCCCCGAGAGGGCGCCTGAGAACCCCATCCCGTGGACGAGGCCGAAGGCGCAGGCGAGCCAGGCGCGGTGCCGCCCGGGGCTCCCCAGGACGTTCTCGAGCGAGACGTAGAGCACGGAGAGCGCGATCGCGGGCTCCACGATCGCCGGCGGCAGGACGAAGAGGCGCAGCGTCGCGAGGATGAGCGTCGCGGTGTGGCCGAGCGTGAAGGCCGAGATCGTCGCGATCAGATCGCATCGCCGCGGCATCGCGACGAGGAGACTCACGAGGAAGAGGACGTGGTCGAAGCCGGAGAGGATGTGCTCCACGCCGAGGCGGAGGAAGCGCAGCGCCCCCGAGGTCGGCTGCGTCAGCGGGCACGGGGCGCCGGCGCGGAAGACGAAGCCGGTCTCTTCGCCGTTGCGGACCACCTTTCCGAGGCAGGCGTGCTCGGGGTCGGCCGCGCGGAAGGGGGCGATCTCGAGCGAGGCCTCCCCGCGCACGCCGGCCCAGGCGATCGTCGCCTCGACGACCTGCTGCGGGCAGGAGACGCCCGGGAGGGTCGCCTCGCGCACGACGATCGACCGCAGCGTCCCGTCGCGGCGCGCCCCGTCGCAGACGAGGACGATCTCCTCGAGGAGGTGTCGCGAGATGCGCGCGAGGTCGACCTCGGTGGACGAGAGGCGCCCATCGCCGTCGCGATCGAGGCCGAGCGCGAGGGCGAGGTCGCTCGTGCGGACGACGAGGGAGGCCTCGACGCGGCCCTCGTCCACGCGGACCGTCGCGCAGCTCGTCCCGATCGCGTGCGAATACGCTGCGCCGGCGAGGAGGAGGACGGCCGCGAGCACCTGCGGGAGGAGTCGTCTAGCACTGCAACACAACTTGGTTGTCTCGCCCCGAAGGGGCGCACCCCGGGGCGCCCGCGAAGCGGGCCGGCCAGGGACGAAGTCCCTGGGAAGGACATCCCCGTCCACGGGGGAGCCCTGAAAGGGCGTCCCACGCGCCTGGATCGCCCTTTCAGGGCTCCGCCAAATCGGGACAACCATGATTCCAGGGCCTTCGGCCCTGGCTGTCTTGACGCGCCCCTTCGGGGCTGGGCACGGAACGTGCGTTGTAGTGCTAGCGCGCATGGCCCCTCCTCACGCGCTCGTGGAGCCAGGAAACCACGGCGTCATCGAGGGAGTCGGGCTCGTCGAGATTCGCGTCGACCGGGGCGGAGGGGACTGCCGCCGCGGGACGCGCGGACGGGGCTGCGAGTTGCTCTGCCGTTCTTTCGGGCAGGGCCGGTGCGCGTGCAACGACCGCGGGGCGTTCTGGGCGGAGCGCGGGCCGCTCCGCCGCGTGGGGAGTGGACCAGGCCGCGCAGGCCGCTGCGCAGGCTGCGAAAGGGAGGAGGACTCCTCGAAGTCGATCGAATCGCATGGCCGAGCTCCCGTGAAACACCGTCTCGGCGGTACCTCACGGGAGTTGGCGCGAAGCTCCGGTAGCTGTCTTCAGCGCGCAGGCGCTCTCCGTAGTTCCTCCTCCGTCATGGCCTCGAGGGTGCGCGCGATCGGAATCGACTGACGAGAACGACAACGAGAAGCAGGAGGCCTCCGGCAACGGGAAGCCCCCAGACGAGCATCGCGTGCCGAGTCTTCTGCCAGAAGGACTCCTCCTGCTCTCCCGCGCCGCTCGGGACGTCGACGGTGGGCTGCACGCTCTCGACGACAGACTGCAAGACCCGCCGCCCCACATCGGCCGCCTCCTGGGGAGTGCAGAGGATGAGGTGGAGCGAGCCTGCCTTGGGGGTCTGGATCATCTGAACCATCGACCACATCGGCGCGTCCTTCCCCGCATCGACCGGCGCCAGGAAGCCATATTCGAACGAGCCCAGGGCGAGTGACCCGCGACCCCACTCGCGCGCGCGAGTGTCCTTCACGTCGTGGATGTCCGCCTGGTTCCGGACGAGCGAGTCCGTCTTCTGGATCGCGGTCGCGATCGGAATGACGTCTCCTTCCGCTTGCAGCTCCCACCTCACGAGCACGGCCCCGACGGGCCCCAGCGGAATCTGGACCCTGCCGGAGCGTCCTCGGGGGCTGCCCGGACCGCCCTGGGGAACGAACGCGCCCTTCGGCCACAGCAGGCGAAAGCCCCGGATCCCGTTCTCGGCAACGCGGCTGTCTCGCATGCGGGCACCATGGATGAGGGCCTCGGGCACCGGGCTCTCCTCCGAGCGGGTCGCGATGGAAACCATCACCAGCTCGCCCAGGGAAAAGCCTTCGATCGCCCACATCCGGCAGAGCACGCGGACGCCCTCATACTCCAGCCGCGTCTTGACGAGGATCGCCGACCTCCCATCGACGAGCATGCTCTCCACGCCAAGGAGCGACGAATTCATGGACGTTCCGAGCATGGAGAGGGCGCCGGCCAGATCCGGGCCGATGTGCTCGTTCAGGTACCGCACGAATTCCTCTCGTGGGACACCGAGGCTTGCCGACATCGCGTCGATGTCGACACCGTCGCGCAAGGCACCGAGGCCGGCGACCACGAACTCTTGGAGGGACGTTCGAGGAAGGACGATGCTCCCCAAGGACAAGGAGAGGTCCTGGGCGGCGGAGGCATACCGCGCCTGGATGAGATCGTTGAGCGGCCGATCGAGAGTGGACCAATCGTCAGGCAGGTCGATCCGAATCCCCTCGATCTCGGCGACGTGGGCCGGCTTCCGTTCCGGGGCCGGCGGGTCAGTCGCGACGCGAAGCGAGGCCTGGATCCGCTGCCAGAGGGCCTCGGCCGTCTTTCCGTCCTTGGCTGCCCAGGACCAACTGACGAGATATCGGTGCGCCGCAGTTTCGATGCACGCCATCCAGAGGCGCTTGTCGAAGCGCTCCCGCGGTCCGAGGGTCAGCGTACGGCAGGGCCGCCTCTCCCCGCAGAGTTCCACCCGGCCGTCTTCTACCTTCTCCACGCGGAGACCGAGCTTCTCCATGCCCTTGACCATGCCGCTCTGGTACGAGTCGAACAGCTCCTTCGACGTGAGTTGGGAGCCAAGAACATGGATGAACGCCGAAAAGGAGGAGGCGTGGTCGAGGTGGATGAGAAACGACCCTGGCTCGGATTCAGTAGTGACCTCGACGTCCCGGGGCGAATCGAAGGCTACGCCCGACTGCTCGAAGTGAACGACGTCCCCCTCCTCGGCTCGGAGGGGGATGGCCAGGGCGACGGCTGCCAGGATGGCTACCGGGACTGCTCTCACGCTCGTGGTCGCTCCCCTCAAGTCCTCTCCACAATTCGTGCGCATTCGTGCGTATTCGTGGATCGTCTGCGGACGTTGCCGGCGCCATGACGCGGAGACTGCGCAGGATCCCTCGTACCCCTGGGCTACTTCCAGCGCTTGCGCGCCTCCTGGAACTGCTCCTCCGTCATCGTCTCGACGGCGTTGCAGAAGAGAAGGACGTGCCGCTTGCCGTCGTGGCAGGGCTTCTTGTCCCAGGCGATCGGCGCGTCCACGGGCGTCTTCCCGTCGACGATCGCCGTCTCGCAGCACTCATAGCCGATCGCGGCCGGGTCGCCGCGGCGGATTGCCTCGGCGTCGAAGGGGTCCCCCGAAGCCCCGCAGTAGAAGAGGCGTTCGTTCCCCTTCCCGAGGATGTCGGTCTTCGGTTCCGTCAGCATCGTCAAGAGCTTCAGCCCGGGGCCCGGGTAGACGCGGTCGTTTCCGAATTTGGAGACCCACATCACGATGTAGGTCCCGAGCTGCCGCAGGTTGTTCGTGCAGTCGCGGTCGGCCCCCTCGCCTCGGATCGCATCAAGGAGAGGCCCGAAGACGATCCGCCACGCGCCGCCGGTCCGCGCGAGCGCCAGGTCGATGTCTCCCCTCTTGGCATGGACCCGGATGGTGGCGCTCTCCCCATCCACTTTCGCCGCGTCCGCGTCGGCGCCCGCGGTCATGAGGAGAGCCTCCCAGTCCTCCGGCGTCTTCAGCCCCGCGAAGAACTTCTCGCCAGCCCCTTCCACGCACGAACGCAGCAGCTCCACGTCCTTCGTGACGACCGCGAAGCGGAACTCCTTGAAGGCGCCGTCCGCCGTGTCGTCGAAGGTGACGTCGTGCCCCCCGCAGAGGGGACAATCGCGCGGCTTGTCGGCCTTTGCGAAGACGAGCCCGCCCAGGGCGACGATCAACAGCAATGAATCCAGACGCATCGGCTCCCCTCCTACTCGCACGCCTTCCACCCCTTGGTCGTCGGGTCGGCGCCCGGCCAGGCGTCGATCCCCTCCTTCGCGTCCGGGCCGAGGTCCTTCTCGTAGACGACCCCCTCCTCGTTCACGATGTAGGTGAGCGTCAACCCCTTCCCATACTCCGCAGGATAGGCGCAGAAGGCGTACTTCGCAGGGTTCGTGTTGGACACGCCGTCGCCGTCGCCGTCCAGGACGTAGGCCACCCCCCCATCGTCGGTCTTCATCACGCGGAGCCAGTAGCCGTTCTTCGGCGCGGCAGGTTCCTTTGTGTACGAGGCGAGGCCCATGCGGTCCGCCATCGCCAGGCGCAGGTCCACGTATTTGAGCATGCTCCCCGCCCCGTCGTTCATGTAGTAGAAGGCCGCGATGTCCTTCGTCCAGTAGTCCTGCGCGCCGTTGCCGTCGGAGTCGGTCTGCCGCCAGACTGATTCCGTGGAGACGATCTGCCTCAGGAGCACCTTCGCGACGGTCTCCTGGGCGGCGGCGTGCGCAGGACCGAGGTCGATCTTCCATTTCCCCTCCACGCGGATGGCAGGGAGCGGGTTTCGGCGGTCGCTGCCCGTCTCCCCCATCTGAAGCGTCGCGTGGTCACCGTCTACCTGGCACTCGAACACGATCCAACGCGCGATCTCCCATCGGCGCGGATCGGCATCGACGGCCTGCTTCTGCATCTTCTCATCGAGCCCGTGCGTGGCATCGCGGAGAAGGGCCTCGTCGCGCGTGATGAGAGCGAACTGGAATTTCCGCAACGCCCCCTTTGGCGAGTCCTCGAACGCGGCGACCTTCTTGCCGCACAACGGGCAGGTCGCCTCGTCCTCCGCGAGGAGCGGCAGGCAGGCCAGGATCGACGCCAGGATGATCGCGCGCATCGGCGAGCCCTCCAAAGCGACGGGAGGCTACGCCCCGGACGCGCCAGGGATCGAGAAGATTCCGCGTCGAACGAGGCTTGGGAGGTGCAGGCTCGGGTGGTAGCATGGGCCCATGATCGACACGCTTCCCGACCCCACCCAGCCCCTCGACATCGCCGTCCTCGGCGCCGGCGCGTGGGGCATCGTGCTTGCCTCGCACCTCGCCCGCAAGGGCCACCGCGTCGCCGCCTGGGACGCCGCGCCGCCCGTGATCGCCTCGCTCCGCGCGCTGCGCGGCCACCCGAAGCTGAAGGGATTCACGGTCCCCCAGGAAGTCCGCCTCGTCGACCGCGTCGAGGAGGCCCTCCTCGACCGTCGCCCCGCCTGCGTGGTTGTCGTGGTGCCGAGCCACGCGATGCGCGACCTCGCGAAGGAGTGCCAGCGACTCGACCCCTCGGGCGCCATCGCCCCGTGGGTTTCCTGTGCCAAGGGGATCGAGGAGGAGACCCTCCTCACGATGACGGGCGTCGTCGAGTCGGTCCGCGGCGCGGGGTGGCGGGAGCGCCTCGCGGTCCTCTCGGGACCGAGCTTCGCGGCGGAGGTCGGCACGGGGAAGCCGACGACGGTCTGCGTCGCCTCGGCGAACAAGCCGCTCGCGGCGTGGACGCAGGCCGCCTTCGGGAGCGAGACGTTCCGCATCTACACGCAGGACGACGTCCTCGGCGTGGAGCTGGGCGGGTCCCTCAAGAACGTCATCGCGATCGCGAGCGGCGTCTGCGACGGCATGGGGCTCGGCGACAACGCGCGGGCGGCGCTGATCACGCGCGGCCTGGCGGAGATGGTGCGCCTGGGCGTCGCGATGGGCGCGCGGGCGGAGACGTTCGCGGGACTCGCGGGGATGGGAGACCTCATCCTGACCTGCGCCGGCGAGCAGAGCCGGAACCACCAGTTCGGGGCCCTCCTCGCCGAGGGGCGCCCCGCGAGCGAGGCGCTGCGCCAGATCGGGATGGTCGTCGAGGGGGCCCGCACCGCGCGGTCCGTCCGGGCCCTCGCGGTCCGCCACCGCGTCGAGATGCCGATCTCGAACGCGGTGTACGAGATGCTCTACGAGGACAAGCCGCCCGCGACGGCGCTGCGCGACCTGCTGCGACGGGACCAGCGGCCCGAGAGGGACTGACGCCGGCCTAGAACTCGGCGTAGGTGACTCGCATCACCTCCTCGAGCGTCGTGACGCCCTGGAGCACCTTGCCCAGCGCCTCCTCCCGAAGCGTGACCATCCCCTCCTGCACGGCCCGCGTCTTGATCGCCGAGGCGTTGCTCTGCGCCACGATCATCCCTCGGATCGCCTCGCTGATCGGCAGCAGCTCGAACGTCCCGATCCTCCCCTTGTATCCCTTCAGGCACTGGTCGCACCCCGCCCCCCGATAGAACGTCGCGCCGCTCATGTCGTGGCCAGGGAAGGCCGCCGCGAGCAGATCGGGCGCCGGGCGGTCGACCGTCTTGCAGTGCGGGCAGATCCGCCTCACGAGCCGCTGCGAGACGACGCCCAGGATCCCCGCGCCCAGCAGGTACGGCTCCGTCCCCATGTCGACGAGGCGCGGGATCGCCGCGGCCGCCGAGTTCGTGTGGAGCGTCGTCAGCACCAGGTGCCCCGTGAGGGCCGCCTGCACCGCGACCTGGACCGTCTCCCGGTCCCGCATCTCGCCGACCAGGATGACGTCCGGGTCCTGGCGCAGGATCGACCGCAGCCCGCTCGCGAACGTGAAGCGCGGGTTGTCGAACACCTGCCCCTGCGTGATCTCCGGGACCTCGTACTCGACCGGGTCCTCGAGCGTGACCATGTTCAGCTCGGTGCTGCGGATGGCGTTCATCGCCGCGTACAGCGTGCTCGTCTTCCCACTCCCCGTCGGCCCCGTGACCAGGATGATCCCCTCCGAGCGGTTCATCAAGTCGAGGAGCTGCGCCTTCGCCGCCTCCTCCATGCCGAGCGCCTCGATGTCCATCCGGGCGACGGAGCGATCCAGGATCCTGAGCACGACCTTCTCGCCGCGGATCGAGGGGAAGGTCGAGACCCGAAGGTCGACCTCCCGCATGAGGACCGCCAGCGAGCACCTCCCGTCCTGCGGGAAGCGCTTCTCGGAGATGTCGAAGTCCGCGAGGATCTTGAGCCGGTTCGTGACGAGGTGCTGGAGGTCGAGCGGGAGGGATCGCCGCTCCACCAGCACGCCGTCGATCCGGTACCGGATGGAGACCCGGTCGCGCCGCGGCTCGACGTGGATGTCGCTCGCCTCCATCCGCACGGCGTCCTCGAGGATGAGGGAGACGAGCCTCGACACGCCCAACTCCCGCTCGGTGTCGCCCTCCGTGACGACGGGCATTCCCAGCCGGGTCGGCTCGCTGGCGGCGCTCGGCACCTGTCTCCGCGCCCCCTCCACGGCCTCCTCCATGACCGGGTACAGGCGCTCGATCGCCGAGAGGACCTCCTTGCGCCCCGCCGCGACCACCTCGACGTTGCAGTAGGTCAACAGCTCCATCTCCTGGATCGCCCCGAGGTCGGTCGGGTCGACCATCACGACGACAAGCCTCCGCGCCTCGCGGTGGTACTCGACGGGGAACGCCTGCCAGGAGAGGGCGTTGTTGCGTGTGAAGAGGCGGACGGCCGCCGGGTCGATCCGTTCCTCGTTCAGGTCGACCGTCGGGGCCTGCGGCGCCGGCGCCTCGACGCTGCCGAGCTGACGGAAGAAGATCCTCGCGAGGCCGACCTTGACGATGTCGCCGTGCTTGAGGGCGTGTTCCCGGGTCGGGACGCCGTTCACGCAGATGCCGTTCTTCGAGCCGAGGTCCACGATGACGTACCCGCCTTCGGTCTTCCGGACCTCGGCGTGCTTGTGGGAGACCTCGTTGTTCTTGAGGAAGATGGAGTTCTCGTCGGACCGTCCGATCGTGCACGGCGGGTCCGTGAGCTGGACGGTGCGTGTGAAGCCGGCCTCGACGATGTGGAGGACGGGAAGCATGGCCGTGGTGAGTGCAGGGGGGTGCATGATGGCAAAGCGTCTCCTATCAGGGGGCGGTCGCGGAGGCGAGCCTCGACGCGGGGAGAGCCGAGAGACGGGGAGTGTGACGAGCGCTCTACGGGCGGCAATTCCGCTGCCGTCGGGCGAGGGATCCGCCGCGTACGCATCTCCCGAGCCCGGCGGGACGGACGCGGTGGTCAGAGATGCGCGTCAAGTCGCCTGACGCATGAATGGGCGGAAAGTGTCAGCCGGCGTGCCGCGAATTGTCCGGCTGGAGTCGACGAGGGGACCTCCCTACTTCCCGCGCGGCCCCAGGCGCTTCACGTAGTAGTCCTCGTCGGGCTGGGTCTCGTAGATCTGGTCGTCGGAGACCTGGCAGAGCTTCAGCCACTCCCCGTTCCCCTTCTGCGCGCCGTACACCATCAGGAAGGTGAACGCGCCCCACTCCCAGTTCCGTACGAACTCCGCCCCGACCCGGGGCACGTCCTTGTCCTCTCCTGCGACCGTGCCGTAGACCTTCACGAGGCTGAGGGAGGTGATCCCGAGCGCCGTGCCCTTCAGCTCCGCGACGAAATCCCCGGCGCCGTGGAACGAAAGCGCCATGATGTGGGAGTCGGTCAGGCCGTCGAAGTACTTCATCTCCACGGTCAGCGTCGTGGTCTTCTTCGCGGCGTCCTCGGCGATCTTCCGGACGATTCCGAACCAGCCGACGTACTTCCCCGTCTTGCCGGTGATCGAGTACTCCTCGAACATGCTCCCGGTCGTGGCCTCCCCCTCGCCCGCCTTCTTGGAGAAGGGGACCTCGGCTTCGCTGGGTTCGTAGCCGACCGTGCTGAGCGATCCCCCCTCGAGCTTCCCGCTCTCGGTCACTCGCTCGACCTTCGTGGCGCCCTCCTCCGCGAGGATCGGAAGGCAGAGGACGGCGAAAAGCGCCGAGGGCAGCAAACCGGAGCGTTTCATGTGATCCTCCCATGACAGGACGTCCAGGCGGTGAGGCGCGATTGTAGTCGTGCGTTGGACCGGACTCAAGGCCGCGCCACCCGCCGTCATTCGGTCAGGTCCCCCTCGCGATTGACCGGCGGCTCGGCGCGCGCGTACGATGCCGCTCCCCGCCGCCCGATCCGATCGAGGCCCCGACCGTGACGATCCGCGCAACCCTGCCCCTCCTCCTGCTCGCCACCATGGCCGTCGCCCAGGACCGCGACGCGATGGTCGACCGCGTCCTCCAGGACCTCGCCTCGGAGGACGTAGCCGTGCGCGAGAAGGCGACGCAGACGTTCCTGCGCATCGGCGGGGACAAGGACAAGCTCATCAGCGCCGCCCTCGGCCGCGACCTCGCGCCCGGCGTGAAGTCGGTCCTCCGCGAGTTCTATCCCCTCCCGACGATCGCCTCCCTGTCGTGCACCGAGATCGCGTGGAAGGGAGCCGGCCCCGGCGAGACGAAGGGGCTCCACCACTCGATCCTCGTCGCCGTGGAGGCCGACTTCGGCCCGACGATCGCCGGCCTCCCCGAGGGGCGACGGCCGTTCCGCCTCGCCGAGGTCGTCGACCCCGGTCGCGTGAAGGTCTCCTTCGAGGAGGGGCTCGAGGTCGTCGCCGAGGGACACCCTGCAAAGGCCCCAGGCCCCGTCGAGATCGGCGCGGAGCCGGTTCGCTTCCGTCAGCGCCTCGAGGGAGGCGGCGTCGACCTCGTGCTCTCGGTCTCCGCGGACCAGGAGTGCTCCCTCCTCCCGTGGAGCCAGTCGCACACGAAGGCCGCCGAGGTCCACCTGTTCAAGGACCCGGACGCCTATGTGAAATTCGCCTCCGACACCTCGAACGGCAGCGGATACACCCCGCCGGAGGTCGACTTCGATCGCTTCCGAGCGGTGACGATCGGGTGGGGCCCGAAGCCGCACACCGGCTGCACGGCCGACCTGCGGTCCGTGGACGTCTGCGCCGCCGCGACGCGCATCGAGGTGGAGACGACCGACAGCGGCTGCGGCGGGCAGGCGATCCGGCACCCGATGGTCGCGCTGGCGATCCCGCTCGTGGGACCGGTCGAGGTCCACGTCGTCGGCACGCGGTACGGTCCCGACCGGCACTTCCCGGACTTCGCCGACGGCGAGTTCGACGGCGTGCGCGTGACGGTCGAGCCCGAGCGCTAGCGAGGCCCCCATGCTCGCCTCCCTCCGACGCTTCTTCGAGATCGACTCCCGCGGCAGCACCGTCGGCCGCGAGGTGAGGGGCGCCGTCGCGACGTTCCTCACGATGTCGTACATCCTCGTGGCGAACCCCGCGATCCTCTCGGGCGCCGGGATGCCGTTCGCGCCGCTCGTCGCCTCGACAGCCGCGGCCGCGGGGGTCTGCTGCCTCCTCATGGGCCTCTTCGCGAACTTCCCGATCGCCCTCGCGAGCGGGATGGGCCTCAACGCCGTCGTCGCCTTCCAGGTGGCGAAGGCGACCGGCTCGTGGCAGGCGGCGATGGGGATCGTCGTCCTCGACGGAGTCGTCATCCTGGTCCTCGTGCTGCTCGGGCTGCGAGAGGCGATGCTGAACGCCATCCCCGAGGACCTGCGGCGCGCGATCGGCGCGGGGATCGGCCTCTTCATCGCGTTCATCGGAGCGGTGAACGCGCGGATCGTCGTGGCGGGACCGGGAGGCGGCCCGCCCGTGGCGTACGGGAGCCTGCACGAGAAGGACACGGCCATCGCGCTCGCGGGGATCGTCGTCACCGCCTTCCTCATGGCGCGCCGGGTGAAGGGAGCCATCCTCCTCGGCATCCTCTTCGGCACGGCGCTCGCGCTCTGGAAAGGCGTAGCCCATCTGCCGACCGCGTACGCCGCGCCGAGCTTCGCGGTCGCCTTCCACGCGGACGTGGCGGGCGTGATGAAGGCGTCGTTCCTTCCTCTCCTGATCGCCGTGATCCTCGTCGACTTCTTCGACACGCTCGGCACGGTGACGGCGATCTCGGAGGAGGGCGCCCTCCGCGACGCCCAGGGGCGCATCCCGCGGCTCCGGGCGATCCTCGTCGTCGACTCGATCGCGGCGTCGGTCGGAGGCCTCTTCGGCGCAAGCAGCGTGACGTCCTACATCGAGTCGGCCGCCGGCGTCGCCGAGGGGGCGCGGACGGGGCTCCACTCGGTCGTGGTGGGTCTCCTCTTCCTCGCGTGCATCTTCCTCGCGCCGCTCGCCTCGGCGGTCCCCGCCTGCGCGACGGCCCCGGCGCTCATCCTGGTCGGCTTCCTGATGGCCTCGCAGATCGCGCGGATCGACTTCGCGAAGCTCGAGACGGCGATCCCGGCGTTCGTCACGCTCGTGACGATCCAGTTCACCTATTCGATCACGCACGGGATCGGCTACGGCTTCATCACCTACGTGGCGATCCGGACCCTCTCGCTCCGCGCGGCGCACCCGCTCATGTGGGCCGCGTCGGGCGTCTTCGCGTGGTATTTCATCTGGGGACAGTAGGACACTGTTTGCCAGAACGACCTGCGCGCCCTGCCGCCCGCTTCGCGGGCTGCCTCCTCACTTGGGCACCGAGCTTCCGCGGGCTCGCGCCCGCGGCTAATCCCTGCCGCCCGCTTCGCGGGCTGCCTCCCCACTTGGGCACCGAGCTTCCGCGGGCTCGCGCCCGCGGCTAATCCCTGCCGCCCGCTTCGCGGGCTGCCTCCCCACTTGGGCACCGAGCTTCCGCGGGC
>Ga0082335_1006887_pt1 | contig 14196 bp, 12 predicted proteins | sample Subgrocontami58m_FD_72375 | JGI IMG/M metagenome (GOLD analysis project Ga0082335, IMG submission 72375) | Subsurface groundwater microbial communities from S. Glens Falls, New York, USA - GMW37 contaminated, 5.8 m (SPADES assembly) (version 2) ...
GCCCGGCGAGTTGAGCGGCACCGCATCCGGCTTGTCCTCGATCTCGCGGTGCTGCGTCAGCAGCCTGAACATGCGGTCCATGTCGATCAGCGACTGCTTGATCTCGCGATAGACCATGCCGAGGAAATTGAGCGGAATGTAGAGCTGGATCAGCAGCCCGTTGATCAGCACCAGGTCGCCGAGCGTCAGCGTCTGGCCGACCACGCCCTGCGCCGCGAGGATCATCAGCAGTGTTGCCGCAATCGCGATGATGCAGCTCTGGCCGATATTGAGGATGCCGAGCGAGGCCTCGTTCTTGACCGCCGCCGACTCGTAGTTCCGCAGATTCTCGTCGTAGCGCCGCGCCTCGTACTCCTCGTTGTTGAAGTACTTGACCGTCTCGTAATTGAGCAGGCTGTCGATCGCGCGGGTGCTGGCCTTGGATTCGAGATCGTTGGCGCGGCGCCGGATCTCGATGCGCCATTCGGTGACCCAGAAGGTGAATCCGATGTAGAACGCGACCGCGATGAAAGTGATCGCGGCAAAACGCCAGTCGAATTTGGTCAGCAGCACCGCCGCCACCAGGCTGAATTCGAGGATCACCGGAATGATCGAGAACAGCATGAAGCTCAGCAGCGTGCCGATGCCGCGCGTGCCGCGCTCGATGTCGCGCGTCATGCCGCCGGTCTGGCGGTCGAGATGGAATCGGAGCGAGAGGCCGTGCAGGTGACGGAATACGGTCAGCGCGATGCGGCGGATCGCGCGCTGCGTGACGCGCACGAACACCACGTCGCGCAACTCGGCGAACAGCGTGTTCGACAGCCGCAGCGCACCGTAGGCGATGAGCAGCGCCAGCGGCAACAGGAGCGCCGCCTGCCTGGGGTCGAGCGCATCGACGATTTCCTTCAGCACCAGCGGCACGCCGACGTTGGCGAGCTTGGCGATGACCAGGAACACGAGCGCGAGCAGCACCCGGCCGCGATACTCCCACAGGTACGGCAACACCCGTGCAATTACGTGCCATTCGTTACGCCGCGCGGTGCCGGCCCCCGGCGCGCCGGCCGGCGCGGATTGATGCGGGACGCTCATTTAAACCATATGCGGGGTTGTTGCCTGAAATTCAAGGACGGCTCGTAGCGGCCCGAACCGCATGCGAATGCGTAAAATGCTGCCGCTATCCTAGCACGGCGCTGGAATGTAAGAATTTGTAAATTCAGTACCCGGCATGCCGCGAGCGTAGTTTAATAGGCGCAACGATCGCACAGGAGACTGTCATGAAACGGAAAACCATAGCCACCCTCATCATCGCCATCGGCAGCGGCGGCGCATACGCCGCGGATTTCGTCGATACCGCGCAGGTCGTTGCCGCGACTCCGGTTATCGAGCGCGTGTCGGAACCGCGCCAGGAATGCGACGCCGCACCCGCCCCGCAGAAGGATAGCAACCTCGCGGGCCCGATCATCGGCGGCATCGTCGGCGGCCTGCTCGGCCACCAGGTCGGCCACGGGCGCGGCCAGACGGCCGCCACGATCGTTGGCGCCGCAGGCGGCGCGGCCGCCGGCACGGTGGTGGCCAACCGCGCAGGCGCGCAACCCGCGCAGCGCTGCCGCACGGTCGAATCATCGCGCGAGGTGATCAGAGGCTACGACGTGGTCTACCGCTACAACGGCCGCGACGTGAAGACCACGCTGCCCTACAACCCGGGCAGGACGGTCAGGGTCGGTGTCGGCGTGATCGACAGCGGCGTGTCCGATTCAGGCCGCGACAGCATGCCCATGAGCGGCATCGATAGCGGAGCGGCTGCAAACAGCGCCAGCTACCCGTACCGCTACTAGCGGTACGGCGCGAACTGACGCCGCTCGCTTACCGGCTATCTGAACTCGCGCGCGCGGCCGTACGACGACCAGCCGGTCAAAAACCGCACCAGCTCGTAGCAGACCCAGTTCAGCACGCGTGCCTGCAGCGGTTGTCTCTTCCAGCTGGCGCGATGCACCTGGTGCGCGCCTTTTATCATCGCATCCGTGAGGCTCGTCTTGAGTTCGCGCGCAAAACCGGCGTCGTCGATCACGACATTGGCTTCGCGCGCGAGCAGCAGGCTCATCGGATCGATGTTCGAGGAGCCCACGGTCGACCAGCGTTCGTCGATCACCGCCACTTTGGCGTGCATGAAACTGCGGCGATACTCATGGATCTCGATACCGGCGGCGAGAAAACTGCCGTACAGCGCACGCGCGGCGTAATGCAGCAGCCGGTACTCGACTCGCCCCTGCAGCAAAAGCACCACGCGCACGCCGCGGGCCGTGGCTTCGACCAGCGCGCGGCGAAAGCTCAATCCCGGAAAAAAATAGGCGCTGGCGATCAGGATCTCGGTTCTTGAGCGCGCGATCGCGTCGAGATAGGCATTCTCGATGTCCTTGCGATGGCCCAGGTTGTCGCGGATCACGAATGCCGCGCGCTGCGCGCCGCACTGCGCCGCGTGGACCGGTATGGCCGGGCGCTGTGGCCAGCGCTCGCGCAACTGCGTCCACATCACCAGTATCCACAGCCGCGTCACCACCGGATAGATTTCGGCCAGCAGCGGGCCTTCGACGCGCACCGCATAATCGAAGCGCGGGGGTTTCTGCCGCGGCGTATGCATGTCGTCGATGATGTTGATGCCGCCGACGAATGCGACCCTGGCATCGATCACCGTGATCTTGCGATGCATCCGCCGCAGCCGCTCGCGGCGCAGCGTCCACGGTGAGACATCGGGACGGTACTTGAGCACGCGCACTCCGCTGTCCTGCATTTCCTGCATCAGCTCGGCGCTGAAATCCTTGGAACCGAACCCGTCGATCAGCACATGGGTGGTGACGCCCCGCCGCGCGGCGCGCATCAGCGCCTGCGCAATGCGGCGGCCGGTGCGATCGTCCTCGAAAATATAGGCTTCGAGATAAATCTCGTGCGCGGCTGCATCGCACGCCGTTTCCAGCGCCGGAAAATATTCCGTCCCGGTGCGTAGCAGCGTGACGCGGTTGCCGGAAACGAAATCGCTCATACCCTGACGATGGTCGAAGTCAACGCCGCGTGGTCCGATACGAGCGCCCACCGATGGCCGTGGTGCACGCGCGCCTGCCTGACATTGAAACCGCGCACGTAAATGCGGTCGAGCTGGAATACCGGCAGCCTTGCCGGGAAACTGCGCGCCGGGCGGCCGCGGGTGTGTTCGAACACCTCCTCGAGCCGCAACGGCTCCGCCAGCTCCCGATGCGCGTGGTGGCGCCAGTCGTTGAAGTCGCCGGCGATGATCAGCGGCGCGTCGCCCGGCACCAGCCGCTCGATGCGCTCCCGCAACGCACGCAACTGCAGGTTGCGGTGCCGTGCCAGCAGGCCCAGATGGACGCACAGGCAGTGCAGCGTCTTATCCCACCCGGGCACCTCGATCTCGCAGTGCAGCAGTCCGCGGCTCTCGAAGCGGTGTTCCGAAATGTCCTCATTGTCCCAGCGCGCGATCGGAAACCGGCTCAGGATCGCATTGCCGTGGTGGCCGGCATCGTAGGCCGCGTTTTTGCCGTAGGCGAAATCAGGCCAGATCGCATCGGCAAGAAACTCATATTGCGGCTGTTCCGGCCAGTTGGTCAGGCGCCGCGCATGCCGCGCGTGAACGCCCTGCACTTCCTGGAGGAACACCAGGTCCGCATTCAGCGCCCGCAGGTGCTCGCGCACGCCGTGGATCACCAGCCGGCGCTTGAAAAATGAAAACCCCTTGTGAATGTTGTAGGTGGCGATATTCAGTGTGTTGGGCATCGTTCGGGGAAGGGTTGTTGTTGCCGAGCTGCGGGACCGGTCTGCACTCGCCACGGACACGCGGGCAGAGCCCCGCCAAAAGGCGGGCGCCGCACGCCACGCGGCTCGCGCGCCGCGGGCGGCGCAGCCCGGGTCAAACGACTTCGAGCATCCGCCTGAGCGCGGTGCGCGCGAGTTGCGCTTCGCGCGCCGGCACCCTGATCTGGTTGACGATCTTGTCCTCGACCAGGTTTTCCAGCGTCCACGCCAGGTGCTGCGGGTCGATGCGCGCCATGGTCGAACACATGCATACCGTCGGCGCCATGAACTTGACGAGCTTGCCCTGCGGCTTGAACTCCTCGGCGATACGGTTGACGAGATTCAATTCGGTGCCGACCAGCCAGCGCGTATTCGGCTTGGATTCGGCGATGGTCTTGATGATGAAATCGGTCGAGCCGACGTAATCCGAGAGTTTGCAAACCTCGAAATTGCATTCGGGATGCGAAATCACGAGACCTTCCGGATACTGGCTGCGGAAATTCAGGATGTGCTGCGCCTGGAACATCTGATGTACCGAGCAGTGCCCTTTCCACAGCAGGATCCGCGCTTTCCGGATCTGCTCCGCCGTAAGCCCGCCGAGCGGCTCGTCGAAATCCCATACCACCATCTCGTCGGGCGGAATGCCGATCATGTAGCCGCTCCAGCGGCCGAGGTGCTGGTCGGGGAAGAACAATACCTTCCCGCGCCGCGCGAACGACCACTCGAGGATCTGTTTGGCATTGCTCGAGGTGCAGACGATGCCACCGTGCTCGCCGCAAAATGCCTTGAGATCGGCTGCCGAGTTGATGTACGTGACGGGCGTGATCGCCTGATCGGGATCCAGCACCGTCGAGAGCTCGCGCCACGCGCGCTCGACTTTGGCGAGGTTGGCCATGTCCGCCATCGAACAGCCGGCGTTCATGTCGGGCAGGATCACAACCTGCTCGGGTTTGGACAGGATATCGGCGACCTCGGCCATGAAATGCACGCCGCAAAACACAATGTAATCAGCGTCGGTTTGCGCGGCGAGTTTGGACAGCATCAGCGAATCGCCGGTCAGGTCGGCATGCCGGTAGACGTCGGCGCGCTGGTAATGGTGACCGAGGATCGTAGCGCGCTTGCCCAACGCGGCCTTCGCGGCAACGATCCGCTCCCCGCAGTCTTCGTCCTGCAGTGGCTTGAAGCGGTCAAAAGCAATGGCGGTCGCTGGCATGGTTTGCGGTCCCCGTTGAAGGATCAAAACATTAGCATATTATGACAAGAAATCCAGCTTAAGATTCAGTTTGCCCCAAAGTCCACGCTTATCGACGTGCCAGAAGGCGCTCCGGCAACTCGCGTATGGCATCGGCATTGCTCCACGAGAACACCTTGTCCGCCGCCTCCCGCCACGGCAGCCATACGTATCGCAGGTGCTCGCGGGCGGCAACGGTCACCGGCAGCGGCAGCGGCACCTGCAGGCTGAACACGTGCTCGGTGTTGTGCGTGACGCCCGGCGCGTAACGGCTGCGCCAGTGCCGGTAGATCTCGTACTGGTTCTGCTTATGCCAGTCGACCAGTTCATAGCGGCCGGCATCCAGCCCGGTCTCCTCGCCGATTTCGCGCTGCGCCGTTTGCGGCAGCGTTTCACCCGCGTCCTGGCTGCCGGTCACCGATTGCCAGAACCCGGGCCGGTCGGCGCGCTCGAGGAGCAACACGTGCAGCTCAGGCGTATGGATGACTACCAGCACCGAAATCGGAATCTTGTAGGTCACGCCTCGCTGCTTCTATTGTCGCAGCCGGATATGCAGCTCGCGCAACTGCTGTTCGTCGACCGTATTCGGCGCATGGGTGAGCAGGCATTGCGCGCGCTGGGTCTTGGGAAAAGCAATCACATCGCGGATCGATTCCGCCCCCACCATCATCGCGACAATACGGTCGAGCCCGAACGCGATTCCGCCGTGGGGCGGCGCGCCGTACTGCAGCGCCTTGAGCAGAAAGCCGAACTTCGCCTCGGCCTCGTCCGGCCCGATGTTGAGCGCGCGGAATACCTTGGATTGCACTTCCTGGCGATGAATCCGCACCGAGCCGCCGCCGATCTCCGAGCCGTTCAGCACCATGTCGTGCGCCTTGGCGCGCGCCGCGCCGGGATCCTTGTCGAGCAGGTCCTCGTGACCATCGGCCGGTGCGGTGAACGGGTGGTGCATCGCGTTCCAGCGCTTGCCCTCCTCGTCCCACTCGAACATCGGGAAATCGAGCACCCACAGCGGCCGCCAGCCCGCTTCGACGAGTCCGCGTTCGTGGCCGAGCTTGACGCGCAGCGCGCCGAGCGCCTCGTTGACGATTTTCGCCTTGTCGGCGCCGAAGAAAATCAGATCGCCATCGCACGCGCCGGTGCGCTCAAGGATGGTCTTGACCGCAGCCTCCGGCAGAAACTTGAGGATCGGCGACTGCAGTCCTGCGGTGCCTTTTTCGAGCGCATTGACCTTGATGTAGGCCAGGCCCCTGGCGCCGTAAATCTTGGCAAATTCGGTGTAATCGTCGATTTCCTTGCGCGTGAGCTCACCGCCCTGCGGCACGCACAGCGCCGCAACCCGGCCGTCCTTGAGCCGCGCGGCATCGCGGAATACCTTGAATTCGACGTCCCGCATCGCGTCGGTGAGCTCGGTGAGCTTCAACATCACGCGCAGGTCCGGCTTGTCCGAGCCATAAAGTGCCATCGCTTCGTCATACGCCATGCGCGGGAACGGATTCGGCAGATCAACGCCGAGCACGCTCTTGAAGACGCTCACGATCAGCTCTTCCATCAGCGCCGTGATCTCCGCCTGGTTCATGAACGAGGTTTCGATGTCGACCTGGGTGAACTCGGGCTGGCGGTCGGCCCGCAGGTCCTCGTCGCGGAAACATTTGACGATCTGGTAATAGCGGTCGAATCCGGCGATCATCAGCATCTGCTTGAACAGCTGCGGTGATTGCGGCAATGCAAAGAATTCGCCGGCATGCACGCGGCTGGGCACCAGATAGTCGCGCGCACCCTCGGGTGTCGAGCGCGTCAGCATCGGCGTCTCGATGTCGATGAAGCCGTGCGCATCGAGGAAAATGCGCACCGCCATCGCAGCCTTGTGGCGCAGCTTGAGGTTGTTCTGCATCTGCAGCCGGCGCAGGTCGAGGACCCGGTATTCGAGGCGCACCGTCTCCGACACGGTGTCGTCATCCATCTGGAATGGCGGCGTCAGCGATGGGTTCAGGATTTCGATTTCGCCTGCCAGCACTTCGACCGCGCCGCTGACGAGGTTGGGGTTCACGGTACCCGCGGGCCGCGCGCGCACCTTGCCGGTCACTTTGACGACAAATTCACCGCGCAGCGTTTCGGCGATTTTGAACGCCGCGGGGTTGTCGGGATCGCACACCACCTGCAGCAAACCCTCCCGGTCGCGCAGGTCGATAAATATCACGCCGCCATGATCGCGCCGGCGGTGCACCCATCCGAACACGGTGATCGCCTGCTGCAAGTGCTTGCCGCAGATCAGGCCGCAGTATTCGCTACGCATGGCGCTATTGATTCACTGCCTGCTGCCGCGCGGTCCCGGGCCTGGAGATCGGCTTGCCATTCCTGCGGCCGTTCCCGGGTGCGACCACGCCCATCGAAATGATGTATTTGAGCGCGGCATCCACGCTCATATCCAGTTCGATCACGTCGGCTTTCGGCATCATCAGAAAAAATCCCGACGTAGGATTCGGAGTGGTCGGCACATAGACGCTCCAGTACTCGCCGTGCAGATGATTGATGACATCGCCGCCGGGCTCACCCGTCAGGAATGCGATGGTCCACGAACCCTCGCGCGGATACTGCACCAGCAGCGCCTTGCGAAACGCGTGGCCGCCCGAGGTGAACAATGTGTCTGAAACCTGTTTGACGCTGTTGTAGATCGACTTGACCACCGGGATGCGGCTGAGCACGCCTTCCCAGAACAACAGCAGGCGCTGGCCGAGGAAGTTGGTAACGACAAGGCCGGTGACGAGCACCACGACCACCGTCATGACCACGCCCATGCCCGGCACGTAAACGCCGAGCCAGCGCTCGGTCCGGAATTCCTCCGGCAGCAACAGCAGCGTCTGGTCCATGGTACTCACCAGCAAATGCAGCACCCACAGCGTGATGGCGAGCGGAACCCAGACCAGCAGACCCGTAATGAAATACTTTTTCACCCGCACCCCCGCCCTGAACCGGTCTTAAACCGTGCTGGTACTGGCGCCGGATGCCGGAGAGGGGGCCACCGCATCGGATTTCTTGACCGAGGCCTCCGCAGCCGGCTTGGCGTCGGATTTCGCCGCGGGCTGATCCGCGGATTTCGCAGCGGGCTTGTCCCCGGATTTCGCAGCGGGCTTGTCCCCGGATTGCGCCGCGGGCATGTCCCCCGTTTTCACCGCAGGTCCGCCCTGCGATGCGGACTTGGCTTGCGAGCCATTTCTGAAATCGGTCGCGTACCAGCCGCTGCCTTTCAGCTGAAAACCAGCGGCAGTTACCATCTTGCGCAAACTCGCCGCGCCGCATTCGGAACATACCGTCAGCAACGCATCGCCCATCTTCTGCAGGTACTCCTTCTGGAACCCGCAGGCGGCGCAACGATACTCGTAGATTGGCATAATTGGCCCCAAATTCAAAAACATAGATTATAACGTAAATCATTGGGGCGAAGCGACAGGCCGGGCAGACCCCTGCCTGGAACTCAGGGCGATACTGCGTGAAGCACGCCGAAGAACGGCGGAAGGGGTTGCCTTCGAACTCAGCGCCGGCCGATCAACAGACCGACAACCATGCCGAGGCCGGCGGCGGCCCCCATAGCGACCCACGGGTTGTCGTGAACGTAGTCGTCGGCAGCGGTTGCCGCCTCCCGCGCCTTGTCCTTCAGCACCGCCTCAGCATTGGCAAGCCGGGGTTTCAAGTCGAGCAACGCCTGCTGCATCCGCGCACGCGCCTCGGCGATTTTCTCGGTGGACTGGCTGGCAGTCGCCTTGATCAATTCCTCGGCGTCGGTTACCAGCACCTTGTAATCAGCCACCAGTTTTTGGGTCAATTCGGCATCCATGGTTCCCTCCGCTTAATCAACACGGTTGAACACGTAGTTCATATTAGGCGGTTGGGGCACGCGGCGCGTTGACGTGCATCAACAACCGGCAACTGAGCGGTTTACGCAGCGCCGTTCAGAACGGGATATCGTCGTCCATGTCGTCGAACGACGCTCCGCTCTTCTTCGCCGCGGGTTTTGCACCACCGCCGGACTCAGCCGCTGCCGGCTTCGGTTCGCGCGCCCCGGACTCGGCACCGCCACCGCGGCTGCCCAGCAGTTGCATGCGATCCGCCACGATCTCCGTGGAATAGCGGTCCTGGCCCTCCTTGTCCTGCCACTTGCGGGTGCGGATCCGTCCCTCGATATAGACCGGGGAGCCTTTTTTGAGATATTCGCCGGCGATTTCAGCGAGCTTGCCAAAAAATGCAATCCGGTGCCACTCGGTATGCTCCTGCTTCTCGCCGCCCTTGTCCTTCCAGACCTCAGTGGTTGCGATACGGATGTTGGCCACTGCGTCGCCACTCGGCAGGTAGCGCGTTTCCGGGTCCGCGCCGAGGTTGCCGATCAGGATTACTTTGTTTACTGATGCCATTTAGGTCTCTCCTCCAATTAATTCAAGTACGTGCTGTTCATCGAAACCCTTCAAATCCACCTTGAGATACGCCACGCCTTCGCCCGCCGGGACCAAAGCCTCGCGCACTCCAGGCAGCCCCGCCAGCCGTTGCGACAAGGCCGCCGCGCTCAGGTCGTCCATTGCCCGGACATGATACATCCTTGTGCGCACCGCGGCGGGCGGTTTCATGGTCGCCGCGACAGCGAGCCATAACGCCGAAAGCGCAGTGCACAAACCGAACAACGCGTAGGCCCCGTAATGCTGGGACAAATACCCGCCTCCGGCAGCACCCGCGAACGTGCCCAGAAACTGAATGCTGCTGTAGACGCCGATCGCGGTGCCCTTGGCGCCTACCGGCGCGATCTTGCTGATGAGCGACGGCAGGCTCGCTTCCAGCACGTTGAACGCGGTGAAGAACGCCAGCAGCGCGAATACCAGTCCCCAGAACCCGGGCAGCATCGCCAGCAGTACCTGCGCCGCCAGCATCAACGCCACCGATGCGACCAGCACTGGCTTCAGCCTGGCCTTGCGTTCGGCGTAAACGATCGCGGGGATCATCAGCGCGGCGGAACCGAGCAGGACCGGCAGATAGACCTGCCAGTGATGGTCGGCGGCAAGCCCGTAGGCCCGAAGCGAAAACGGCACCACCATCCACAGCGCCATCAGCACTGCGTGCAGCGCGAATACGCCGAAATTGAGCCGCAGCAGTTCGCGATCGCGCAACACGTCGAGAAACTGTGCGGACTGGGCTTCAGCATCGCTATGGAACCGGCTGAGCTGCGGATCCGGAACGATTGCATACACCACCCCGATCGCGAGCAGCGCCAGCACACCGGTCAGCGCAAAAATTCCCTCCACGCCGATGAAGCGGTTGAGCACCGGGGCGACGATCAGCGACAGCGCGAAGGTGGCGCCAATGGTCATGCCGATCATCGCCATCGCCTTGGTGCGATGCTCCTCCCGGGTCAGGTCCGCGGCGAGCGCCATGACTGCGGCGGAAATCGCGCCGGTGCCCTGGATCACGCGCCCCACGATGACCCAATAGATGTCGTGCGCCCCGGCAGCGACGAAACTGCCGAACGCAAACAGCACCAGTCCCCCGGCGATGACCGGCTTGCGGCCGATGCGATCCGAGAGCCAGCCAAATGGAATCTGCAGCACGGCCTGGGTCAGGCCGTAGGCGCCAAGCGCGATGCCGATCAGGGTATGGCTGTCCCCGCCGGGCAAATGTTCGGCGTAGAGCGCGAACACCGGCAGGATGATGAACATGCCGAGCATGCGCAGACCGAAAATGCCTGCGAGCCCGATGCTCGCGCGCAACTCGGCCGGGCTCATGCGGTTACCGGGGGACATGGCGAAATACGGCTTGGGGCGAAGCGGCAAAGTCCGGTATATTAACAGGTTTACTCCGGGATTCGCGCCCCTTGTCAACTCCTCGGCCCACTGTGGTCCGGCTGCAAACTTCCGGTGCAGACCCGCTCGCCAGAGACGCCGGGCTGATCCGCATCCGCGGCGCGCGCACCCACAATCTGCAGAACATCAGCCTCGATCTGCCGCGCAACCGGCTGATCGTGATCACCGGCCTGTCGGGGTCGGGCAAATCCTCGCTCGCGTTCGACACGCTCTACGCGGAAGGGCAGCGCCGCTACGTCGAATCGCTGTCGGCCTACGCGCGCCAGTTTCTGCAGTTGATGGAAAAGCCCGACGTCGACCTGATCGAAGGGCTCTCACCCGCGATCTCGATCGAACAGAAAGCCACGAGCCATAACCCGCGCTCGACGGTCGGCACCATTACCGAAATTCACGACTATCTGCGCCTGCTGTTCGCGCGTGCCGGCGACCCGCACTGCCCCGATCACAACATCGTGCTCGCCGCGCAAAGCGTGTCGCAGATGGTCGATCACGTGCTGCAACTGCCGGAAAATACGCGGCTGATGATCCTCTCGCCGCTGATCGTTGGCCGCAAAGGCGAGCAGCTCGATCTCTTCGACGAACTGCGCGCGCAGGGCTTCGTGCGGGTACGCATCGACGGCGAGGTGCACGAGATCGACGCCCTGCCCAAACTCAAGAAGAACGTGAAGCACACGGTGGAGGTCGTGGTCGACCGCCTCAAGGTGCGCCCCGAACTCAAGCAGCGGCTGGCGGAATCGTTCGAGACTGCGCTCAGGCATTCGGACGGGCGGGCGCTCGCGGTCGAAATGGACAGCGGTGCCGGACATTTGTTCTCGGCGCGGTTCGCGTGTCCGGTGTGCAGCTATTCGTTGCCGGAACTCGAGCCGCGGCTGTTCTCGTTCAACAATCCGATGGGCGCGTGTCCGCGCTGCGACGGTCTCGGAACCGTGAGCTTTTTCGATCCCAAGCGGATCGTCGCCTATCCGCATCTGTCGCTCGCCTCGGGCGCAATCCGGGGGTGGGACCGCCGCAACCAGTTCTACTTCCAGATGCTCGCGTGTCTCGCGCAACATTACGGCTTCGATCTTGAAACGCCGTTCGAGCAACTGCCGCAGATGGTGCAGGACGTCGTGCTCCACGGCTCGGGACGCGACAAGATCAAATTCCTCTACACTGGCGAGCGCGGCAACAAGCAGGCGCGCGAGCATGCTTTCGAAGGCATTATTCCCAGCCTCCAGCGGCGCTATCGCGAAACCGATTCGGTGGTGGTGCGCGAAGAGCTCGCCAAGCATCTCAACACCCAGACCTGCCCCGAGTGCCACGGCACGCGGCTGCGGCGCGAAGCGCGCCACGTGCACGTCGCCGGCAAGGCGATCTACGAATTGAGCGCGCTGCCGCTCAGGCAGGCGGCGCGGTTTTTCGAAACCATCGAACTGACCGGCACCAAGCGCGCGATCGCCGACCGGATCGTCATCGAGATCATCAACCGCCTCACGTTCCTCAATAACGTCGGACTCGAATACCTGTCGCTTGATCGCGCGGCCGACACGCTGTCGGGCGGAGAAGCGCAGCGCATCCGGCTCGCGAGCCAGATCGGCTCCGGGTTGACCGGCGTCATGTACGTGCTCGATGAGCCTTCGATCGGGCTGCACCAGCGCGACAACGCGCGGCTCCTCGATACGCTGAAGCGCCTGCGCGACATCGGCAATACCGTGATCGTGGTCGAGCACGACCGCGAAGCGATCGAGTCCGCCGATCACGTCGTCGACATCGGGCTCGGCGCCGGCGTGCATGGCGGGCGCATCATCGCGCAGGGCACCCCTGCCGACATCAGGAACAATGCCGAATCGCTGACGGGGCAGTACCTCGCGGGCCGCCGCCGCATCGATGTGCCGGGACTCAGCCACAAGCCGGACGCGAAGCGCCTGCTGACGATCAGCGGCGCGCGCGGCAACAATCTCAAGGACATCTCGGTAAAACTGCCGGTCGGCCTGCTGGTCTGCGTCACCGGAGTTTCCGGCTCGGGCAAGTCGACGCTGATCAACGACACGCTCTACCAGGCTGCCGCGCGGCACCTGTATGACAGCACCGCCGAGCCGGCACTGCACGAAGCCATCGATGGGTTCGAACATTTCGACAAGGTCGTCAACGTCGATCAAAGCCCGATCGGGCGCACGCCTCGCTCCAATCCGGCGACCTATACGGGACTGTTCACGCCGATTCGCGAGCTGTTCGCCGGCGTGCCGATGGCGCGCGAGCGCGGTTACGGTCCCGGGCGCTTCTCGTTCAACGTCAAGGGCGGGCGCTGCGAAGCATGCCAGGGCGACGGAGTGCTCAAGGTCGAGATGCACTTCCTGCCCGACATTTACGTGCCGTGCGACGTGTGCCACGGCAAGCGCTACAACCGCGAGACGCTCGAAGTTCAATATAAGGGCAGGAACATCAACGAAGTGCTCAGAATGACGGTCGAGCAGGCGGCGGAGTTCTTCGGCGCGGTGCCGGTCGTCGCGAGGAAACTGCATACGCTGCTGGACGTCGGTCTCGGTTACATCACGCTCGGCCAGAGCGCGACCACGCTCTCTGGAGGTGAAGCGCAGCGCGTCAAGCTTGCGCTCGAACTCTCCAAGCGCGATACCGGCCGCACGCTCTACATTCTCGACGAGCCGACCACCGGCCTGCATTTCCACGACATCGACCTGCTGCTGCGCGTGCTGCACCGGCTGCGCGACCACGGCAACACGGTGGTGGTGATCGAGCACAACCTCGACGTGATCAAGACCGCGGACTGGATCATCGACCTCGGACCCGAAGGCGGCGACGGCGGCGGCCGCGTGATCGCCGAAGGATCGCCGGAAGACGTCGCGAAGAACAAGGCGAGCTACACTGGGCAGTATTTGAAGAACGTGCTGGTTTAGGAAAACAATGTCGCCACGCGAACTGCTGCTGGGAAGTTTCAACGCCGCCGTCGCCGCGGCCAATCCGCTCGCGATCGTTCCGCAGCACCTGCCCAAACCGTCCAAGGGCCGCACGCTGGTGGTCGGCGCGGGCAAGGCTGCGGCATCGATGGCGCTCGCGGTCGAACAGCACTGGCCGGCGGATGCGCCGCTCGACGGCACAGTGATCACGCGCTACGCGCATGGACTGCTCACCAACCGCATCACGGTCGTCGAGGCCGGCCACCCGGTGCCGGACGAAGCGGGAGCCGCCGCGGCGAAAAGGATACTCGACAGCGTCAAGCGGTTGTCCCGCGACGATCTGCTGCTCGTGCTGGTCTCCGGCGGCGGCTCGAGCTTGCTGAGCCTGCCGGTCGAAACCATCACGATGGCCGATCTCAGGGAAGTCACCCGGGAACTGCTGCGC
>Ga0082335_1006888_pt1 | contig 14194 bp, 12 predicted proteins | sample Subgrocontami58m_FD_72375 | JGI IMG/M metagenome (GOLD analysis project Ga0082335, IMG submission 72375) | Subsurface groundwater microbial communities from S. Glens Falls, New York, USA - GMW37 contaminated, 5.8 m (SPADES assembly) (version 2) ...
ATAGCCGGTCAATCAGGCTGCGATGGCGAACGGCGGCCCAAACCCCTAAAGGAATCGCCACAAGCCACGTCAACAGAAGGCTGGCCAAAGATAAAATAAACGTGTTGAAAAGCCTCGTCGATAGGACGCTTGTCACCGGACAGTTATAGAAAAAGGAATAACCAAAATCCAGTTTCAAAAGATTTTTGAGCCAGTGAAAATACTGCTCGAGAAGGGTTTTATCCAAATGATAGAGCTTTTCATAGCGGGCGATGGTTTCCTGCGAGATCTGCGGATTAAGCCTTAAAGAATCAAAAAAATTCCCCGGCGTTAATTGCATCAAGAAAAATGTTAAAAGCGAAATCGCCAAAAGAAGCGGAATGGAAACCAGGATTCTTCTGATGATATACGCAAACATTATTGATGCTCCCCGCGGATGAAAATTTCCTCTAAGTTATGAAACGCCCCGCCGTAACTGGTCGGATGCAAATTCCCAAACTTGTTTCGAATCGCAAACAAATTCGCCCCCAAAACCGTGTGAATCACCGGAAGCTCATCGGCGACAATGCCCTGCCATTCATCATACAAGGCTTTGCGCTTTGCCGGATCGAGCTCTTGGACGCCCGCGCTAAAAATATCATCAACTCTTTTTTCCCAATCCGTTTTTGGGGTTTTTTGTTTGGGCCACCACAGATGAAGCTGGCCGTCGGAGGCCCAGACATTCTTTCCAAAATGCGGCTCTATCCCTCCGGTCAACCCCAGGATAACGGCATCCCAATCATACGTTGCCACTAATTTATTCACCAAATTATTAAATTCCAGTGCCACAAAATTCACCTTCATCCCAATAAGCTCTAAATCATGGCGAATAATAGAGGCTATCTGCAATCGTTCATTGGATCCCGCGTTGGTGTAGAGATTAAATTCAACGGAATTTCCATCGGCGTCTTCAAGGATGTCATCATTGTTTTGATCAACAAAACCTGCGCTTTTCAAAATGTCTTTGGCTTGGGCAAGATCGTATCCGTAGATTGCCACATTGGGATTATAAAAATAACCGCTCATGGGGCTCATGGCCGAATCCTGCGGGTATCCGAGGCCGTTCATCAAAATATCGACAATGCGTTTTTTATCAATCGCGTGAGCGATAGCCCGCCGGAATTGCTTATTTTTAAACCATCCCAGCTTCACGGAGTCAACAAACGGTTTGCCTGTTTTAGAATTCGCATCCTGATTTTGATTTAAAACAAAAAAGTTGCTGCCAAAATCCGCGCCGACATCATAAATCGTGAAATTCCCCTTCATTTCTTTGGGCTTTAAAAGCGGATAATCCATTCCCCTGATTGGGCAATAATCAATTTCACCTTCCAAAAATTTCAATAAAAGCGTGTCTTGATTTTGGACAATCATGTAAAAAATTTTCGAAATATACGGAAGCCTCTGGCCGCCGATGGACTTTTTCCAATAAAGCGGGTTTTTCTCAAAAGTAATTTTCTGTCCCGGCAGATATTCTTTCAAGCGATACGGCCCGGTCCCGATGATCTCCTTGGGCGCGCTGTCAATCCCCCACGTAAAGGTGAATTGGTCGGCAAAAACAGCCGTTTGAAGTTTATGCTTGGGCAAAATTTCCTGCGACATGCCGCGCAAAAAAGGAGCGAAGGGCACCGGCAAAATGAATTTCACCGTAAAATCATCCACCTTTTCGACTTTAAAAATTTTTCCATCAACGGTAAAAGCATCACGCGATGAGGTAGGAATTTTTTCGTTGTAAATAAGGTCGTTAAAGGTAAAGACGACGTCATCGGCGCTGAAAAGGCGGCCGTCAAACCAGCGAACGTCCCGGTGAAGATGAAAAATCCATTCCAAGCCATCTTTGCTGACCTGCCAACTTTCAGCCAGATTCGGCTCGACTTCCAATGTCACGCCGTTTGTCCGCGTCAGCCCTTCGAAGATAAGGTTGGTCACCGCTGTGGTGGATGTTTCCTGGGCGACAATAGGGTTGAAGGATTTTGGGTCAGAGGTAGTTGCCAACACAAGCGTTCCGCCGTATTTGCTGCTCATTGCAAGCTCATCACAAAAAGCCAAGGACGGGGAAAAAAACAAAAAGGCTACCAATGTTATCGGTAGCCTTGGAAATTTCATAAATAAAAGATTAGCGTGAATCGCCGGTCGTGGTTGAATTTGTAATGGTTGAACTTGCTGGAGATTGGGTTTGTGCCGCCGGTGCCGTAGAAATATTTTCTTGTGCCCCAGATGAAGCGGCCTGATTGGCGCCTGAAGCCGTGCTTGCTTCTTCCGTTGATGGCGCGGGAGGTTTCGTTGCCGCCGCAACACCGCCGCTTGCCGCCGAATGTCCTTTATCAACATCTTCTTTAATTAGAGATTTGCTGCCCTGTGCCGAAAGAAACGCCAGGCCCAAACAGGTAATGAGAAAAATGGACCCCAAAATCGTTGTTCCTTTAACCAAAACAGCGTTGGTCCTGGCCCCAAACATGGATTCTGCCGATGCAAAACTTTCGGAAAGCCCGCCTCCCCGTCCGGATTGCATTAAAATAATCAGCGAAAGAATGATGCAGACAACAACGTGCAAGAAAAGAATAAATCCAAACATAATCCCATCCTATTTTTTGATAATGCCGCAGCAATTTTTAACAATTTTTACGAACGACTCTTCCTTAAGACTCGCCCCTCCCACCAGAGCACCGTCGATATCCTCCTGCGAAATCAATTCAGCGGTGTTTTCCGGCTTGACGCTGCCGCCGTATTGAATGCGCGTCTTTGATGCGATGTCTTCATTATACAGTTTCGATAAAAGATGGCGAATAAATTTATGAACTTCTTGTGCCTGCGCGGGGGTCGCCGTTTTTCCCGTGCCAATCGCCCAAACAGGCTCATAGGCGATAATGATTTTCTCGAAATCTTCTTTGCTAAAACCGCTCAACGACTCCGTGCATTGATTTTCAATCACGCTAAAGGTTTGATTGGATTCCCTTTGCTCAAGATTTTCCCCGACGCAAACAATCGGGATGAGCTCGTGCTTTAAGGCCGCCTTGATTTTTTTTGTAACATTTTCATTTGTTTCGCCAAAAAACTGCCGCCTCTCCGAATGGCCGATAATCACATACTTGGCGCCCGCGGCCTTGATCATCGGCGCCGAAACCTCCCCCGTAAAAGCTCCGGAATCTTCCCAATATAAATTCTGCGCCCCCAAAGCGATATTGGATTCAATCAATAGTTCAGAAACATCGCCCAGCGCCGTAAAAGGCGGACACACGACAATATCCACATCGCTGACATCATAAAGCTGGCGCTTGAGAATAGTGACAAAATCAATCGCCTCAAGAGAGGTTTTATTGAGCTTCCAATTTCCGGCAATAATCGTCTTTCTCATGTGGGCCTTCTTATTTTTTGTCGTTTAACGCCGCAATACCGGGGAGCTCTTTGCCCTCGAGATATTCCAAAGAGGCGCCGCCACCGGTTGAAATGTGCGTCATTTTGTCTTCCACTTTAAATTTGCTCATCGCGGCCGCCGTATCGCCGCCGCCGATAACGGATGTGACGCCTTTAAGGCCGGCAATGCAATCGGCAATATCTTTTGTCCCCTGGGCATACGCGTCTTTTTCAAAAATTCCCAGCGGGCCGTTCCAAATAATTGTTTTCGCCGCGGTAAGAATCTTGGCAAAGTTTTTACGCGTTTCGGGGCCGATGTCAACAGCCCAGTATCCGTCGGGAATTTCTTTAACCGTGTTTAACCCTTGGGTGGTTTCGATGTTTTGGACAACAACGTGATCGACCGGCAAAGCCATGACAACGCCCTTTGCTTTCGCCGTGTCTAAAAGTTTTTTGGCAAAATCAACTTTGTCAGCCTCTAACTTTGAATTTCCGATATTAAACCCTTGCGCTTTCAAAAATGTATAGGCCATGCCGCCGCCGATAATAATCGCGTCGGCCTTGGGGAGAAGATTTTCAATCATCAAAATTTTATCGGAGACTTTCGCGCCGCCTAAAATCACGACAAAAGGTTTTTGCGGATGGCTAACGGCATCGCCTAAATAACGAATCTCTTTTTCTAAAAGGAATCCGGAAACCGCGGGAAGATATTTGGTGATTCCGGCCGTCGAGGCATGCGCCCGGTGCGCCGTTCCGAAGGCATCGTTAACGTAAATATCGGCCAAGGAAGCGAGCTCTTTGGCGAAGGCGCCGTCATTTTTTTCTTCCTCTTTATGGAAGCGAAGATTTTCGAGCAAGACCAAGCGCTCTTTGCTTGCGGCAATGGCGGATTTTACGGCTTCCCCGATGCAGTCATCAAGGATGAGGGCCTTTTGGGACAAAAGCTCTTCGAGCTTTTGTCCCACCGGACGAAGCCTTAACGAATCCACCACCTTGGCGTCGGGCCTGCCCAAATGACTCATCAGGATAACTTTTGCCGCGCCGTTTTTAAGCAAATATTGAATCGTAGGCAGGGCTTCTTTGATGCGGCGATCGTCGGTGATGTTTAAACTTTTGTCGAGCGGAACATTAAAATCAACCCGCACGATGACTTTTTTCCCGCGGACATCGATATCTTTGACGGTAAGCTTCGCCATTGCTCTATCCTCAGCTAACAAATACTTTTATGGTATAAAAATTTACGGCCTCAAGAAAGAACGCGTTTATTATATCCAAGAGATTCACTTTGTCAACGCATAGCATGAAAAGACAGCCGAAACAAAAACTACAAAATAATTTTTTTGCCATTTTGCCCATCAAAGCAGCGGTAACGGCCCATGCCTTTCTTTTGAAAGAAATACAGCAATGTTGAGCGCAAAACGCCAAATCCATACTTGATACTTCGCTGAAAACTGATGGAAGAGCAGTCTTTGTTGTAATTGCAAGGCGCCGTGATTTCGCCGATACGATAGTCAAAGTAAAAAATCTGGGTCAGAATCTGATTGTCGAATATAAAATCATCAGAATTTTCCAAAAGAGGAATATTGAGAAGTGTCTCACGGGAAAATGCCCGGTAACCGGTGTGATACTCCGACAGCTTTTGCCCCGTCACAAAGTTTTCAAATGCCGTCAAGAGACGGTTGGCGGCGTATTTGTAAAACGGCATCCCGCCTTTGAGCGCGTAACCTCCCAAAATACGCGAACCCAAAACAACATCAAACATTCCCGAAGCAATCAAGGACGCCATCGCCGTAATCAGTTTGGGCGGATACTGATAATCCGGGTGGAGCATAACGACAATGTCCGCTCCCCGGCGCAGCGCCTGGGCGTAACAGGTTTTTTGATTGCCGCCGTAACCGCGGTTTTTTTCATGAACAACAACCGTCATTCCCAATTTCCTGGCGGCTTCCGCCGTCTTGTCGCGCGATTCATCATCGACAAGGAGAACTTCATCAACAATTTCTCCGGGAATTTCGGCGTAGGTTTTTTCGATGGTTTTTTCGGCGTTATAGGCGGGAAGAACGACGATGATTTTTTTTCCGTTTAACATTGAAAGTGGCCGCGCGCGATCATGGCGTGAAGAATTTCTTTCGCGGCTAACTCCCTTGTGTTTGGTACCAATAAATTGTCTTTTGCAATCCGGCCTTAAAATCCGTCGTCGCTTTAAACCCAAACTCTTTTTTGGCGCGTGAAATATCCAGCCGGCGTTTCGGCTGGCCATCGGGCTTTGTTTTATCCCAAATCACTTTTCCCTGAAATCCTGTGAAGCTCACAATCAATCCGACTAAATCTTTAATGGAAATTTCAAGGCCCGACCCGACATTCACCGGTTCGGATTTATTGTATTTTTCGCAGGCCAAAACAATCGCCCGCGCGGCATCTTCGACATATAAAAATTCCCTCGTCGGCTTGCCTGTCCCCCAAACAGTGATGGATTTCTCGCCGCGCCTTTTGGCATCAACACATTTTTTAATAAGCGCCGGAATCACGTGAGAGGAGCTTGGCGAAAAATTATCGCCGGGGCCGTAAAGATTAACCGGCAAAAGATAAATCGAGTTAAACCCATACTGCTGACGATAGGCCTGCGATTGGACAAGGAGCATTTTCTTAGCCAGGCCATAAGACGCGTTTGTCTCTTCGGGGTAACCATTCCAGAGGTCTTTTTCTTTAAAAGGCGTTTTTGTAAATTTAGGGTAAGCGCAAATCGTGCCGATGGCGATAAACTTTTTAATACCAAAAAGGCGCGCCTGTTCCATCAACTGCACACCCATCATCAAGTTGTCATAAAAAAATTTTCCGGGATTTTCTCTGTTGGCCCCAATCCCCCCGACGGACGCGGCCAAATGGATAATGATATCCGGCTTCGCCTCATCCAGCAATTTCTCAATCGCGCTTGAAGTGCGCAAATCATAATCTTTACTGCGCGGGACGAGAATATTGCCGCATTTTCTTTTTTCTAATTTCCGCACAACATACCGGCCCAAGAAACCATTTCCGCCGGTGACAACCACCCTTTTATTTTTCCAGAAACCCATCTTTATTCTCCGCTTTTTGTCCCGTAAACAAGTTTTTTAACCAGCGCCACATCGGAATCCACCATCATGCGCACCAATTGGCGGAAATTCACCTTGGGCTTCCATTTGAGGATTTTTCTGGCCTTTGAACTGTCTCCGATCAGGCAATCCACTTCCGTCGGACGAAAATACCGCCGGTCAATCTCGACGTATTTCCTCCAATCCAACTTAACGCAATCGAAAGCCTCTTCAAGAAATTCTTTAACGGAATGGGTCTCTCCGGTTGCAATCACATAATCGTCGGGCTTGTTTTGCTGGAGCATCAGCCACATCGCCTCCACATAATCTCCGGCAAAGCCCCAATCCCTTTTGGCGTTAAGATTTCCCAAATACAGCCTCTTTTGGATTCCGTATTTTATTTTGGCAAGCGCCATGGTTATTTTGCGGGTGACAAATGTTTCGCCGCGCCGGGGCGATTCGTGGTTAAACAAAATCCCGTTACAGGCAAACATTTGGTAGGCCTCCCGATAATTGGCCGTCATCCAGTAAGCATAAACTTTCGCGGCGGCATAAGGGCTTCGGGGCTCAAAGGGCGTCTTTTCATCCTGCGGGAGATTGGTTGCGTTACCATACATCTCCGAGCTTGAGGCCTGATAAAACTTTGTCTTTATTCCCGAATCCCGAATCGCCTCCAAAATCCGCGTCGTCCCCATAGCCACAACTTCGCCTGTGTATTCGGGGATTTCAAAGCTCACCTTCACATGGCTTTGCGCGCCCAAATTATAAATTTCATCGGGTTTGAGCGTCTTGACAATTCTGTTAAGAGAGCTGGCGTCATTTAAATCACCATAAACTAACCGCAGGCGGATATTTTTTTCATGCGGATCTTTATAGAAGCTGTCGATTCGGCCGGTATTAAACGAGCTCGACCGCCGGACGATTCCAAAAACATCATAATTTTTGGCCAGCAGAAAATCCGTTAAATAAGATCCATCCTGGCCGGTAATGCCGGTAATCAGCGCTTTTTTCTTCATCATTTTTCCTTTGTTGAGACTTCCGCCATCTTAAGTTTTTTGGTCCAACGCTCGGCTCGTTGATATGGCGAGTCCGGTCATAAACCAATACAAGGCTGATAATTTTAAGGAATAAAAATTCGTATCCACGAAGCTGTGCGCAAGAAAACCAAAAAGGGCCGCCAGAAGGCCCGCTAACAGCATTCTCAAATCGCCGGCCCCAAGATGAGGCTCCTTGATTTGCCGTATTATTTTCCGAAACATGCGCACCAAAATCCATGAAAAAAGGGCCAAACCAACAATCCCTGTTTCCACAGCCATTTGAACGTAGCAATTATGCGCATACGTAGGCTCATAATCCGCTTGGCGCCCCTTATGCCGGCGATGTTCTTTAAATATTTTCATGAAACTGTTGGGCCCATAGCCAAAGACAGGGCGCTCCTGAACCATCTTCATGCCGTACTGCCAAACCTCGAGCCTCCAACCCATATTTGAAGTATCTATCCTGAATCCCTTCTTCACTTCGGGCGATGCCAAGAATGAAAAACAGAGCACAAACGCGATAAGCGCGATTGAAGCAATCGCAAACAGCTTTCGGCTGTTAAAAAATAAGAAAAATAAAATCCCCAAAGAACCGGCCAGCCAGGCGCCTCTGGCGAATGTGACAACAAGGCACCACGCGCAAATAGTGAAAATAAAAAAGGTTAAAATCTTTGCGCTCCGATTTCTTACTAAAAAAAACAACGACAGCGTGAGGGGAATAACAACAGTTAAATATCCGCCTAAGTCGTTATACGTGACAAAGGCCGCCGTTGCCCCGTTATGCGGAACAATGACTCTGCCCCCAAAGAAATCTTTGTAGGTGATATAAACCTGAATAAGTCCGTCAAGGCTCGTCGCCAGTGATGTAAAGATAAATATCGCTATGGCGATAAAAATCTGCCGCTTGGATACGATTGTTTCTATAACAAGAAAATAAATGACAAACCACTCGAGCGTTTTTGTTATCAAACCATAAAACGATTGCCCCGGAAACACGCTACCGGCCACGGAGAAAGTGCAGGCCAAAAGAAAAAAGCCGATCGGGGCGGTCAAAATACTCGACCTTGGTTGAAAAGCCTGAATAAATTCTTTAACGCCCCCTCCCTGCGCCGATGTGGCCGCATCCTGAAAAATAAATACGATACTTCTTTTAATCGCCCATAAGAACAAACAAATAACAACGGACGACTCCACAACCGCGTTGCTGTAGGGCAGCCAAAATATAAGCACGTAAAGAAAAAACCGCATCGCCTGGTTGATTCTCAATACCGTCGCTTGACAACTCATTTTAACCTATCCCCATCAATACGCGCCTTTTCCCTTCAATGCAACGGGAATCGTGTGGAAAAGAATATTTAAATCCAACCAAAAAGACCAGTTGTTGATATACCAGATGTCCCACTTAACCAAGCGCGCGAAGGAAATATCGCTCCGGCCTCTTATCTGCCAAAGGCCTGTAATGCCGGGCTTGACCTCCAGGCGTTTCAACTGCCTGAAATCGTCTTTTTCTACCTGATCAATCGGCAAGGGCCGCGGCCCCACCAAACTCATATCACCCAAAATCACGTTAAAAATCTGCGGCAATTCATCGAGGCTGTATCTTCTCAAAAAACAGCCGACTTTTGTGACCCGCGGGTCTTTTTTTATTTTAAAAATCGGCCCATCAACCTCATTCTTGTCTTTCAACCGGCAGATGGCCTCATCCGCCCCTGTGACCATGCTTCTGAATTTATACATATGAAAGATTTTCCCGCCTTTTCCATACCTTCGCGAAACATAAAATACCGGCCCCTTGCTATCAAATTTGATGAGAGCCGCAATAATCAGAAAAAGCGGAGCCAGCACAAAGGCGAGGATGGCCGACAAGGCAAAATCAAACAATCTTTTTCCGGTTTGTTTTCGCCGGGAAATGGCATCTGAATACTCCAAAATCGGAATAAAACCAATGTTATATTTAAAGAAATCTCCCGACGTTAAGTCAAACCCATGCGGGACAACGCGCACGGCAACATTCAAAACCATGGATTGTTCCAGCAATTTCAAGAAAACACCGCTGTCATTATGGATGGTGATAAAAACTTTGTTCACAAATTCTCGTTGTGCGATGGTTTCAAAATCTGAAATCTTTCCCAAAATCTTAATGGTTGTTCCTTCAAGATGCCCTGTTTTTAAGTCATCCAAAAAGCCGACAATCTTAATGCCCAAGCCCGGCCGTCCTTCGATTTCCTGGGCCAGCGCGGTTCCTATCTTGCCGGCGCCAATAATAACCGCGTTGAAATTGTTGTAGCCATGAGAAACTAAATACTCCACGAGAAGCCGCTTCATGACTCTCCACGCCGATAACACAATCATCATCCCCAGCGTGGCATTTAACAAAACTGTGCGGGGAAATCCGTAAATCTTAAGGCTATAAATGGCCGCCATTGTCATAAGCGAGGCAAGGCATACTGATTTAATCACCAGCCAGATCTCGATGCCTTCCGAAATTTCCCGCCTTGTCTGATACAAGACGTTGGCATTCATAAAAAAGATGGTGGCAAAAATCCAAAATGCAAACGTGAATCTAAAAGGATTGGCGGGATCCGTCAGAAGCCCCTCAAATGAGACGGGAAAATTGACCAATTTCTGACGTATAACACACGAGGTGAAAATAACGAAGTAAATGCACAACACATCAAGCGCGATGTAGGAAAGCCTGATAAACAAATTTCTTTGATTATTCATTTTTTCCGTTTGGTTGGCGGGTTAGGCGCCTTACCTGGTCTTGCAGAAGACAATAAAGAAACTGCGTATTACCGATTAAATACCTTTTCCACAACCGCTTAGGCTCACAGCACAGGCGGAAAAACCATTCCATGCCAATACGTTGTACCCATCGCGGCGCCTGCGGCTTTACCCCGGCAAGAAAATCAAACGCGGCGCCGACCCCAATCATCACAGGCGCATTGAGCCGCCCCCGGTGACGATGCATCCAAAAATCCTGTTTCGGGGACCCCAGCGCCACCCACACAATATCAGCCTGAGAGGCGTTTATTCTATCAATAATTTCGGGACTTTCAACTGCTACTTCTTGGCTAAACGTTGGCGCATGATGACCAACAATGTTAACAGAAGGAAAGTATTCTTTCAGTTTTTCTTGCAACCGCTCTAAAACAACCTCACTGGCCCCGTAAAGAAAATGTTTTAGCCCCGCCTCCTGGCAAAGCGCCAGCATCAAATCCGGGCCGTAGGTCCTTTGCATATCCTTATGGCCACGCAGCCTCCCTAACCAAACCAAAGGCATGCCATCGGGCGTGACCATGTCCGCCTCGTTAATAATTTTTCCATACACTTGATCGCGCCGGCATTCTACTATTGTCGAGACCGGGGCGACGCAAATATAGACCTTACGGCGCTCCTTTATCCAGTGGTTAATTTTCTGACATGCAAGGATAAGATTAACAGCGTCGATTTTGACGCCTAAAATATCAACCTTTTCACCGAGTAACTCCATCTTTCAGCCAAACCCCCTTTTCTTGCGGTTAAAACGCCAGCGTATGCGGAAGCTGCTCTTGCACAACCATGGCAGGAAATTGAGCAAAAGCTACATGACGATCATTCAAATTCAAAAAATTTTTACTTTGATCACTTAAATATTGCTTACTAATAGCGCTGATACGCCTATCTTCGGAGCGCAAAACTTGCTCACCCATTTTACCGAAATCATTTTCATGGGCTCGCAAAATGGAAACTGCATTAATAGATACCGCAATAGCAAGAACGCCCATCAAAGTTTTAGAATAAATTCTTATCTCAGCTAAAACGACAATAAACATGAGCAAAATAGGAATGTAGAGGAACCTCGTCTGCTGGGACCCCATCCACCATGTTAACCAGTAACATATGATAAAAAGAGCGATAATGGGAATTTTTTTGTTACTTAGTAAGGAGAAAAACTTGAACAGAAACGGCCCTAAGAAAATCAAATACGCCAGTCCAACCGGATAATCATATTTATTGTTCACTCCTTTTTCGGGGACGGCGATCAGCCAAAAATGTTTCACAAATGCTGATGGCGATCGCCCATGGCCATAGCTGTTTCGGCCGTTGTTGACCCAGTATCTTGAAGCAGCTAATTTTGATTGCCATGCTTTTTCGTTTTTTTGAATATCCTTGTTAATACCAATACTTCCGGGCATAAACGGATAAAGAGGCGTTCCCGCATAATACAGAGATTTGCCAATAAACGGGCCGGCAATAAACAAGCTTAACAATACAAAACCGGCAAACATTTTCCAAGGAACGGATGCTTTTTCAAGGATATCTTTTTTCTCAAAAACGCCGGTAAACCCCAGACACAACTTCCCCACGCCAATCTTTGTTAGAAAAAGAAATATGCCACCCATCAAAAAACACGTTAAAACCATCTGAAGGGGCACAAGCGACTTAGCCCAGAAAAAGAAAGTAAATTCTATAAGGGCCAACGCGTAAGCCTTTCGTAAAAAACTATCCAGTGCGGCGACAAAAAGATAGCAGATTACCAAATCCAGCATGGCTGTTCCCATTTGAATGCCGAAATGATGCGACCCAAAAATAGCGAATAAAATAAACGCCGTTTTTGTAATGGTAGCATTGCCTCCCAATCGATTGACTATGCTTACCGAAATAAAAACTAAACCCAGGAGAAACAAAAATTGGGGAAATTTATTGGGAAGCTGTGTCACAAGCCAAAAAGGGGCAAGGGCAAAATCTACAGGTAAAAGAAAGAGATCATCGGCGGCCCACGGAATGTGTTTAAACGAATTTAGAATCAAATGCTGCCGCGGCAAAGCCAAATGATAGGTTAGCGCGTCAGACTCCTGCGGCAGATGCGGTGGTAAAAGCGAAGCATAAAAAACGCATGATATGATGACAAAAATAAGAATGCCGCCTGTGAGAATGTAAAATTTCTCTATCGCCCTTAACCCTAAAAATTGTTTTAAATAATCCGCGAATGCCAAACGCAAAGATTTTCCGTGGGCCAGGAAAACCGAAAATGAAACAAGCAGGAATAGTAGCGTTGCGAGCCATGATGTCACGCCGTGGCGCGCGGGAAAAAAGTAGAGCTCTACCCAATATATCGGGTAACCAATAACCAACATGAGTGTCGGTAAATGGGCTGGGCTTACAGACTTTAGGAAGCTCTTTGTAGAAATACCCATAATCTCCAAATGATATAAACAGCGGTTATAAAACAGAAATAGACATCCCACCAATCGGCGAAAAAAAAGATTTTACGCTCTGGCTTTTTCATAAACGGATAATAACTGCCTCATATTGACCGCCGGGCTATAACGCTCCCTAAAAACCCATCTTGCCCGAGCTGACATTTGTGATAAATCCATTTTCCATATGTGATCGGCTCGGGCCGTCAAATCCGCGGGATCGCGCGGATCAAACAAAAAACCGCTGAGCCCATCTTCGATAATTTCAACAAGGCTTCCCAAGCGGCTGGCTAAAACCGGAAGCCCAAAGGCAAACGCTTCAACCGCGATGCGGGGAAAATTTTCATAACACTGCGACGGAATCACCAAAAACTTTGCCTCCTGCATGCACTCATAATATTTCTGACTATTCCCGCGTCCTAAGAATTCAATGTGGGCCAATCCTTTTTGCGTTACCAGTGATTTTAACTCGCCGGCCAAAGGGCCGTCACCCAGGATTTTTAATGGAATATGCGTTAGACTCCCCCACGCTTCCAGTAGCTGACGCACTCCCTTTTCAGGACTTAATCGCCCGACATACAATGCAAATTTTCCCAAAGGCCGCACAAAATCTCCTTGAGGAGAAAATACATTGGGCTTAACCGCTATCTTTTCCGGAGGAAGCCCTATGTCAATATATTTTTTACGTGTAAATTCGGTTGCCGTAATGAACATATCCACTCTTTTCATCCAGGTCTTGCGCCAACGGTGGTAGGCTGTCAATGTGGTTACCGCACCGGATGCCATAAAAGAGTTACGATAACAACGATGGATAATTCCTTCTAAAGGGGATTTATTTAAGCAATCCTCGCAGACGTGGCCATCCCGAAAAAAAAGCGCATTGGCACACATCATGCGAAAGTTGTGCAAACTCTGGACAACGGCAACGCCCTCATCATGGCAGGCATCATAAACAGAAGGCGTTAAGGAAAAATAAATATTATGAAAATGGGCAACGTCGGGTTTAAAGGCATGTAAAAGCGCACGCAAACGCCGATAACTACTCCTGGACCAAAAAAAATCCCTGGCCGCTAAAATTTTTTTAAAACCATCGCCGGCAAACTTATTTTCTGCTTCAAACAGCTGGACCTGATGCCCAGAGTCTTCCAGCAACTGGCTTTCCGTTTGAACGACAGCATCTTCCCCGCCGGCCCATTGATACCGGTTATGCCCGATAAGGATCCTCATGTCAGCGCCGGTTTCCTGCGATAACTATTTAGCGTATTTTTTAAACTGCGCTCGAGGCTAACACGCATCAACCAGGGCATAACAGATTTCAATTTAGCATTACTGCCTACGGAATCAAAATTGAACGACGCGTCTTGTCGGTTTTCCTGAATACGAATCCCTTTGGATTTCGAATAGCGCAACATTTTTTGCAGTATCACCCGCATTGTCAAAGCCCTGCCGGAACAAAGATTATAAATTTCTCCGGATTTTCCCTGTTGGGCAATCATCCACAAACCACGGCACGCATCTTCGATATCACAGAAAT
>Ga0082335_1006891_pt1 | contig 14192 bp, 13 predicted proteins | sample Subgrocontami58m_FD_72375 | JGI IMG/M metagenome (GOLD analysis project Ga0082335, IMG submission 72375) | Subsurface groundwater microbial communities from S. Glens Falls, New York, USA - GMW37 contaminated, 5.8 m (SPADES assembly) (version 2) ...
ATTTTGCTTTTTCGTTTGCAAATCTTATATGACATGATAATGCAAGTTCACAACCGCCGCCAAGTGCAAATCCGTTAACCGCTGCAATAACCGGTTTCCCAAGATTCTCTATCAAGTTGAAAACTGCTTGTCCGTTCTCTGAAAATTTCTTTCCGGTTGATTCATCTAATTTATTTAATTCGGAAATATCGGCTCCGGCAACAAAAGCTTTTTCTCCGGCGCCGGTTACTATTACAACATTTATACGTTCATCATTTTTAACTGCAGTAAAACATTCTTTCAATTCGGTAAGTGTCGCATCATTAAGCGCGTTTAATTTATCCGGACGATTAATTGTAACAAACCCGATCTTATTTTTTACTTCGAATAAAATATTATTGTAATTCATAAATTCCTCTTTACATTTTTACAAAGATTGGAATGTTTGCTCTCAGATTGAAAGATAGATACTGATTCTTGGGTAAGTAATTGTAATAAGTAACAACATCCAGAATGAACATAGAAAAACCTGCGCCGATATGAAAACCGAATTTACTTACATCTTCAACAAAATTTTGTTTACCGCTGTCGTTCTTGAACTGATGCCAATTTTCGAAGAGAGCATACTCAGCACCGATATCAATTATAGGCATCAGTAAAACAACATTTTCCAAAATCGGTTTGAAATAATATCTTATTCCAGGAGCTATCATTAAAACATTACTTGAGAACGATGCATAGTCGCTTCGTTTATAAAAATCTTGTCTTCCCGGATAATGTTGGTAACCGATCATTGTGTAAAGAAATATTGGTAGAAACTCATTATCACTGTAAGAGAAAATAACTTCAGCACCTATTCCGATATTCTGTGCATCGGCAAATTCTCCAATTGGAAATCTGGGACCAACTGCAATCCCCATAAATAACCCTTTGGCAGCGCCGAATTTGAATTGACCAAAAGTGATAGAACTAAAAAATACTAGAAAGAATAAAAGTTTTTTCATTTCAATTTTAATTATGGTAATAGGATTTAACTTTTTATTTTTTATGTTATTAACCATTTTCCATCATCCATTAAACATCAACCATGCGGCTTGCCGCGCTATGTATTACTTTCCAAAAAGTTGTGTCCCGATCCCGTACTTAAAAACTAATTCCCCGCCGTGTATTCCTGTTATATATATTAGATAGCAACCCGCTAATCCAAGAGGAATAAAAATGTATTTCCAATTGTTCTCAAATTTCTTTTTGAGAATTAAATATGTTCTTAAAATTAAAACTGCAAGAAAATACCAGAGTGTAATAGTTGCATTTTGTTCATGCTGTTCAATCAATCCAACCAACAAATTTATTTTTTCTTTATATAGAATTTTTGCTGCTTCATGTGCTTGATTTCCGGTTAACACTGCAGCTACAGCTGTTACAATTCCTGCGAATAAAATTATATATGCTGATTTACTCAAATAATTTTTCTTAAGCAGAATACCAAGCGTTTCGAAAAAAAAATATAATATAAATAATGCCACAGGAAAGTGAACAATACGCGGATGAAGCTCTGCTAAAAATTCCACTGAAAGCTCCCACTGTCTCCCTCAAAGGGGGAGAAATAATTCAGCAACAATATCAAAGAATGATTATCCAATTATTGTTATTTATGAAATGTATTATTTAAAGTTTGGGACTAATATAAAATATATGTTCATATGTTCAAAAATAAGCTTATAGAGATAAAATAATAATTCATATAATTTTCCTCATAAGGAGGCTGTGTCAAAAGTAAATATTACTTATTCCATAGGAATCACTATGTGAGTGTTTCTTAGTGAACTTAGTGTCTTTGTGGTAAATATGTTTTGATTATGCTTTAAAAACAAACCCATAACCACTAAGGCACTAAGTACACAAAGGTTCACAAAGACTTTTGAAACATCCTCTTGGGATGGGCAATTAACCGCACAAAACACTTCCGCCATTTACATTTAGAATTTCTCCGTTGATATGTCGTGCTAAATCAGATGCAAGAAATAAAGTTGGTCCGGCAATATCTTCTGCGGTTGCAATTCTTCCAACAGGAATTCCTTTCCTGATACTTTCTTTATAATCTTTATCAACAAATACATCATCGTTCATTTCTGTATCAACCCATCCAGGGGCTACAGAATTTACAGTTATATTATTAGAAGCCAATTCTACAGCAAGAGATTTTGTGAATGAGATCATTCCGCCCTTTGAAGCAGCATAATGAGAATGAAATGCTTCTCCCCTTTGACCTGCGGTTGATGTAATTAAAATTATTCTTCCGTATTTATTTTTCTTCATATAAGGAGTTACAGCTTTGCAGAATAAAAATGTTGAAGTAAGGTTTATTCTGATTAATTCATTCCAATGATCAAGCGTCATGTTTTCAAGTGTTCCGTCGTTCCAGATCCCGGCATTATGAACAAGTATATCTATCTTTCCAAAATCTTCAGCAACTTTTTTTACCATTTCAAAAATTTCTTTCTCGGATTCCATATCAACACGGTAACCTTTCACATTTTGCCCAAGTTCCTTTTCAAGTTTTTCTGCCTGAGATTTTGCACTCTTATAGGTGAATGCAACTTTGCTATTCGCTTTCAAAAATAATTTTACACATGCCTCACCAATTCCTCGTGAACCGCCGGTTATAATTGTAACTTTATTTGAAAGATCAATCATATTAATACCTCACCTTAAATAAGAATAAACCTTTTGCAGGCACAGATTCATCCGCTTCTTCTCTATTTTTTTGTTCGAGAACTTTTAATAAATAATCTTCACCAAGTTTTTTTTCTGCTGCAAATAAAAGTGTTCCGATAATTGTTCTTACCATACCATGCATAAACCGATTTGCCGAGATATAAAAAGTTGAAATGGTTTTTCCTTTGTGCCAAATAATTTCTTTAACATCGCAAATTTTATCTTCTATTTCAGTATTCTTTCTTGAGAACGAAGTAAAATCATGGTTACCTAACAATACTTTTGAAATTTTGTTGAAGTATTTGAAATCAAATTTCGAAATGGAGGGTAAATAATAAGAGTAATTATTATAGAATGGCGATTTGTGATCGCAAAAAAGATAAATGTAGCTTCTCTCCTTAGCATCAAACCGTGCATGAAAGGATTCATCTACTTTTTCCATTTTCAAAACAGAAATGTCATTCGGCAGAATTGAATTAAGTGAATAACGGAACCTATAAAGATCTAATTCACTTTCTATTCTAAAATTTGCTACTTGTCCTAATGCATGAACACCGGTATCTGTTCTGCCGGATCCGATTAGATTAACTTTTTCTTTCAGAATAACTTCAACGGCATCAACAATTTTTTGCTGAACGGTAATGGTATTCTGCTGGATCTGCCAGCCGGCATAATTAGTACCGTCGTATTGAATAAGTAGGCGATAGTTGTTCAATATTTTTTTCCTAAAAGAATCAAAAATGTTTCCAACAATTAAATTAATGCTAAAGCGTAAGTGTAAATTTAAATGCAGCCATTATTATATTCGGGTAATCGAATCAAGAACGATTAAAACCCCGGAAGTTTGAATTTCATAGTTACTTCGCCGGTTTCACGATTTACGGTTATTCCTTTTCCTTCCGTAATTAATTCTTTGCCGGTAGCCATTTTAAATATGCCGTTTAAAAATTGCATCCCTTGATTTAAAGTGGTTTCTATTTCCTGCGGTTCGGGAACCGGTTGTTTAGATGCTGTCTTTGCTTCGCTGCTTGCAGCCCTTTCTTCCGGGTGCGCAGATCCTTCAATCAATTCACCGGAGTCTTCAGCTTCGTTTACAATTTCTTCCGGAGTTTCTGTTGGCGATTCTTCAATTGATATAGAAGATGCTTCAGCAGGCTGAATCATCTTTTGAACTTGCTCAATAAAGGTGGATCTTCCCTTGGATGCAAAATCTACTTCATCCGTTAAGTTGGCGTTATTTAATACCGCATTGAACAAAGCTTCTTTAACAACAATCCCATTTGCAATATTATGTTCTATGCTGTTAAGTGAAAACATATTTACCGCCGTTAATTTGGGGCTTACCTGACCGATGCGATTTATGCGTCCAATCCTTTGATTCTTTTTTGCAGGGTTCCAGGGCAAATCAAAATTGATTACCGTATCGGCGAACTGTAAGTTTAATCCCGTGCCGCCGGCTTCCGTAGAAAGGAACACAAGCGTGTCCGGATTATTTGCAAATTCATCTATCAGCAGACCTCTTTTTTTTACAGGCACATCTCCCGAAAGAGTAACGTATTGAATGCCGTTCGTCTTTAACATCTTACCGATTAAATGCAGCATCGTTTTCCATTCGGAAAAAATAATCACTTTCCTTTTTCGATTTTTGATATTCAACTTTTCTAAAAGTATCGTTTCTAATTCCTCTAATTTTGGGGAGTGATTTGTTTCCTTGTCGATCAGAAAAGTTGAATCACATACCATTCGCATGCTGGTAAGAATTTGCTGGATTCGCTGCATGTCATAAACAGTTTTGTGTTTCTTATGCAGAATTGGAGCCAGCGATCTTGCAAGCCCGGCATGAATTTCCGCCTGCATTTCGTGAAGCTCAACCGGCACCATCACTTCTTGTACGGCGGGCAGCTCTTTCAAAACATCTGCCTTCTCCCGTCTAATAACATGATCGGCTAATTTATTTTTTAGCTCCTGTAAATTATAATAGCCTGTTATCTGGTTCTGCTTGTCCTTATCGAAATAACAATGGTTCATTGAAAATTCCCACTGGGGAGCTAATACTTCCGGATCAATAAAATTCATTATCGAATACAAATCCAGCAGCTTGTTTTCAAGCGGAGTTCCGGTAATTACCAAAGAATGTTTTTTCGGTATTGACTTTACTGCGTAGGATGTTTTCGTATCGTAGTTTTTTATTTTCTGCGCTTCGTCAAGTATTATCATGTCGGGCGGGTACTGATGAATAACGGTAATATCCCGCATTACGGCTTCATAATTAGCAATGAAAAAAAATCCACCAGTGCTTTTGTAAATAGAATGTCTATCGTTTCGCACGCCTTCAATGATGATTGCCTTTTCGCCGGTAAAGCGTTCGATTTCTTTTTTCCACTGGTACTTTAAGGATGCCGGACAGATAATCAAAGTTTTGTTTATGCCGTAAATATCTTTTTTCAACACAGCAACAGCAATTGCTTGAAGCGTTTTTCCCAGTCCCATTTCATCTGCAATAATATTTCCCTTTTTAAATAAAGAAAATAAAATGCCCTCTTTTTGATAATCGAACAGCTTAGCTTTGATTTTGGAAAAGTCGGGGGTTATCTTTTCGCTTAGATGCCTGAGCGACTGCTTCTCAAAATATTTATCTATTTTTTCATTTACTTCAGGGCGGATTAAAATTGATTTAAATTCTCCCGCTTCATCAATGAACTTTAAGAATTCAAAATATCTTTCAGGTATGATATATTGGCTGCCGTTAAAATATTTATGAATCAGCGTATCAATTTCCGGCGAAAGCTGCCGCTCATAATAATAAGTGATATTGTAATCGTAATGAGGGTCGCAATAAATTTCGACTACGGGATAACCTTGATTCGTTAACGCTTTTGAGTTTTTATATTTCTTATTCAAGTAGTCCGCGGCAAAAAGCAAATGCTTGCACGTTCCAAGCTTATTTGTCTTAAAGTCGGGGCACGAGCAGTAGCCGTTGCCTGTTGCAAAATCTCTGATGGTAATTTCATAAATTCTTCCTTCCCCGGTTTTGATTTTATGAAAGCCGTGAATATTTTCAGCCAAACGAATTTCAAATTTTTCTTTGGCAGCTTTTTCCTGCCGTTCCTTTAATACCCGTTTTATCATTTCCTTTTTTGTATACTGACTGCTTCCGGAAGACGATTTACTTTTCTCCTCATCATATTTCATTTTAAGCATGATAAGCGCCGCAGCAGAGTGCGGGCAGCAATCCAGATGTGAAGCGCAATTGCATTGAAGTAATAACTCGCCTTGCGAAGCAGGCTTCTTGTCGGCTTTAGAAATTGTTACATTAAAATCATCAAACCGGTCTTCAACTATAAAATTAAATTTATTGCCGGACTCGCTGGTGAGTGTGCACATTTCATTGTCTATTAAACTTTGTCCTCTGCGATAAACGGTTTCTGATTTAACATACTTTTCTTTTATTTCGAGAATGTCCGGTACAGAAAAATCGAATTTCATATTTACACCTTTGCTGATAATAAAATTTTGAAATGAGATAACTAAAACCTGCTTTCGATAAATTAAAATTACATTTTCATTAATAACTAATCAAATATGGTTTAACTTTTATACTCTCTCTGTAATACCTCTAAACAAAGATTGCTTGTTGAAAAAGAATTGATTACTTTTTTAATGAAATGAAATTAAAGTTCTGAATTTTTATGCCAGTTTGGATTGTTGTTCATTCTACCAACAAGGAGAATGAGAATGAGAACGATATTAATGTTGTTGATTTTGACGGTAACATTCCCGCAAGAAAAACCTCAACCCACACATATCATAGAGGTTATTACAATAAATGGCGCAATTAATCCGGTTGTAACCGATTACATCCGTGACGGCATAATTAGAGCAGTTAAAGAAAACGCCGAATGCTTAATCATTCAACTTAACACTCCCGGAGGATTGCTTAAATCAACCCGTATCATTGTAAGCGATATTTTTTCCTCGAACGTTCCGATTGTAATTTATGTTTATCCTTCCGGCGCTCAAGCAGCTTCTGCAGGAGTCTTTATTACATTGGCTGCCAGCATCGGCAATGGCGCCCGGGACAAACATTGGTGCCGCGCATCCAGTAATGATGAGTGAAGGAGGAGAATCTAATCGCAAAGACACTCTCGATATTATGATGGAAAAGGCAACAAGCGATGCCGCTGCTTTCATACGAAGCATTGCAGAGAAACGTAATCGTAATATAGAATGGGCGGAAAAAGCTGTGCGCAAAAGTGTATCGCTTACCGAAACTGAAGCATTAAAAGAAAATGTTATAGACATCGTTGCAAAGAATATGGATAACTTGCTTGCTCAGCTTGACGGTCGTGAAGTTGAAACTGCTGCCGGAACAAAAATAATTCACACAATAAATGCCGAGGTGAGAGTTACAGAAATGACCACGATACAAAAGCTTCTTGATATAATAAGCGATCCGAATCTTGCGTACATACTTTTGATGCTTGGAATATACGGCTTGCTTTTTGAGTTATCTAATCCGGGTTCAATTCTGCCGGGTGTTGTCGGGGTTATATCTCTCATTCTTGCATTTTACTCTTTTCACTCACTTCCGATAAATTTTGCGGGTTTGGCTCTTATCATATTTTCTGTAGTCCTTTTTATTGCAGAGATTAAAATTGTAAGTCACGGACTGCTGGCTGCCGGAGGAATCATTTCATTCTTGATCGGTTCACTTATGCTTATCAAGACAACAGTCCCTTTTGCGATTATTCAAATCTCATTGAGTGTAATAATAACAGTGACAATACTTACGGCATTATTCTTCATTTTTGCATTAGGGAAGGGAATTACTGCGCAACGACGTAAACCCACGACCGGCAGCGAAGGATTGGTTGATGAAATAGGTGTTGCATTATCTAATTTCAAACCCGGTTCGGTCGGTCAAATTATGCTGCACGGTGAAATATGGAAAGCGGTTTGTCTTGAGGAAGAAATTCAAGAAGGGGAAAATGTGAAAGTCATTGAAAGAAAAGATTTGACATTGAAAGTCGGAAAAATTTAAATCGGTCAAAAGATTGGTTGGGTCACGAATGTTTTTGAAAGCTGAACTAAGACATAAATTCTGAGGAGAAAATATCATGAACACGGAATCATTTACAATTCTTTTCATTATTATCTTTTTTGTTATCATACTTATTTCAAGTGCAATAAGAATATTGCGCGAATACGAACGGGGAGTGATTTTTAGATTGGGCCGCTTAATCAATGCAAAAGGTCCCGGGTTAATCTTTCTCATTCCGATTGTTGATCGGATGGTTAGAGTAAGTTTACGAGTTGTTGCAATGGAAGTTCCATCGCAAGATGTAATTACACGGGATAATGTTACAATCAAGGTTAGCGCTGTACTATATTTTCGTGTGATAGATGCGTCCAAGGCGATTGTAGAAGTAGAAAATTATCTCTTCGCCACCTCGCAGCTTTCACAAACCACGCTTCGAAGCATGCTTGGAAAATCTGAACTTGATGAGTTGCTTTCAGAACGCGAAAAGATCAATAAGCTTCTTCAGGAAACGATGGATACACATACGGCACCTTGGGGAATTAAAGTTTCACTCGTTGAAGTTAAGAATGTTGATTTACCGGTTGAGATGCAGCGTGCAATAGCACGTCAAGCCGAAGCTGAGAGAGAACGCCGTGCAAAAGTAATTCATGCCGAAGGAGAATATCAGGCATCGCATCGTTTAACCGATGCGGCACAAATCATCAGCGCTTCTCCAGTTGCATTGCAATTAAGATTTCTGCAAACATTGACCGAAGTAGCTGCAGAAAAGAATTCAACAATTATATTTCCTGTACCCGTTGATTTATTCAAACCGTTTTTTGAATTAATGGAGAAGGCTGTGAAAAAAGAGTAATGTATAAATAGACTTCGGCAACGCGATAAACTGTTAAATTCCAACTGGGGTACAATTTGTACCCTGCTTTGCTGTAATTATGGGGTTTGTAGGCGGTTTCTTACCGTCACTACGAGTGGCAAGACTCAATATTGTAAACGCATTAAGAGGTGGATAAAGATTTTTCTTGCTCATGATCGTGTTCATGCTCTTACTCTTTTCGAGAAGGTCAAGATCATGATTATGAGCAATGCCGGAGGCATCCCTTCGGGAGAGCATGAATTTAAAAATAGAATTCCTCCAAGCAGTTGACTTCTTCAAGCTGTCGAAAATATACACTTGCCTTTTTATTTTTTTCGTATATATTAACCATATACGAAAAGGAACATTTATTGAAAATTATAAATGATCTAATTGGATTCGATTGGGATAGCGGAAACAGAAACAAGAATTGGCTGAAACACAAAGTAATTTGGAGAGAGTGCGAAGAAGTATTTTTTAATAATCCACTTTTCATAATTCCAGATGTTCAACATTCGCAAAGCGAACCGAGATATACAGCTCTTGGAAAAACAAACAGGAAGAGGTTATTAACAATTATTTTTACTGTTCGTAATGAAAAAATTAGAGTGATTTCCGCCAGAGACATGCATAAAAAAGAAAGGAAATTTTATAATGAAAAAGCTGAAGAAGATTCCAAAGTTTAAGAGCGAAGAAACAGAACGAAAGTTTTGGGGCAAAAATGACGTAACCGATTTTTTTGATACATCCAAAGCTGTGAAAGTGAAACTTGCTAAATTGAAACCAACTATCAAAACTATCTCAATCCGTTTACCTGAATCTTTGATTGAAGAAATTAAGCGTATTGCAAACAAACAAGATGTACCTTATCAGTCCATGCTAAAAATTTTGTTATCTGAAAAGGTTCGCGAAGTTGATGCGTCCGGACATCTTTAGTATTTCTGTTGTGATGGGTTTACTCGGCGGATTCTTACCAGCAGTTAGAGCATCAAGACTGAATATAGTTAATTCATTGAGAGGCGGTTAAGCCCAAATTATACCAATTGAAATAGAAGAAAAATGAAAATCGTTACCTCTTTATTGAAAAAGACATTTCCTTTTTTCAAATCTCAGCTCGAGTTTGACTCAGTAACTAAACTTAATATAAAAAGTTTATATCACTTTACTTATTTTGATGATAATAAATACTATGAATGTTTATTAAAAGGCAGTCTATACTTCTCTGCAAAAAGTCAATTTAATGATCCTTTCGATTCCGAGATTCCTACTAAACATAGTTTATGTAGTGAAAAAGAATTAGATAAGTATTTAGAAAATCTTCTCATTAAAAAAGGTATTGATGGAGGTGATAAATCGAACAAATTACAAATAGCTAAAGAAAGACTTAAGACTAATCCTCAAGAAATACAGAATTTTATTGATAATTATATTGAAACAAAAGTTGGAATTCTTTCCTTAACAGAAAACTATGAAAATTTACTTTTGTGGGCTCATTATGCAAAAAAACATACTGGTTTCTGTATTGAAATAGATGCTCAATTATTGAATAAAGTTATTATTGCTGAATTTATCAAAAACAAAGAGCAGGCGTTTATATTCAAAGTAAAGTATCAAAATAAATTCCCAATAATAAACCCTTGTAAACATTCGTTTGAACAGAGGACACAATTACAGTTTTTAATCAAATCTAAAGACTGGAAATACGAACAAGAATGGAGAATCATTTTACTAAATGGCTCTAAACAATATAGAGAATTGCCATCAAATGTAATTAAGAATATTTATTTTGGTTTAAAAACATGTAATGACAATATTCAAAAAAGCAAAGAAATGCTAAGAAAATACAATCCTTATATTGGTTTATACAAAGCAATAAAAAAGAAAGGTGCTTTTGGTCTAGAATTTCAAAAGATTAACTTTTAGAACTAAAAAAACGTTTAGAAAGTTTATTGTTTAAGAAAGAAGGCATTATGAATAACACTAAATATTTTCTTTGTATTTTATTTTTTTTATCGACAGACTTAATTTCTCTTAAAGCTCAAGACGATGACATCTTTATTCTTAAATTGATTCAAAAAAGAAATGAAATCAATGATAATACAAAAGAAACTATTGAAAAAACTATTGAATACTTGTCTGAGTTAGACATATATCCTCAATCAATAGCAAAAGTTGAAATAAAAAACATCATAGATGATTATAAAAATATTTGTCATATATATTATTCAAGTGCAAATTTAATATCATTGCCTGGTGCAAAAGAATTAAATGAGACTATTATTTATAAATCAAAAGAAATCCTAAAAAGTAAAAAGTTTATATTTTTTGCTGAGATGAAGCAACGCAAATTAGAAATGGATAAAATACTTAATAGCCTTAAGCTTAATGAAAAGCAGCTTGAGAAAGTTAAAGAAAGCTATAATAATTATTTGTCTTATCCACTCGAAGAAGACAACGAAGGTAATTTTATTGGATTCAATTTCAACCCCCAGATTATAACGGAATATGGTCCTAAGACTGGAACTGGATTTCTAATATCTAAAGATGGAATAATAGTTACCAATAATCACGTAGTTAAAAATGCTGATAAAATTTTAATTAAGTGTATTATAGATAACTCTGTAATAACTTATAACGCGACTTTGTTAATTGCTGATTCTAAAAATGATTTAGCACTATTGAAAATATCAGATTATGAATTCGAGTTAAAATCAGATTTACCATTTATTATTAAGGATGAAATAGCTGAAGTAGGAGAGGAAATTTTTGTTCTTGGCTATCCTCTTACGTCAACGATGGGTGAAGAAATAAAGGTAACAACCGGAATAATTAGCTCTAGAACCGGTTTCCAAGGAGATGTTACTTGTTACCAAGTATCAGCGCCAGTACAACCTGGTAATAGCGGAGGGCCATTATTAAATAACCATGGTGATATTATAGGAATAATAACAGCTAAACATAACGCAACAGAAAATGTAACTTATGCTGTTAAATCAAGCTATTTGAAATTTTTAATCTTAATGAATAATGTCGAACAAGAAATAAAAATTCCCACAAAAAACACCTATAGCAAAAAGAGTTTAGTTGATAAAATAAAAATTTTAAGGGACCTTATTTTTATTATTGAAACAGAATGAACTTTCCAATACAACAATTTTCAAAAACATGGCTTAATAAGTGGTTCAAGCCGCCAGCTTTAAACTGTTCGGCATTTGTTTAATTATAAAGTTGCGTTGACAAAAGATGCAAAGCTGTGTTGGCTGACTCAAAAACAACGCCTTTTTCCTCATCTTTTAAATTTGCGGTAGGGGGGTAGTTTTCCTATTTTTGCCAGCCAAATGTTAAAGAAAATAATCATAGCAATAGACGGTCCCGCCGGTTCAGGCAAAAGTACTGCTGCTAAAAACATTGCACAAAAACTTGGTTTTACATATTTGGATACCGGTGCGATGTATCGCGCTATAACTTTTATTGCTCTAAGAAATGGCATCGCCGAAAATATTCCTGCCGTTATTGAAATGGCAAGACGGATCAATTTAAAGCTAAGATTTGAAAACGGTGTAACAAGAGTTTTTGTTGATGACGAAGAAGTAACAGAACAAATTAGAAGTTCAGAAGTAAATGCTAAGGTAAGTGATATTAGTAGAATACCTGAAGTAAGAGCAGAATTAGTTAAGATTCAAAAAAGATTAGGCAAGGAAGGAAATATTGTTGCTGAAGGAAGAGATGTTACTACAGTTGTGTTTCCTAATGCAGATCTAAAAATTTTCCTTACTGCCTCGATTGATATAAGAGTTAAAAGACGATTAAGAGAGTTTCAAGATAAAAATATTTCGATCACATTTGAAGAAGTTAAAGCTAATTTGGAAAAGAGAGATAGAATTGACAGCGGACGGGAAATCTCTCCGTTAAAAAAAGCTGATGATGCTATAGAGCTTGATAATTCTGCATTAACTCCGGAACAGGATTACGAATTTTTATTGGGTAAAATAAAAGAGGTATTACAAAGGAAGTGACTGAGTGCCTATGCGCCTTAGTACCTGAGTTTAAAAGTTTTCAGCTAAATGCTAATAGCTAACCGCTAAAAGCTAAATATGCCATCATAACAGATGTTAAACTAAACCAAAACTGCCGAGAAAATTCAAGATGGCGGAATGTTCGAAGCAGAGTAACAGCAGCAGGAGTTAAAATGTTAGAGTTAGAAAAAGATACTAAGAAAAAAGTATCTAAAGTAAAAAGAGAAAGATACATCAATGCAGATGAATACTCTCCTGAAGATCTTAAAGAACTTTCTGAACTTTACGCACATTCATTTCGCGATATAAAGGAAGGTGAAATTCTTGAAGGTACAATCGTTGGTGTTAATACCGATAACGTTGTTGTTGATGTAGGTTTCAAGTCGGACGGAACAATTTCAAAATCAGAATTCACCGCTACAGAAGAAATTAAGATCGGTGAGAAAATTGATGTTGTAATTGAAAGCGTTGAAGATGAAGACGGAAACTTAGTTCTTTCCAAGAAGAGAGCAGACTTTCTCAAAATTTGGGGAAGAGTTATGGATTCTTTCGAAAATGAAAAAGTTCTTCCCGGAAAAATCCTTAAACGTATTAAAGGCGGAATGGTTGTTGACCTAATGGGAATCGAAGCATTCTTACCCGGTTCACAAATTGATATTCGTCCTGTTCGTGATTTTGATGCATTCGTCGGTCAAACGATGGACTTCAAAATTGTAAAAGTAAATATCCCTACGGAAAATATTGTTGTTTCTCATAAAGTTCTTATTGAAGAAACAATTTCCGATCAGCGTAAAGAAATTCTTGATAAGCTTGAGAAGGGACAAATTCTTGAAGGTACAGTTAAAGCAATTACTGACTTTGGTGTGTTCATTGATCTCGGCGGTGTTGATGGTCTTATTCACATTACAGATCTAAGCTGGGGAAGAATTAATCATCCGAGTGAAATTCTTAGACTTGATGAGAAGATCAAAGTTGTCGTTACCGATTTTGAAATGGAACGTAAGAGAATTTCTCTCAGCTTAAAACAACTCTTGCCGCATCCGTGGGAAAAAATAGAAGATAAATTAAAGATCGGAGATAAAGCTGCCGGTCGCGTTGTTTCACTTACAGATTACGGCGCTTTCATTGAGATCGAAAAAGGTATCGAAGGATTGATTCACATTTCGGAAATGAGCTGGACACAGCATATCAGTCATCCTTCCCAATTTGTTTCTATGGGACAGGTTGTTGAAGCCGTTATATTAAGTCTCGATAAAAATGAAAAGAAAATTTCGCTCGGTATGAAACAATTAACACCTGATCCATGGTCTGACTTATTAAAGAAATATCCGGTCGGTACACAACATCAAGGTATTGCACGTAACTTAACAAACTTTGGTGTGTTCGTTGAACTTGAACCCGGTATAGATGGATTAGTTCATATCAGTGATCTTTCATGGACAAAGAAGATCCGCCATCCCGGTGAAGTTGTTAAGAAAGGCGATAAGATAGATGTTGTTGTTCTTGGTGTTGATACAGACTCAAGAAAAATCTCCTTGGGACATAAACAGATCAATGCTAATCCCTGGGATAATTTTGAGAAAGA
>Ga0082335_1006893_pt1 | contig 14189 bp, 13 predicted proteins | sample Subgrocontami58m_FD_72375 | JGI IMG/M metagenome (GOLD analysis project Ga0082335, IMG submission 72375) | Subsurface groundwater microbial communities from S. Glens Falls, New York, USA - GMW37 contaminated, 5.8 m (SPADES assembly) (version 2) ...
ATCCAGAAGGCCTCCCCTTCGATGCTCACGGCGGGGAAAACAAAACGCGCCGCCACGGCCGTCAGGACAAAGGCCGCCAAGCCCATGTTCAGAAAAGAAATGACATTCTGCAGGTAAATAGTCTTGATCGGTGACTTTTCCAGAGGTAGAACCGAAAAATTGTAGACATAAACAACAATCAGCGCCATCAACAGAAAAAGTTGCGGCCACTGGGTCTGGTCCCGGAAAAAGGTCTTGACCTCCTTGATGATGAAAGCCCGGACTGTTCCGGGCAATAGGCCGCCCAAGAGGGAAAAGGTTTTCTCCTTCCTGACTGGACGCCGCGAAAAAAGCTTTTCCGGAGCCATTTGCGCCTTGGAAAAGCCGGCAAAGTAACAGATCCCGGCAGTCCAGAAAGACAGATATATTGCGGCAATAGCAAAACTCCAGGCCAGAGAAAGGTGGAAAAGGCTGGCCCTTATTTCCCCCGTCAGGGCGGTGCGCAAACCGTCATATACCCAGGTGGTGGGAAGCAAAGGCGAGGCGGGCGTAGAAAGTGATTTGAAATAAAGCAGCAGGGAGGCAAAGGCCTCCGGGTCGACCAGTTGCTCCGGGCGCATGAGACGGAAGGCAAGAATGAGAACCAGGAATAAGATAAGGCCGAGAAAAATGAGAATGGACCTTATCCGGCCGGCCGGCAGTACGATGGCAATGATCAGCACCAGGCAGGAACTGAGGGCCGAGGCGATCAGACAAAGAGGCAGCAGGGCCATGACCGCGGCACCGTAAAAGAAAAAGCCCGCGCGAAAGACAATCCCGTAGGACAGGAACACCGGTAAGCTGTAGATGACGACCATCCAGGAACTGTCGAGTGTGCTTTCCGCCAAGCGGGCTAAAAAAACCTTCGCCGGTCTCACGGGCAGGGCATGCACCAGGATCAGGTCGCGGCTCAAATAGAGCTTGGAGAGAGACGTGACAATGCTGCTGAAAATCAGGAGGGCAAAGAAGGAAAGCAGCGTCATGGAAAGCAGTTTATGGGCCAGGATGTCGCCAAACCCCTCTACGCCCTGAAAGTATCCGAGAATACGATAAAATACGACAAAGGCACCCATCCAGAAGGCCAGGCCGATGGTCCCCATGAGAAATAGCTGCGCCCGGCGGTTGCCGGCCGATTTACCGGTGCGGTTATTCCGGAATGCCAGATATCGCGGGCGCAGCAGGGCAAGAAATTCCCTCATGCCGGTACCTGCTCTTCCACAAGTTTCAGAAAGACCTCTTCCAAAGCCGCTTCTTTAAAGCCCGTTGTCTGTTTCAGGTCCTTAGTCGTCCCCGTAGCAATCAGAACACCGCGATGAATAACGCCGATGCGGTCACAGATGTCTTCGGCCACCCCCAGGCTGTGCGTGGACATGAAGATCGTCTTTCCGGCCCGGGCCTGACCTCTCAGGAGGTCCTTCACCATCCGGATGCCCATGGGGTCCAGGCCCACCATCGGTTCATCGACAATAATCACGGAGGGGTCGTGGAGGAGGGCGGCGGCGATTATCAGGCGTTGTTTCATGCCGTGGGAATAGCTTTCCACTAACCCATCGGCCCATTCCCAAAGGGAAAACATTTTTAACAGTTCAACGCCCTTTTCATAGAAGATATCCTCCCGTACCCCGTAGAGATCGGCGGAAAATTTCATAAATTCCCAGCCCGTCAGTTTTTCGTAAAGAAAAGGGCGATCGGGGATAAAGCCGATCCGTCTCTTCGCCGCCTCCGGTTCCTGCGCCATGTTTATGCCATCGATCAAGATCGTGCCTTCCGTAGGCGCCAGAATACCGCCCATGATCCGGATGGTGGTGGTCTTGCCGGCGCCGTTCGGACCGATAAAGCCGAATATTTCGCCCGGCGCCACGGAAAGGTTGAGACCGGCCACCGCCAGGATACGGCCATATCGTTTCTTCAGATTCGTTAGTTCTATCATCTCCTTGACTCCTTCATCTTCCTGCCCCGCATCACAAAGCAGCAACGATTTCCACATGCAGCCGGCCGATCAGCCCCACCAGGTCCATTTGCCGCTCTGCTGCGCCGCGGACGAATCTTATGTGCGTGACATCGGCAGGCATCTGTCCCAGCACGGCGTCGGCCGTCACCCATGCCCCTTCCAGGTAGAGCGCGTTCCAGGCGTGGTAGTAAAATTTTCCCCTTGAATAGACGAGCCCGGCCTCCACCTCGGCCGGGATGCCCGCGGCCCGCGCTAAAGCCGCGAGCAGCATGGCATGTTCGTTACAATCGCCCACCAGATTTGTCAGCGTTTCCAGGGCATTGGGAACGGAAAGCACCGGCCGTTTCTTCACCTGGCGGTACACCCAGTTCATAAGCTTGGCGGCCTTTTCCCCATCGGTATCACCGGCAGCAATGATTTCTGCCGCCTTGCCGATAATCAGCGGATGGTCGCTCTGGATCAGGGGACCGGGTTTCAGTGCCGGATTATCCCCCATGATTTTCCTCTCTTTGCCGTTGGGAGCAGCTTTTTTGCGAATCCGGAGGACGCCCTTATGCCAGGCTTGCCGATCTCCGTCCAAAGAGAAAACCGCGGCATCCAAGTTCGACAGCCGCACTTGCAGTTCCTGTAATGCTGCGGGGTTCTCTAATACTCTATTGGCAGGAATGGCGGCCAGATCGGTCAGATCGGCGCTGCCCAGGCGATCCAAGCCCGCCAGCGCCTCCCGCCGGATGGTTCTTTCCAGGACAATGCCCAGAATACCCTTTTCCCTTAAGATGTTGCCCTCGGCATCCACCCAGGCAAATTGGGTAACTCCCATAAAGTTAAGGGCAAATTTTGTCACCCGTTTTCTTTTACCGTCCTGAAGAATAAACTCGTCGATGTCTGCCCGCGACACCGTGACCGGCCGTTCGCCCATCGCTACCGGGTCGAAAACGTGAAAAGTGCGGTTCTCGCCGGGTTGCAGGCCGACCAAACGGGAAACCTCAAAAACACCGGCCGATAGATAGAGCGGTTCCTTGAGTACTATCTCTGCCGCCTTTTCTTCCCCCGGTGCCCCGATTTGGAGGTGGAGAAGCTTACCTTTAACTACCCCCCGCGCGTTGAAGCGAAACAAGCCGGAATTGAGACCAAAGGTGAAGGCGGTTAATCTCATCCGGGAATCAAGGCTTCCCGCCGTCTGAAAATGCAGGGGCTGGAGGACACCCATCGTATTAATGTATAGCAGGACCTCCTCTTGCAAGTCATATCCTGTAGTTGTGGGCGCAATGGTGCGATGGGCATAACCGATTTTTCGCCCCTCCTGGGAAATCGTAAACCAGTCGTCCCGGGCAGTGAGAAAAGGCTGAGCATCGCCAGCACCATGACGCGCCGGCGCCCTGCCTTCCCACCAGCCGAGCCGGAAAGTCAGCAACAGGCAAAAGAGCAAAATGAATCCTGAGCCGACTAGCCAGTGCCTTTTGGTCCGTAAGTCAACATGCATGCCGACCATCATAGGTAAAAGTCAAATCGCTGTCAACGAATACGAGTGATTTGATTCTGAAGCAGCGAAGATACGATATGCCAGCGCCCCGCAAGGGAGGCCCGAAAATCCACCTTGTAAGCGGCGGGAAATTTTGTTAACTTGCCAGACGGCGTGACATTCAACAGTTGCCGCCGCCAGCAAACAGAAAAGGAAATCCGGCATGCCGCATAGTAAAACCATCGCCAGGGCCAGGGAGGTCCTGAAAATTGAGGCCGAAAGCATTTTGCAGCTTATCGGCAAGGTTGATGAATCTTTCGCCCGGGCCGTAGAGATCATTTGTCAGTCTCCCGGCCGGGTGATCGTCACCGGCATCGGCAAGTCGGGACTTATCGGTAAAAAGATCGTCGCCACTCTCACCAGCACAGGCACTCCGGCAATTTTTCTCCATCCCGTGGAGGGAATACACGGAGACCTGGGGATTGTCACCAAGAATGATGTCGTTTTCGCGATCTCCAACAGCGGAGAAACCGCCGAGCTGAACTTGATCATCGGCGCTATACGCGGGTTGGGTACTCCCATCATTGCCCTCACGGGCAATCTTTCCTCCACATTGGCACGTTTCTCCGATGTGACAATCGATGCCGGCGTGGAAAGAGAGGCCTGTCCCTTCGGTCTCGCCCCCACCTGCAGCACCACTGCCTCCCTGGCCATGGGAGATGCCCTGGCCGTGGCCCTCATCGAGAGGAAAAACTTCCAGGAAAGCGATTTTTTCCGCTTTCATCCCGGGGGAAATCTGGGACTGCGCCTGCGTGCCAGCGTGGAGGACGTAATGATTACGGACCCTCAGATACCGAGAGTGCATGCCGATTCCACCGTACTGCAGGCCATCGAGGAAATCGACGTCAAGAACAAGGGGTTTGTGCTGGTGACGGATAGTCATAACCGGCTGGTGGGGATACTGACGGATGGCGACCTGCGCCGCATGATCAGAAAGGGCATGAATTTCGAAGACAAGAGGGTCGACGAGTTGATGACCCGCTCTCCCAAGACCATTGGGGGCAAGGCCTCCCTCGCCCAAACCATCGAATCCATGCAGCGGGACGAAATCACCACCCTGGGTGTCGTAAACGAAAATCAGGAACTCGAAGGCTACATCCATCTGCATGATATCCTGGGCCGGGGGGGAACGTTGAAAATCGCCATCCCATAATATTGATGCCTTGTAAAAAGTCAGAAACGCCGTCACTCCCGCGAAGGCGGGAGCCCAGAACATGCCGTAATCACTGGATTACCGCCTTCGCGGGAATGACAAAAGAAAGCAATATTCGACTTTTTACCAACTCGTCAATACTAAGTACTAGACACGGAACGGAATAAGTTCGGAAAGGAACCTGCTATGAACGCGGAAGTATTCAGGGAGTACGATGTCAGAGGCATCGTCGGTAAAGATTTAAATACCGATTTCGTTTACGATCTGGGACGGGCCATCGGGACGTTGGCCCAACGCCAGGATATTACAACCATGACCCTGGGCCGGGATTGCCGCCTCAGTTCTCCGGAATACCACGAAGCTATCAAAAAGGGACTTAACGCCGCCGGTATCCAGATCATCGACATCGGCGCCTGCGCCACTCCCCTGCTCTACTTTTCTATTCGCCATCTCCAAACCGGGGGCGGCGTTATGATAACGGGCAGCCACAATCCTCCTGAATTCAACGGCTTCAAAGTTTGCCTCGGTCCGGACACGATTTACGGGGAGGAAATCCAGGAACTGCGAAAAATAATGGAAACGGGCGACTACCGGAGCGGTACCGGCTCGTCTCAAACTCACGATGTTTCCCAAGCCTATGAAGCCTACCTCTTCGACAATATAAAAATCGGCCGCCGCCTCAAAGTCGTGCTCGACGGGGGCAACGGCATGGGCGGACTTTTTGCCCTCCCCCTTTTTCAGCGGTGGGGCTTCGACGTCACGGCCATCTACTGTGAACCGGACGGGCGCTTTCCCAACCACTTCCCGGACCCCACAATTCCCGAAAACTTGCGCGAATTGATCGCCCTGGTAAAAGAGAAAAAGGCCGATGCAGGCATTGCTTATGACGGCGACGCCGACCGCCTCGGCGTCATCACCGACAAAGGCGAGATCCTCTGGGGGGATATGCTGCTGCTCTTCTTCTCGCGGTTTATCCTGCGGGACAATCCCGGCGCCGCCATCATCGGCGAGGTTAAGTGTTCGCAGATACTCTACGACGATATAGCCGCCCAGGGTGGCCGGCCCATCATGTGGAAGGCGGGGCATTCGCTTATCAAAAGCAAGATGAAGGAAGAAAAAGCCCTCTTGGCTGGAGAGATGAGCGGCCATCTGTTCTTTGCCGACCGTTACTTCGGCTATGACGATGCTATTTACGCCTCCGCACGCCTCCTGGAAATCCTTTCCCTGTCCGATAAACCCATCAGCGGCATCCTGGCCGATGTGCCCCGGACCTTCAGCACGCCGGAAATCAGGGTGGATTGCCCGGACAGTATTAAATTTCAGGTCGTGGCCGACATTAAAGCCTACTTTGAAAAGGAATACCGCATCATCGACACTGACGGCGTCCGGATACCCTTCGCCGACGGCTGGGGGTTGGTCAGGGTCTCCAACACCCAACCCGTTCTGGTCCTCCGCTTCGAGGCCTTTACGGAAGAGCGGCTCCGGGTTATCAGAAATATTATTGAAGAGAAACTCGCCGAGATCATGAAAAAGTATTCCCTGGGAGGGTAATAATGGCCAACGAGGAAGGCAATACCGCTTCGCCTCCCAGTTTTTATCAAGCCAAAGGGAAACAGGGCGCCATTTTTTCCTGGTTGTTTTCGACCGACCATAAGAGAATCGGCATCATGTACCTGGCGGCGATCCTGACTTTTTTTCTGGTCGGTGTCGCCCTCGGGGTGTTGATGCGGATCAACCTGATTGCTCCGGGGAAATTCATCTCCGCCCGGGCTTACAACTCCCTCTTTACGGTCCATGGGGTAATTCAGATATTTCTGTTCATCATCCCGGGCATCCCCTCTTCTTTGGGTAACTTTCTATTGCCTATTCTGCTGGGGGCCCGCGATGTGGCCTTTCCCCGCATCAACCTCCTCTCCTGGTGGTTTTATCTCCTGGGCGGCGTCCTCATTCTCCTTTCCGTCTTTATCGGGGGAGGCGCTCCCGATACCGGCTGGACCTTCTATCCGCCTTACAGCATCCATACGACAACCAATGTCTCGCTGGCCATGTACGGCGTCATCCTGCTGGGATTTTCCTCCATTTTTACCGGCCTGAACTTCATTACCACGATTCACCGGCTGCGGGCGCCGGGAATGACGATGTTTCGCATGCCCCTCTTCTGCTGGTCCCTCTATGCAACCGCCTGGACGCAGGTTCTGGCCACTCCGTTCCTGGCCATAACCCTGATGCTCATTATCCTGGAAAGGGCTTTCGGGATCGGGTTTTTCGATCCCCTGAAGGGCGGCGATCCCCTGATGTATCAACACCTGTTCTGGATCTATTCACATCCCGCGGTTTATATAATGGTACTCCCGGCCATGGGAATCATCTCGGAAATTTTCCCCGTCTTTTCGCAAAGAACGATCTATGGCTACCGGGCCATCGCTTATTCGAGCCTCGCCATAGCCTTTTTCGGTTATGTCGTCTGGGGGCATCATATGTTTACGAGCGGCATGAGCGACTTCGCGCGGGTGATCTTTTCACTGCTCACTTTCCTGGTCGCCGTGCCGAGCGGCGTAAAGGTCTTTAACTGGCTGGCCACACTTTACAAAGGTTCGATCAAACTTGACGCGCCGCTCCTGTTTGCCCTCAGTTTCATCTTTCTTTTTTCCATCGCCGGTCTGACCGGCCTGACGATCGGTACCTTATCCCTCAATCTCTATCTCCATGATACCTATTTCATTGTGGGACATTTCCACTACACCATGTTCGGGGGCGCGGGATTCGCTTTTTTTGCCGGTCTGCATTACTGGTTCCCCAAAATGACCGGGAAAATGTACCCTGAAGGACCGGCCAAATGGGCCTGGGGCGTCATGTTCATCGGGTTCAATCTCCTCTACTTCACCATGTTCCTTCTCGGTCTCCAGGGAATGCCCCGCAGGTACTTTCAGTATCTGCCCCAGTTCTATACCAATCATGTGATCTCGACCATCGGGGCCGGAATCCTGGCAGTTGGTCTGCTGCTGATGTTCGGCAATTTACTGCGGTCCCTCTTCAGAGGAAGACGGGCCCCCGCTAACCCCTGGGGCGGTACAACGCTGGAATGGAGCATAGCGTCACCGCCGCCCACGGAAAATTTCGCTAAAATCCCGCAGATCACTGAAGACCCCTATCAATACAAATGAACGGCGATGGCAGCCATAGCGTGAAGGAGGCGGAATCCACCATGGAAGGCTCTGAATTTGCGGCGGAAAAACACCGGATCGATTACACCGGAGCCAAAATGGGCATGTGGATATTTCTTCTTACGGAAGTTCTCTTTTTTGGCGGACTGTTTCTCGTTTATTCCGTTTACCGGGCCAAATACAGTGGTGAATTTCACGGTTCCGCCGCCGGGCTGGACAGGTTTCTCGGAACGGCCAACACCGTTATTCTGCTCACCAGCAGCCTCACGATGGCCTTAGCGATCCCCTTGTTAAGAGCGGGCAAAAAGCATCTATCCCTGCTCAGCCAGGGAGCTACCATCTTCCTGGGCATTATTTTTCTTGCCAATAAATATGCGGAATGGACGGAGCATATAGGGCATGGCATATACCCTGATTCGCCGCTCATGGTCGACATGAGCAGGGGAAGAATCATCTTTTTCAGTCTTTATTACGTGATGACCGGTTTGCACGCCCTCCATGTACTCATCGGCGTAGCCATCATTGCCGGCGTCCTGTTCCTGACGGCCAGGGGGAAAATCCACCGCTACGATTTTATCAAACTTGAAAACACCGGTCTTTACTGGCATTTTGTCGACGTCGTCTGGATTTATCTTTTCCCATTATTTTACCTCATAACGTAGGATGCCGCCATGATCGAGGAAGAACTTACCCTTAAGGAATTCAGGAACAAAACTTACGTCATCGTCTGGCTCTGCCTGCTGGCACTTACGGTGCTGACCGTGGCCGTCGCGCGACTGCAATTGGCGGATTACGCCGTCTTTGTGGCTATTGCCATTGCTACTGTCAAATCCGGCCTGGTGGTCATTTTTTTCATGCACCTGAAAAATGAACCGTGGATACTGAAGATCATGCTTTTTGTTGCCCTGCTGGCGCTGGCGCTGATCATCCTGTTGACCTTTAGCGATGTTGCATACCGGAAGGGACACTGATGATGATCCCTCAAGCTTCCACTTCGGCAGAACAGGTAGACCTGGCTTTCTACATCATTCTCGGGATAGAAGTCATTCTGCTTGTCCTGGTGACCTCAGCCATGATCTATTTTGTCCTGAGGTACAGGAGGACAAAAAATGGCCTTCCGGAACATGTTGCGGGCAGCACCTTGCTGGAAATAACCTGGACGATCATTCCCACCCTGATCGTTCTCGTTATGTTCTTCGTCGGCTGGAAGAGCTTCGAGAGCATCCGGACCATTCCTCAAAAGACCATGGGCATCGAGGTTACCAGCCGCCAGTGGACCTGGCTTTTTTCTTACGCCAATGGCAAGCAAAGCGCTGTTCTCCGGATACCGGTCAACAAACCGATAGAATTGCTGCTTTCCTCCCGGGATGTCCTGCACAGCTTTTACGTTCCCGCTTTCCGCATCAAGGAAGATTGCGTGCCGAACATGGAAACCTACCTTTCCTTCACGGCTAGAAAGACGGGAACGTACGATATTTTCTGTACGGAATACTGCGGCCTCGGTCATTCGGACATGATTTCACAGGTCATAGTCATGGAGGAAAAAGATTTCGCTGCCTGGTACGACGCCGTGCCCGCATTAAAAACAGGCCAGCAACTGCTGGAGGAAAAAGGGTGTTTGGGCTGTCACTCGCTGGACGGTACGAAAAAGATCGGACCCACTTTTAAGGGATTGTACCACTCCCAAAAAACCATTGTGACCGGTGGAAAAGAACATACGCTCAGGGTTGACGAAGAGTACCTCCGCCGTTCGATCACGGAGCCCAAAGCGGACGTTGTCAAAGGCTATCCGGATATCATGCCGACGATCCCGGTCGCACCTGAAGAATTGCGCGACCTGATCGAATATCTGGCAACACTGAAATGAAGAAGCAATATTTGTCCTATTTAGAGCTATGCAAAACCAGAGTGGCACTGCTCGCGGCCTTGTCATCGGCAACGGGTTTTTTACTGGCCGCCTCATCTCTGAAGTCGCAGGTGTTCGGAACCGCTCTGGGGGTTTTTCTCCTGTCCTGCGGATCATTGGCGGTCAACCAATATCAGGAGCGGGCCTTGGATGCCGCCATGCCCAGGACCCTCGGCCGGCCGATCCCGACCGGCAGGATAAAGCCGGTCCGCGCCTTGCTTTTCTCGGGCCTCCTCCTCTTGCCCGGTTTTGCCGTCCTCTTCTTGATGGCCGGCCTGCCGGCCTGTGCCCTCGCCTTGTTCACACTTGCCTGGTACAACGGCGTTTATACATACCTGAAAAAGATAAGCGCCTTTGCCGCAGTCCCCGGGGCACTCACCGGCGCGATGCCCCCCGCCATCGGCTGGGTCGCCGGCGGCGGGGCATTAGCCGATCCGAGACTGCTGGTAATTTGCACCTTCTTTTTTTTCTGGCAGGTCCCGCACTCCTGGCTCTTGATCATGCAGTACGGCCGGGAATATGTGGATGCCGGCCTCCCCAGCCTGACAGAAAGGTTTTCCCCGCCCCAGCTCCAGCGTCTCATTTTTAACTGGACCTTTGCCACAATCCTCAGTGGTCTTTTTTTGTCGGCCCTGGGATTGGTCCATTACCCTTTAACGAATATCGCGCTGCTTTCCCTGTCTCTCTGGCTCATGGGAACCGGCGCCAAATCTTTACTTCTGCACAGCGCAAATGCAGTACCCATTGGCATTTTCCAGAAAACGAATTTGTACCTTCTTGCCGTCATGGCCCTGCTTTCCGCAGACAAACTACTGTTATTATTACATAATGATTTTCATCATTGATGATTCATATTGCCGTTAGAGTAAATTCTATGTTATAAGCAATGACAAGGAGGAACATATGGAAGACATCAAGCGAATTCTCGTCGTCAGCCGGATGACCAAGTGCTGCAGAAAAACTTTGCATTACGGCGTATCACTTTCCCAAAAATACGGGGCGGACTTGTTTGTCATGCATGCCCTCCATAACCCTTTCGGCCTGGAGGGCTGGAATCTACCCATGGTCTCGATGGAGGAAGACTACAAGCGGGAATTGCAGAAGGCGAAGAAAGAGCTCGATGCCCTCGTTAAAAAGGAAATCAAAGCCGGCATGTCTGTGCAGGAGTTAGTCCTGGAAGGGGAGCCCACGGAAGCGATATTAAAGACCGTGCAGAAGGAAAAAATAGACCTGCTGATCATGACGGCCCATGAAGAGGGCCGCCTGGAACACTTTCTTTTCGGGCAAAGCAACGACGAAATAACCCGGCGGATGCCCTGCACGGTTTTACTCGTGAAGGAGCATCTGAAGACCGTGCGGTTTTAGTAAGTTAGAATTTGTTTACGAGTAAACAAATTCGTTAACGCGCTTATCCCGCTTGGCGGAACTTATCCCGTTTTATCGGGATTAGTGTCTATGGGTCATCAATTCAGGGAGTAACGGATCTTGCCGTCGTACTCCTCCCGGCGGATTTCCCGCAGCTCCTGCAGATACTTGAGGTGGGCTACCGTCTCGCCGGTGGCGAACCACCGCTGGGATACGGGAAACTGTTCCCAGGAAGGACAGACGATATCCCAGGTCATCCGCCCCGCTATCTGGTAGGCATCCTGGGCGCCATCCTGCAAAATCCGCAGAACTTCATCCGCTCGACGCCGATGGTGATCCTTGAGTTCCTCGATGCGTTCCTGACAATTGTTGAACAAGCGCCGATGTCCGGGTAAAACGAGCTCTACGTCCAGTTCGGCAACCTTGTCCAAACTCGTCAAGTAATTTTTCAACGGGTCGTAACTGTCGGACCACAGTTGAATGGTTGACGTTATGTCATTGAGGATATGGTCCCCTGAAATCAGAAACTTCATTTTCGGTTCATACAGACAAATATGGCCCCGCGAGTGTCCGGGCGTTTCCACACACAAGAAACTGTAATCCCCAACTTCGACTACGTCGCCATCCTGGAGCACCTTGATATCGGGCAACCAATTTCCCGCGTGTTTGACGCCCGGGTGGTTCTGGACCGCCGCCGTCAACTCATCTTCAGGGAAACCCACCCGGTCGGCATAGCGCGCCGCCTGGTCCCAGGCGGCCTTGCTCCAGAAGTTTTCGGCTTCCGGCCGGTTAAAGAATACCTGCGAAGAATCGGTCACCAGCTTAGAAATGAGCCCGATGTGGTCCGCGTGGAGATGGGTGATAAAGAAGTCCGTTTCGCGGAGGTCGATCTCGAGCTCCTGCAAACCCTCCCTCATCGCCCCCAGACACTCCTTCATGTTCAATCCTGTGTCAATGATCAAGTTCCTTCCGGACCCCTTGATCACATAAGAGTTTAGGCTCCTTAGCGGGTTTTTTGGTAGAGGAATCTCCAACCTGTAAAGATCCTTAAATATTTCGTCAACCATGGCACACTCCTTCAATTGTTGGGTCAGGCTTTACCACGATTCGCCCCACTAATCAAGATCGCATCCCACCGGCCAATCAACCAGGCAAAAAGATATGGTATTCAATTTACCGGCTCTCTATGTTATATAGACGACATCTTAGAAGGGGAGCGCTCAAATGAAAATGAACGATATCATCGCGATCGCCAAAGGTTGGGGCATTCCTTTTAAAGTCGGAACATCGAAGGAAGACCTGGTCCGGGCAATTCAAAAAAAGGAAGGTTATGCGGACTGTTTCCGGAGGGCTGTTTCCTGCGAAGAGAAAGAATGCCTTTGGCTGGAAGATTGCCTGCCCACCAAGAAATAGCGCCAAAGCGGAATAGGTTGTCCCACTATTGCCTGACTACGCCCACCCGCTGTCTTTTGTGCGATATTTATATCCTCAGGCATTGACACAGGCAGGGTGGTCCCAGAGTTTATCAGCGAAATTTTGATTGTTTGAAGGTGAAAAAGATCCATGTCAGAACCGGAACGGAACGGTCTTTATGATCTACAGACGGAAAATCGGCATCTGAAGGAAACGGTCGCCGCTTTGCGCGAGGAGATGGAAAAGATGCGGCTGGGCGAGCAGGAGCGCCTTCAGCACGCCCTCGTCGCCGCCCGGGATGAGGCAGATCAACTGCAAAAAATGATCACTGCCCTGCGGGAAGAACTGGAACGCCGGAATATTGAATGCGAAGCTAAATGCCAGAGCACCGAACAGAACGCCCGCGAGGAAACGAAGCAGCTGCAGGAGATGATACAAACCATGAGGGTCCGTCTGGAAGAATATGAAAAAAGACAGTAACGCACTTAAACCGATGTCCGATAAGGAACAGCGGCGAAAACTCAACGAGGCCGAACTCCTCCTCGATATTTCCAAGACCGTTGCTGCCTTCGAGACCCTTGATGAGATCCTCCAGACGCTGGTCGAGGTCACCACCCACGAGTTGAAAGCCGACCGGGGAACCATTTTCCTCAATGACAGCGAAACTGGCGAACTCTATTCCCGGGTCGCCCAGGGCAACATCAAGCGGGAGATAAGAATCCTGAACAATTCCGGCGTGGCGGGGCATGTCTTCAGCTCCGGCGAGGCGCTTATCGTTCACGACGCCTATTCCAACCCGCATTTTAACCGCAATGTCGACGAAGAAACCGGTTATACCACCAGGACGATCCTTTGTGTTCCCATCAGGGCGATCAAGGGGGAAATCATCGGTGTCGCCCAGACGCTGAACAAGAAAAAGGGGCGTTTCACCGCCGCCGATCAGCGTTTGCTGGAAGCGATGACGACCCAGGCGGCGATTGCCCTGCAAAGCACGCAGTTCGTAGAACGGATGAAGCTGTTCCGGGAAAAGGAGATGCAATTTTTCGATGTCGTCTCGGACGTGACCGCGGAAATCGACCTGGGCGCCCTTTTACAAAAGGTTATGTCGGAGGCCACCCGGATGCTCAATGCCGAAAGGGCCACGCTTTTTCTCAACGATGAAAAGACCAATGAACTTTTCTCCAAGGTCGGTCTGGGGCTGACGGCCACCGAGATCCGCTTGCCCAACCATCTGGGCATCGCCGGGGCGGTTTTCACCTCCCGGCAAACCGTCAACATTCCCTATGCTTACGCGGACCTGCGTTTCAATCCCTCCTTCGACAAGATGACGGGCTTCTTTACCCGCTCCATCCTCTGCGTTCCCGTCATCAACAAAGACGGGAAGATCATCGGGGTCACCCAGGTCCTCAACAAACGGAGCGGTCCCTTCACTCCCGAGGACGAATCCCGGCTGAAGGCCTTTACCGCCCAGGTCTCTATCGCTCTGGAGAATGCCAAGCTCTTCGACGACGTTCAGAATATGAAAAATTACAGCGAAAGCATGCTGGAAAGCATGTCCAACGCCGTGATTACCCTCAATGAGGACGAAAAGATTGTCACCTGCAATAGCGCCGGTTTGAGGATTTTCCAGCTCGAACCGGCAGACATCCTCAAACGGACGGCGGATGATTTCTTTCACAACCCCAATGGCTGGATCG
>Ga0082335_1006894_pt1 | contig 14184 bp, 14 predicted proteins | sample Subgrocontami58m_FD_72375 | JGI IMG/M metagenome (GOLD analysis project Ga0082335, IMG submission 72375) | Subsurface groundwater microbial communities from S. Glens Falls, New York, USA - GMW37 contaminated, 5.8 m (SPADES assembly) (version 2) ...
TCGCAGGAGCCTGTTTTTCAACGCGGAGATCGCGGAGGGCACAGAGACGATGGAAGGATTTACCGTGTTCTCCGTGAGCTTCGTGGTCAGGCAAGGATCACCTCTCGCGTTGCACCCGGCAGCGTGGCACTAAAGGTCGGAGCATATCAGTAGCCGGGGTTGTCCTCAACCCCGGCGGTGGACAGTGCCTTGGTCTGCGTTACGTCACCGTCACTGTGATCTTCTGAGGCATGGGGGAGGGCAGGGCCCACTTCTGGATGTACAGAGTGCCAACTGCCGGAGGCTTCCCGGCTTCGGTGACCTCCTTGAATCTGTAAGTGCCCTTGGTCTCCTTTTCGATTTCGAACTTAATAGTCAGCTCCATGATCTTTTCTCCTTCAGTACCTTGCGACTGAAATCCTGAGCGGGTCACGCGCCTCCCACGCACTCCGGCCATGTATCATGTCGTTCGGACCAGGTAGGCGATTGACCGTACGGCGGGAGGAAAGCCTGCTTCCAATTCAGGTCAGGAAAATGGGAGGTGGTCATTTAAGTGGCATACGTTGATACGATCTCGCTCGCTCCTGGCAAGGCCGTCAATGATGTGAGCAGCTATGGGGGACACCGGCTCACCCTGATTGAGGTAGCTGATAAGAGGTGTCGTATCCAGAAGAATACGGTCCCCGGCTGAGAGCGCCTCACCTATGGTTGCCCTGCTCATTCGTTCCAGGCCTTCCGCTCACCATGTACGTAAGCGCGAACCTCCTCGAAAGTGCCGTAAACGCCGGCGGCGACACCCGAATAGCTTCGGCGCAGGTGACGTATCTGTATGACCTCCGGCTGATCGTCTTGCACTCGAACAATGAGGTCATCACCCGGTTTCAAATGGAGTTTCCGAACGATAGGCTGTGGCAGGGTAACCTGGCTTTTCGCTCGCAGCGTGACTTTAGCTTCCATAGCTCCCCTTCTCATAATCATCGTCCAGCCACCTATTATGCCATTGCTCCTACTATGTCGCAATAGTCGTACTATGCCGCTTCGGTGCGAGGATTCCGTTCATTCCTACCAGGATAGACTTGGTGAAGTAACCACTGCCGTCATGATGGACTTTGGGGTGCGTGCGGGGGTTTTTCAACGCGGAGATCGCGGAGAGCACAGAGACGAGCAGAACAGTTACACTGTCAAGGACGCTCCCACAGGCTCTCCAGGACGGGTCTGTCACGCGTCACGCGTTCCTGTAACTGGCGATAGCGGCCGCGATACCGGTGCGGCACACAACCTTGCTTGGCCAATTCCTGCAGCTTCAGCAGTTTGCCCTCGATAATGGGCCATTCCACAAGGAAATCGTCCTTATCATCGGTCGAAAGCTCGCCCCATCGTCTGTCATAGTCCTCGAGTCGGGCAAAGCTGGACTCCACAGAATCAAGCAGGTGGTCCAGTTGTTCAAAGGTTCTTGTCACTTCAACCATTGTGCATTCCTTGGAAGCCGTATTGCTTCTTCTCCAGGCACCTGGTACCCAGTTACTATTGTATCATGATCTGCATCATAGACAACCCATAATCGCTTGTCGGCTGACCCGCCCAGACGAAGCGCCGGAACGGTATTTGGGCACAGCATACCAACATGGTGAAGCCCTCGCGAGGCGTATACAACCAGCCTTGCACCCTGGCTCCGGATGGCGCTTCTCAGATCTTCCTCATAGTCACCTAGTAGTCTGTAATACAGGAAATGGCCCAACGTCATTGCGAGCGATAGCGAAGCAATCTCGGCGCGCCGCCAGGAGATTGCTTCGGCCTGCGGGTCACCAGCGCCGGTGGTCGCTATCCCCCGGCCTCGCAATGACGTCAGTCTACCTATGTTACAGAGTACTAGAGTGCTTCCCAATTCTCTTCGAGTGATGGGCCCAAGGGGAGGCGTCACGCCACTTCCTTAACCGTCAACTCGATCCCATCAACGATGGGCAAGGCCAGCTTACGCGAGATGCGGAATAGGATCCATTCTTCCAGCACTTCTTCCAGTTCATCGCGACAAGCCTCGATGGTGTCAGCGTTGGCGTAAACGCCGTCCAAGCCTGGAATCTCTGCGAAAAGGTGTTGTCGTCCAGCAGGATCTCGTATTTCGCCCTCCGCAGGGCGGCATCCCTGGCCAGGTTAAGGAAGAAGGTGCTGCACGTCCAGCAGGATCTCGTATTTCGCTTTCCGCAGGGCTGCTTTGATGCGGGATGTCAGCATCGACGCTCGCTCCTTGGTTCCAGGGTAGCCAGCCAGAAGTTAGCCAGCTACTGGATTTGCCCCGGTACGGCTATCTTGAGCCGCGCGTGCCCTGTTGTTCAGATGCGCCGCCCCGCCAGCTCCGTGCCAGCGTGGACAGGGCCAGCCTGTTGAAAAAGCCGCCCGCCAATCGGATAGCCTTTTCCAGGGCCGGGGTATTGGGCCGCCTCGGCCGGCGGGCTGGAAAGCCCCGCCAATCGGTTTTTTTCAACACCCTCGGGCCGTCCGCCCCTACGTCCGCTACGCCAGGCGCCGCCTGTTCACCGGCTCTTCTCCGGTCCTCAGGGGCAGCCCCTTTAGCGGGCTTCGTCCTCTCAGCCCGACCGGGCTTTAGCCTCGGGCGTGGCGGCGATGGCCTGCCAGCCCCTTCGCACTTCCGGCGTCCGCATAGGGGAAGGGACAGCGGCCTTCACGTCCCCACCTGCCCCAGGTCGGACCGGGACGTCCACCCCTACGTCCGCGGCGCATGGCGCCGCCAGTGCGCCGGCTGTTCTCTGGTGCCGGGCAGTTGCTTTAGCGGGCTTTGGCTTCTCAGCCCGACCTGGCTTTAGCCTCGGGCGTGGCTGCGATGGCCTGCCGGCTCCTTCGCACTTCCCACGTCCGCATAGGGGAAGGGACAGCGGCCTTCCCGTCCCCACCCTGCCCCAGGGCGGACAGGGACGTCCGCCCCTACGTCCGCGGCGGCTGGCGCCGCCGCCGGTTCACCACCTTCACCCCCTCAAACCACCCAATGGTGACCAGCCCGGCGGCCAGGGAGATGGCCAGGTCGCTGGGGTGGAGGGTGCTGAAGCGGAAGAGGTCCCGCAGGCCGGGGAGATAGAGCACCAGGCCCAGGGTGACCACGGCGCCCCCCAGGACCCACCAGACGGCCCCGTTGGGCGTGCGCAGGGTGGCCCGAATGGTGCGGGACCAGGAGCGGTTGGTGAAAATCAGGCCCAGGTTGGCCACCATGAGGGCGACGAAGGTCATGGCCCTGGCCTCCAGCTCTCCCTGCCCCCGGTAAAGGGTGACGGCGAAGACGGCCAGAACGATGGCCAGGACGCTCACGCCTTGCAAGAGGCTCAGGCCGACCATCTGCCGGCTGAATAAGGGGTCTCTCGGGTCCCGGGGCGGGCGTTTCATGACGTTGGCCTCCTCCGGCTCCGCCTCGAAGACGATGGAGCAGACCGGGTCTATGATCAGCTCCAGGAAGACGATGTGGACGGGTAGCAGGACCAGCGGCCACCCGAAGAGCACCGGGACCAGGGCCAGGCCGGCGATGGGGGTGTGGATGGCGAAGGTATAGGCTATCGCCTTCTGCAGATTGTCGAAGATCCTCCGGCCAATCTTGACGGCCTGCACCATGGAGGAGAAATCGTCGTCCAGGAGCACCAGGGCCGCCGCCTCGCGGGCTACGTCCGTGCCCCGGCCACCCATGGCGATGCCGATGTGGGACGCCTTCAGGGCCGGGGCATCGTTCACGCCGTCGCCTGTCATGGCCACCACCTCGCCGTTGGCCTTGAGGGCGTTCACCAGCCGCAGCTTCTGCTCCGGCACCACCCGGGCGAAGATGTTGACGGCCGCGATGCGCCTCTGCAGCTCCGCGTCATCCATCTGGTGCAGCTCAGGTCCCGCGATGACCTCGTCCATGGGCGCCAGCCCGATCTCCCTCGCCACGTAGCGGGCCGTGCCGGGATAGTCGCCCGTGATCATCAGGACCCTCACGCCGGCGTTGTAACACTCCTGGATCGCCTCGGGGACCCCGGGGCGCACGGGGTCGACCAGGCCTACCAGCCCCAGGAAGTCGAACGCGAAGGCGTGTTGCTCCCCGGGCAGGGCGGTCACCTTGAAGCGGGACCTGGCGACGCCCAGGACCCGGAGGCCCTGGCCGGCCAGGAGGCCCACTTCTTGGGAAAGGGCCTGCATTTGTGGTGTATCGTAGTGGCAGAGGTCGGCCATAGCCTCCGGCGCGCCCTTGGAGGCAATTACGTATTCCCCGCCGTCGGGCGATTTCCAGACGTGGGACAGCGCCAGCAGGTGCTCTGATAAAGGGTACTCGCGCACCAGCACCCAGTCGGCGTGCAGGTGCTCCGTCCGGGCCAGTGTGGCCTCTCCCAGCTCTCGCAGCGCCCGCTCCATGGGGTCGAAAGGGTCCCGGTGGCTGGCCAGAATGGCGAACTCCACCAGCCGGTGAAAGCTCTCTGGCAAGGACTCCTGCGGGCCTCGGGATAAGTCGTAGGTCTCGCGCCCGTTGAAGAGCCTGGCGACGGACATGCGGTTCATGGTAAGCGTTCCGGTCTTGTCCACGCAGAGTACCGTGGCCGACCCCAGGCTCTCCAAGGCGGGCACGCGCCGGGTGAGGACCCGCTTTTGAGAGATGCGCCAGGCCCCCAGGGCCAGGAAGACCGTGAGAATCACCGGGATCTCCTCCGGCAGGAGGGCCATGGCCGTGGCAATCCCGGCCAGGAGCCCGTCCGTCCAGTTGCCCCTGGTCAGTCCGTACAGGATAACCACCGCGGCGCAGAGCAATAGCCCGGCAGCGGCCAGCAGGCGGACCAGCCCCCGGGTCTCTCCCTGCAAGCGGGTCTCTTCCAGGCGGACCCGCTGGAGGGCCTTCCCGATCTGGCCCATTTCCGTATTGACGCCCGTGGCCAGGGCCTGCGCGATCCCCTGGCCCCGCACCACCAGGGTGCCGGCATAGACGAACGGCAGGTCATCCCCGCCCGGCGGGGGCACCACAGAGGACGCCATCCCCTCTCCCTCTGGGAGAAGGTCGGACGCCTTCCCCTCTCCCTCTGGGAGAGGGCCAGGGTGAGGGTATGGGGCTGGCGGCTGGGGCCTGTCCCCTGAACCCTGGACGCTGGACCCTTCTTGAGGACGGGGCCTGTACTCTGACCCCTGACCCCTGATCCCTTGTTCAGCCGCCGTCTTACGCACCGGCGCCGATTCGCCCGTCAGCAGGGACTCGTCGGCGGAGAGGTTGACGCAGGACAGGACCACCGCGTCGGCCGGGACGCGGTCTCCCTCGGAGAGGACCAGGATGTCTCCCCGGACCACCTCGCGGCCCGGGATACGCCTCTGCTGGCCATCCCGGATGACCAGGGCGCGCGGGCTGGAGAGGTCCTGCAACGCTTCCAGGGCCCTCTCTGTCTTTCTTTCCTGGTAGAACGTAATGCCGATGACCACGAAGACGAAGCCCAGGAGCATCAGCGCCTCCGGAAGGTCACCCAGGACCAGGTAGACGGCCCCGGCGCCTACTAGAAGAAGGAACATGGGCTCTCGCACCACGCCCAGCCCGATGGCCAGGAGGCTGCGTCGCCGGGCCGAGGGAAGCTCGTTGTATCCCTCTGTCGCCAGCCTGGCGGCGGCCTCTACTTCGGAGAGCCCTGCGATAACGGCCATGTCAATATGGTTTGGCAGGGGTTATCCTTCCTCCCTCCGCAGTGGTCCCATTAGGATTCGATGCCCCAGCGCTTTAGCCTGGGGTAATGGAAGCTACCCCAGGCTAAAGCGCTGGGGCATCGCCCCACAGGCGAGACGCCCGTGCCACTAACGACCAGTGTGCCACTAATGACCAGCAAGTGTTTTTCCATACTCGGCGGCGCCCCAGCAGGGGCAAAGCCTCCTGGTCACGGGCTGGAGGTATAGATTATACGGCGGGCACGAAGTAGAAGACTATGCCCAGTATGACGTAGACTGCCAGCAACTGCACGCCCTCGAACCAGTTGGACTCGCCATCCAGGGAAACGATCGTGAGGGCTACCACCGAGAGCCCGATGCCGACAATCTCAAAAACGTTGAAGACCAGGGACATGGGCCGGCCGAACAGCAGGGAGGCGAAGACTAGCACGGGGGCGACGAAGAGGGCAATCTGGGTACTGGAGCCCACGGCTATGGTCACTGCCAGCTCCATCTTGTTCTTCATAGCCATCTGCACCGCCGAGAAGTGCTCCGCGGCATTTCCGACTATGGCGACTACCACCACCCCCATGAAGAATTCGGTCATGCCGAAGACCAGCCTCGCTTCAGATATAGCACCCACCAGCAGCTCTGCTTCCACGGCCACGACCGCGGTCGATATGAACAACAGCAACATGGAAGCGCGCAGACTAAGCCTGGGCAGCTCAGCCTGCGGCGGCACCGAAGTCAGTAGCTCCTGGTGGGTCTTTAGAGAGAAGACCAGGCTGGCCAGGTACGTGGCTATGAGCACCAAGCTCACCATCAAGGAAAGGGTCTCTACGGCCTGGTTTGCAGGCGGCTCCAGGGTGCCGAATACTGCCAGGTCGAATACGGCCGGCATCACCAGGGCCACTACCGCCAGGAAGAGCATGGCCGCGCTGGCCCCGGCCCTGGTGCGGTCGAAGGTCTGCTTGTTTCTGCCCAACCCGCCCATGAACATGCTGAGCCCCAGGACCAGGAGTATGTTCCCGATAATGCTCCCGCTGATGGAGGCCTTCACGAGTTCGGACAGGCCGGCCTGAAGTGCGAAGAGGGCGATGATTAGCTCTGTGGCATTGCCGAAGGTAGCGTTAAGCAGGCCGCCAAGACCGGCCCCGACCCGGTGGGCGACCTGCTCCGTCGCGTCGCCGATAAGCCCGGCCAGGGGGATGATAGCCAGGGCGGAGGCGACGAAGAGCCAGATCTTGGGCAGGCCGAGCAACTCCAAAGCCAGGCTGGCTGGCACCAAGAGCAGCAGCCAGTTCAGCCAGCTCTCCCTCATGAAACCGATAAGGTTGGTCTCCCCACGACCCTTCTTCGTCCTGGCCTTTACCGGCTTCGCCATTTCGTTCGTCTCCTTTCCGCTGGTGTACCGGACCCATCCAAGCAGTTTATCGGGTAAATCCTGGCGCTTGCCGTAATGGCGGTTCGCTCCCGCAGCCGCAATAATAACTTGCCGGATGCGCCACTTGGGTGGATAGGGATGGGCCTTACGTTGTGTTTGAAGAGAAAACGTGGCGCTTGCATATTATTTCACCAATCTATTCTATGTGTGCGTAACGCTTTTCGTCAATCATATTCGCTTGCTATTGCTGTCGAGGCATGGGATTGATACGCTATTGAAACCCTGTGCTAGAATAAGACCGCGCTCTTCCCGTGGAAACGTGGGGATAGCGCGAGACAGGCGCTAGCGCCTGGCCTGCTGGAACTCGCCTTTGCGCACGCGGTGCATACTTGATTTGGCGGGAGGCACGTAGAGTGATGAATATCGACCTGGCCGGCGTCTTGCAATGGGACCCCCTGGCCTTGGGTATTATTCTTCTGCGAACGTTAGGGGTATACTTCGCACTCTTCATTGGGATTCGCCTGGCAGGAAAGCGGGAGCTGGGCCAGATGGGACCTTTCGATATTATCGTGATATTGATAATCTCGAATGCGGTCCAAAACGCCATGGTTGGCCCCGATACCTCCCTGACCGGGGGGCTGGCAGCAGCCTTCACTCTGCTGGTGGTAAACTGGGCCGTGAACCGTGCCGGCTTGAGATGGATCTGGCTTGGGCATCAGGTGCTTGGCACTCCAACCCTGCTGATCCGCGATGGGGCCTTCATTGAAGAGCACTTGCGACGGGAGGGAATTCAGAAAGACGAGGTGATGATGGCGCTGCGCGAACACGGCTTTGCCGATGCCAGTGAGGTAGGAATGGCCGCACTGGAAATAGATGGCACCATCAGCGTCGTGCCCCTCCACGATGGCGTGTTGCGCACACGGCGGCGCCTACGCGGCCGCAAGCCAGCCGGGTGAAGCTCCGCCTTCCCTCAGCATTCTTCTGCTTCTAGGCCTCTGAATCTCGCCTCAACTCCCCATTGGACACCCCCACCAACTCCCCGGCCTGCCGGCGCTGGCAGTCCAGCTACTGCGCCAGAAGGCCTCCGTCTATGGCCAGGGGATGCCCCGTGACAAAGGATGCCGCCGGAGAGCACAGCCAGATGACCGCTTCGGCAATCTCTTCCGGCTCGCCCATGCGTCCGATGGGGTGCATGGCTGCCAGGGTTGTCCTCATGTCGGGTTGAGCGGCTATCACGCGCTCGATCATCGGCGTGCGGATGCCGCCGGGGCACACGGCGTTTATGCGTATGCCCGACATGGCGTATTCCAGGGCTGCGGTGCGCGTTAGCTGGATGACTCCCCCTTTAGATGCGCAATAGGCGGGCATGTTCGGGAAACCGACCAGCCCGGCTATGGAGGACATATTGACTATGGCCCCCTTCCCCTGCTTGAGCATCTGGGGGACCTCGTATTTCATGCCCAGCCAGATGCCCTTCAGGTTGGTGCTGATAACGCGGTCCCAATTCTCTTCGGTGCAATCGACGGTGCTGGCCATGGTTCCCTCGATGCCGGCGTTGTTGAAGGCGCAATCCAGCCGGCCGTACGCCTCCACGGCCCGGGTGACCAGCGCCTCAACCTCTTCGGCCTTCGATACGTCGGTCTTGACGAACACGGCCTGGCCGCCGGACTCTTTGATCATGTGGGCCGTCTTCTCGCCGCCCTCTACGGATACGTCGGCGATGACCACCTTTGCTCCCTCTCTGGCAAAGGCCAGGGAAGTCGCAAAACCTATGCCGGAGCTTCCTCCTGTTACCAGGGCAACTGTGCCATTCATCCGTTGAGCCACTTCCACACCTCCTAAAGTAGTGCCTGATGGTGCCTGATAGTCCTGGTGGTGCCTGATAGTGCCTGATAGTGCCTGGTGGTGTTTGGTTGTCCCTCCCAGTGCTTTGTCGTGCCAGGCAGTGCTTGGCGGTGCTTTATCTCCGCAGTCATGGCACATGAGAGCACTTATAAACACCTTAAGTGGCTATGAAGCACCACTAAGGACCACGAAGCACTACGAAGCACCATAAAGCACCATAAGGTACTAGCGCTCTCACCGGCTGGCGAAGCGCTGGGCGTAAGCGCGCTCCAGGTCTGCCCGGAACTTCGGGTGGGCGATACCTATTAACGCCTGAGCGCGTTCCCGGAGGTTCTTCCCGTGCAGGTAGGCCACCCCATACTCAGTTATGACGTAATGCACGTCCCCGCGCGTGGTTACCACCCCCGCTCCCTCTCTAAGGGCCGGGACGATGCGTGATAGGCCCTCGCTCCTGGCGGTTGAGGGCAGGGCGATGATGGGCCGGCCACCCTCAGAGCGAGCGGCCCCCCGGATGAAGTCGAGCTGCCCGCCGAACCCGCTGTAGATCTGGTAGCCGATGGAGTCTGAGCAGACCTGGCCGGTCAGGTCCACTTCGATGGCGGAATTTATGGCGATCATCTTGGGGTTTTGGGAAATGGTGAAGGGGTCATTGGTGTGGTCTACCGGGTGGATCTCGAAGGCCGGGTTGTTGTTGGAGAAGTCATACAGGCGCTTCGATCCCAAGAGAAAGGTCGCGACGACCTTCCCGCGGTGAATGGACTTCCGGGCCCCCGTGATGACGCCGGCATTCATCAAATCCATCATACCGTCGCTGACCATCTCGGTGTGTGCGCCCAGGTCCTTGCGGTCCCGCAACTGCTTCAAGACGGCGTCGGGGATACCGCCGATGCCTGCCTGTAGCGTTGCTCCGTCTTCAACCAGGTCCGCGACGAAGCGTCCTATCTTCTCCTCGACCGGGCCCGGCGGCTCCGGCCGCAGCTCCAGCAGGTCTTCGGAGACTTCTACGATCCTGGCGACCCGGGAGAAATGCACAAAGGTGTTACCCAGGGTCCGGGGCATTCTTTCGTTCACCTGAGCTACGATGACTCTGGCCGACTCTATAGCCGCCAGGGTGGAAACGCATTCGGCTCCCAGGCTCAAGAACCCGTGCTCATCCGGCAACGAGGTGTGGAGCAGAGCTACGTCGATGGGCATCTCCTTTCTCAGGAGGCGCGGGATCTCTGAAAGGAAGATTGGCAAGTAGTCGGCCCGCCCGGTCTGGACCGCCTCCCGGTCAGCCGGTCCCACGAAGAAGGAGTTGTGCCGGAAGTGTCCCTCCATCTCCGGGCGGGCCAGGGGGTCGACGCGGTCATGGCCCAAGAGGAGGACGTGGATCGCCTCGACGTTAAGGAGGCCATCCTTGAGACGCGCCAGAGCCTCTAACAGGACGAAGGGCGTCGCGGCGTTGCCGCTCACATAGATCCGCTGGTAGCTTTTTACTACCGAGACGGCCTCTTCGGGCCCGCAGAGCCTCTGGCGGTATTCGTCAAGCCAGCTTATAGCAGTCGCTCCAGGTGGTAATACTCGTAGTCGTGCTCGCGGGCCAGGTGTGCTTGGGTGACCGAGCCGGCGTGGAGGGCGACCCCCCTTGCCAGGTCTGGCAGGTCCCGCAGCGCGCCGGTCAGTCCCCGCTCAACCAGGGCCCGGAGGTAGGGGAGCGCCGCGTTGGTCAGGGCATGGCTGGCCGTGCGGGATACCAGGCTACTGACATTGGGCATGCAGAAATGCAGGATGCCCTCTTCAGTGTAAACGTAGTCCTCACTGGGCGTTGGCCGCGATGTCTCCATGCAGCCTCCCTGGTCGATGGAGAAGTCTATGATTACAGCCCCCGGCGCCATAGTGCGGACCATCTCCCTGGTGACGAGCATGGGCGCCCGGACCCCTTGGACCAGGACGGCGCCGATGAGGACATCGGCAAAACTGACGAACTTCTCGATATTGGCCCGAGTGGAGAGGGCTGTGACCACGCCTCCTGCGAAATGCCGGTCCAGCTCCTCCAGCCGCCGGCGGTGCTCTATCACATAGACCATCGCTCCGACCCCGCGGAGCGTTCGGGCCGCCTGATACCCCAACGTCCCGCCGCCCAGGATAACCACGTCGGCCGGAGGGATGCCGGGGATGCCGCCCAGGAGCGTTCCTCGCCCCCGCTCCAGCAACCGCCCGGCCAACTGGGGGACCATCCTGCCGGCGATCTGGCTCGTCGGCCTCAGCACGGGAAGCCGGCCGTCGGCCTCCTCTATCAATTCGTAACTTATGGCCGTAACCTTCGTATCCAGCAACGCCTTCAGGATACCCCTGGGCGCGGTAATCAGGTGCAGGAAGCCTGTGATAACCTGGCCTTCGCGCAAAAGGGCGACCTCGTTTTCTTCAACCAGGCCGACCTTGCAGACTAGGTCGGCTCTCTGGAAGGCCTCCTGGTGAGACAGGACGATTTGAGCACCGGCGCTCTCGTAATCGCCATCGGAGAAGTGGGCGCCGGTGCCAGCGCCGGCTTCAACTATGACCCGGCTACCCGTTCTGACCAGCTCCTCCGCCCCGGCCGGAGACAGACCGACCCGGCGTTCACCTGCCTGTTGCTCCCGCGGCACCCCGACGATCATCGCGCCTCTCTGCTCCAGCTTTTCATTCCGTCCAGCCATCTTATCCATGCTACTGAATAGCATACGACTTGAGAGTCACCAAACTCCGTAGCCGGGGTCGTCCCTTACCCCGGCCGTCGGCATCGGGGACGATGCCGACTACTGTAGTACTACTGAATAGTATACGACCTGCAGCTTGAATAGAACATGACTTTCGGTGACTGGTGAGCGTCAAGATTTCGCGGAAGTTACTGGCAATGTAGTACGGGGGCTTCTCCCCCTGGGGCCGGGAGCAGGGGACAAGCCCCCGCACTACGCCGGCTCTTCCCCAGCGCGAAACTCTGACGGCCACCCTCTCGGTGATTGGCCGGCCGGAGGAAGCCGCAGTGGGGCTGTGCGCGGATGAGAGGGCCTTAAACCGGGGACGGGCTACCAGTAGTGGGCGCGCTGCTCTTTATAAAAGCAGATGGTCCTCTCGAGACCTTCCCGTAGCGTTACTTTGGGTTCCCATGCCAGGGTATCTCGTATCTTCGTACAATCCGCGTAGTAGTCGCCTATGTCAATGGACTTGCGGTTAGGAGGAAAGGGAACGAGCTTGTAGCTGCCGCTCTGGGCCACCTCGGTCAGGAGGCGCACGAAGTCCAGCAGAGAGACTCGCTCCAGGCCCCCCACGTTGAAGATCTCGCCGTTGGCCCGGTCGTCCATGCCTGCCAGCAGAAATGCCTCTACGACGTCGTCCACGTAAATCATGTCTCGCTTCTGCTGGCCGTCGCCGAAAATCTGGATCTCCTCACCGTCCAGGACCTGGCGGATGAACCAGCCGATGAACCCCTGCCGGTTGTGCTTGACCAGCAGGCGCGGCCCGTAGGTATTGGTCAAGCGTAGCGAGCAGGCCCTGACCTGGTAAACGTTGTTGTAGAGGATATGGTACCATTCACCGGCCATGGTGTTGATGCCGTTGACGTCGGTAGGCTGCAGCAAGTGGCCTTCATCTACCGGCAGGTATCTGGGCTTCCCGTACACCTGGCGCGTTCCGGCGTAGACCACCTTGATACCGGGGTTATGCTTGCGGCAGGCCTCCAAGAGAGACAACTGGCTGCGGCAGTTGATCTCCAGGTCTGTAAAGGGGTCCAGCATGCTGTCGATATGGCTAACCTGGCCTGCCAGATTGAAGAGGATGTCCTGGCCCCGGACCAGGTAGTCCATGCTGTTCCGGTCCCGCACATCGGCAATGTTGACGTGGAGCCGGTCCTCAAGGCCACAGATATTGAAAAGGCTTCCTCCGTAGTCGGGGATCAGGGAATCTACCAGAAGGACCTGCGCCCCCACGTCTACCAAACGGCGGGCCAGGTTGCTGCCGATGAATCCCAGGCCTCCGGTGACCAGGACGGCCTTGTCCTGGTAGAAACCCTGCAGTGCTTCCTCACTCATCTTGTACCTTTTCTAGCCCCGTGTCTCGGGACCTTCTCGGTGAGGGATTACCCAAACTTGAAGCGCCGGGAGCGAAGACGTCAGGGGAGAGCCCGGGGCTCCCGGCTTGGGGGTGCGCCATGGCCATGGAAGCGGCGGGGACAGGCCTGGGCCGGCCCGCGACCCTGGGCCAGGCGACCAGCTTCCACCATAGGCGGGCCAGACCGAGGCCTACCCGGCCAACTCGCCGCACGTTGAAGAACTGGGAACGGCCATACGTCCGGTGGTAGTGGTGCACGGGGACCTCGCAGATCACGAAGCCGGCGTCCTGGACCTTCTTGATGAACTCCACGCAGATGACGCCGCTGTTACATTCGAGTTCCACCTTGTCGAAGATCGAACGGCGCATGAGCCGGAAGTCACAGTCCACGTCCCGCAGTTTGAGCCCGAAGCTGAGCCTGGCTATCCAGTGATAAACCCGGCCGATGACAATGCGGTACCAGGGGTCGGAGCGCCCTATCTTGTACCCGTTGACCAGGTCCACCCCGTGCTTCATCTTCGCGAAGAGGAGGGGCAGCTCCCGGACATCATACTGGGCGTCTCCGTCGGTGTAGAAGATGAGGTCCTTAGTGGCGTGGCAGAACCCGGAGCGTAAGGCTCCGCCGTACCCGCGGTTGTGGTCATGGAAGACCAGTCGAAGTCTCTCGAAGGGCAACGTCAGTTCCTGCAGGATTTCCCGGCTGCGATCGGTAGAGCCGTCATCTATGACCAGGATTTCGTAGTCATCGGTGAGGGTCCCCAGCGTCTGGGCGGCCAGGGTCACCATACTGGCAATGGTCCCCCCGTCGTTATAGCAGGGGAAAAAGGCTGAAATGCTCAAGCGCCCCTTGTTTTCCATGGCCTCCCTTTCACCGATATCATGTGGCCCGATGTCATTGCAACAGGTCTGAACAAAGCATTACACACTATGCAAATTCTAGAGGATTGCAGCGTGCGGTGCAAGACTTGTTTCTTTATCCAAACTTGGGTGGCCTTTTTCCGAAGAAGGCAGCTACGGCCTCCCGGAAGTCGGGGGTGGCCGCGCACTGGCCCAGGGCCAGCCGTTCCCGCTCCAGTTGGGCCTCCAGGACCCCCGCCATGGAGGCGTTAAGCAGTGCCTTGCCCATGGCGAAGGAGTAGGCTGGGCCGGCGGCCAATTCCAAGGCCATCTCCGTGGCCCTCTGGGCCAGCTCGGCCTGGGGGACCACCCGGTGTACGAGTCCCAGTCGCAGGGCCTCGGCGGCGTCTACGGGCCGGTCC
>Ga0082335_1006896_pt1 | contig 14182 bp, 12 predicted proteins | sample Subgrocontami58m_FD_72375 | JGI IMG/M metagenome (GOLD analysis project Ga0082335, IMG submission 72375) | Subsurface groundwater microbial communities from S. Glens Falls, New York, USA - GMW37 contaminated, 5.8 m (SPADES assembly) (version 2) ...
ATGCGGCGTATCCTTCCCGAAAGAGGGTTCCGGTGACTTCAGACATCACCGAGGGTACGCCGCCTTTCTTTTCTCATCCACAACTTCCGGTTATATCCCTTCGCTGATCGAGTTCTGCTCAACGCCTTTCGGCATCAGAGGAAAAGGCACTCGAGCAGGAGCGTTTCGGGCGGATCGATTCGCTCCCTGCTCAACGCCTTTCGGCATCAGAGGAAAAGGCACCGGGATTGCCCCATCCGTGCTTCACAAAGCTCCTCCTGCTCAACGCCTTTCGGCATCAGAGGAAAAGGCACAAGGCACTCCACGCCGGCGCCGTCCGCCTCTGCCTCTGCTCAACGCCTTTCGGCATCAGAGGAAAAGGCACCGATCTCGGTCGCCGCCTCGGCCACGGTGACGCCCTCCTGCTCAACGCCTTTCGGCATCAGAGGAAAAGGCACTGAAGAAGATCCCGCCGAACACGAAGTGTGTGTGTGGGCTGCTCAACGCCTTTCGGCATCAGAGGAAAAGGCACCCGTCATTGTATGCCGTGATCTTTTCGCTTGCGCTCTGCTCAACGCCTTTCGGCATCAGAGGAAAAGGCACTCCGTTACGAAACGCTACAAGGTACAAGTCTCGACGCTGCTCAACGCCTTTCGGCATCAGAGGAAAAGGCACTGAACCCATTGACCTCTCGCCCTACCCAACCTATCCTGCTCAACGCCTTTCGGCATCAGAGGAAAAGGCACATGAAGAAGATCCCGCCGAACACGAAGTGTGTGTGTGGTCTGCTCAACGCCTTTCGGCATCAGAGGAAAAGGCACTCTGCTTGCCGAGCAGTTTCTTCCCCGTGCGCTTGAGGATCTGCTCAACGCCTTTCGGCATCAGAGGAAAAGGCACATTGCCGTCCCGGTCGACCACCAGCTTGACCCTGACCTGCTCAACGCCTTTCGGCATCAGAGGAAAAGGCACCCCGCGCGCCACGGGAGCCCGCAGGCCGCGATCTGGCGCTGCTCAACGCCTTTCGGCATCAGAGGAAAAGGCACCAGGCCGTCCGCCCGTCCAAGGTCGCGGGCTCGTTTCTGCTCAACGCCTTTCGGCATCAGAGGAAAAGGCACCCATGTGGAGGACGTAGCGGTTTCCGTCACTCCTCAGCTGCTCAACGCCTTTCGGCATCAGAGGAAAAGGCACGCCGTCGTCATCGCGATCACCGCCCTGGGGACCGTCGTCTGCTCAACGCCTTTCGGCATCAGAGGAAAAGGCACCCGCCAAGTGTTACGCGAGCTGGAGCCGGTTCCGCGGCTGCTCAACGCCTTTCGGCATCAGAGGAAAAGGCACGGGCAGGGCAGCTACGTCCTCCGGTTCACCCCGCCCTGCTCAACGCCTTTCGGCATCAGAGGAAAAGGCACACGTATGAAGCCGAGCTGGCCGACCTCGGGAAGATCTGCTCAACGCCTTTCGGCATCAGAGGAAAAGGCACTCGGGCGCGAAGCAGGCTTTTCCGTTCGTTGCTTCTCTGCTCAACGCCTTTCGGCATCAGAGGAAAAGGCACCAGTGATCGCCCCCTTGATGCGCTCGCGAAGCCGTCCTGCTCAACGCCTTTCGGCATCAGAGGAAAAGGCACGAGCCGCAGCGGCCAAGCGCGGGGCGATGGAGCGCTGCTCAACGCCTTTCGGCATCAGAGGAAAAGGCACCAAGGGAGCCACCCCGGATGAGCGAATCCGCCTGCTCTGCTCAACGCCTTTCGGCATCAGAGGAAAAGGCACGGCAATGGTGATGGCCCCTTTCCCTGAGCGGTGGTCTGCTCAACGCCTTTCGGCATCAGAGGAAAAGGCACGTCGTGTTCTGCGCCGAAACGCAGGCCGAGAGAGACTGCTCAACGCCTTTCGGCATCAGAGGAAAAGGCACGCGATCCGGACGAAGAACTCGCCCTTCGGTATCCACTGCTCAACGCCTTTCGGCATCAGAGGAAAAGGCACGTTTTCCGGCTGGGTAGATTCATATTCAATAGGCATCTGCTCAACGCCTTTCGGCATCAGAGGAAAAGGCACGCGCCGTCGGCGCCGGAGCCGGAACGCTGCTCATCCGCTGCTCAACGCCTTTCGGCATCAGAGGAAAAGGCACCCGTCACCCGTTACTTCCTTGGCCGCAACCTCCTACGAAAGCGAATTCAGGCCCTCCGGCCTCCATCCGCTGAAAGCTGAACCTTGACGGCCATGCGCACGGGAGCACAGTCGAAGCCCATTGCGCCAACCACGACTTACAGTACGCCCACATCATTCATCCGTCCTCCGAACCACTTCGTGTCGCAAGGCATGAGCCAGCCTGAGGATCCTCCACCCCGAAGTGTTGGGTGCTGAGACACCCGCCGATGCTTGATTCGTCGACTAGACCACGAAGCAGGGACTCTGCTCGCCCACCCACTCGTGCCTTTCGTTTTTCTGCCAGAGCCGGTCGAGCGACGATTGAGCGATCGGAAGCATGAGGAGGTCGTCCTCCACATCCATGAGGCGCAGTAACTCCCAGCGGAGCCTCTCAGCCTCGCGCCGGCTCATTCGCGCGCGAAAGAGGCTGTACTGTACCCGCACACCATAGCCGAGCAGGTGCTTGGCCACTCGCCGCAGACGCTTTTCCTCACGCACATCGTATGCGACGAGCCACCACTCCTTCGTTCCCGGCATCAGCGCATCCTCATCCTTGCGAACAGGCCGGGACGATCCGTCCATTCCTTCTCCAGTAGACGCACTTCCAGCTCCGTCAGCCGCGCGTACGAAAGAGAATAGTCCAGGATCGGGTGTTTCCACTGCTCATCAAGCCGCGCCTCGAAGAGCCTGATCGCCTTACGTCGACCGTCGGAGGACAGCCACACCCGACCGGGGTAGATCTCGAAATCCGCCGAGACATCCCATTGGAGTCGATTCGTCGAGCCAAGTAGGACCACGTCCCAGAGTGGCAGCCGGAAGAGTTCCATCAGATCGAGCACCAGGGGATGCGCCGAGGATCTCGGCGTGTGGAAGAAGCCGAGAGCGGGCTCCAGGCCGACGATTCGGATAGCCGAGAGCACGTGTTGGTAGAGCAGAGAGTAGCCGGTAGAGAGAAGAGCGTTGAATCGGTCGCGCGGCGGGCGGCGATTACGCCCGCAAGGACGGAACTCGCCGGGCACGCCCTCCCGCAGCAGGGAGGGGAGCACCTGGAACCATTCGCGCGCGGCCAGGCCTTCGTGGCCCCGAATCGCGTCGATGGACTCGGCGCCCGCGACCTTCGAAAGGGCTCCACGGATCGCGGCGAGGGCCTCTATCACTTCGCGCGGGCGCTCCTCGCCGGCGGTGGCCCGCAACAGGTAGCGCAGGGTATTCTCGACCTTGGCCTGCACGAGACGACGGGTCAGTGCAAGTCGGGTATCTGGGTTTGCAAGCGCCGCATATTGCCGCGTACGGCGTTGAATCGCGCCGGAGTCCGCGCAAATCCCGGCGAGGTACTTGCCCCCTCCAGATAGATAATGCACTCCGATGCCCCGGGACGCGCACAGGTGAACCGCCTGCGTGCTGATCTGCGCAGCTCCGTGAAGCACGACGGCGCCGACCTCCTCGATCGGGAAGGTCTGGGTTTCTCCTTTGGGGGTTTCTACCGCCAGCATGTCCCCCGAACGCCCCACCCGCGCTCCGGGCTCGACGACATGGAGGGAGCGGAGATCGCGCTCCGGGGGGAACAGCCGGGCGGGTTGCCACTCGCCATCCGCGGCGAATCGATCCTCCTCGGGAAGACAGATCGGGGCGAGGGAACATTTCAAGCAAAGGCGATCGTTCGAGGTGACCGGCGGGCGAACAAGCGTCGAGCGCAACTCCCGCGCCCGCGCAATGGCTTCGCGAACGGCGCTACGTCGCGCGGCATCGATGGGAATGCGCACGGTGACGTTTTCCGCGTGGTATCTCACGCGAGCTTCAGACACCGGCGCACCCGTTTCCTCCTCCAGCAGCATGGCGTAGGCCGCCGCTTGAACGAGATCGCTCGGCCAGGCCGCGGCCGTCTTCCCCTCACGGCGCGCGCGGCCGCGCTTGTGTTCGTACGGGATGAGAACGCCGTCGCGCCGACGAATGCAATCGACCTTGCCGGTCAGTCCGAGCGCCTCGCTGGTCAGCTCTCGCGAAGTCCATTCGCCACCATCTTCCTCTTCTGCGGCGCGGAGCTGCTCGTGCAACGCCCGCCCGGCGAACACGGCCTCATCCGCGCGGCGCGTGTCCTCGACTTCCTCGAGGTAGAAGAGGCGCTCGCAATAAAGCAAGGCGTGCAGCGACTGGACGCGAAGCAATCCTTCCGGTGAGTCGCTCACGATGCCGAACCCTTGGGGCGGGGCGGGAGTTGGGTCCAGGCGAGCGCGTCCGTGGGTTCGATGCGCGGCGTCGGCTCGAGTGTGTAGGCGTTTGCCACGGTGCGCGTCATGTCGGCGCGGTCGATCCACACCGTCAGACGGGAGCGCCGCACTTCAGGATCACCGAACTCCTGCGGCCTGAGCGTACGCCACCACCGTGCCGGCGTAGGGCTGTCGGACGACTCCTCCCGAAGCACGTCCGGCAGGAGGTTGTTGTCCCCGACGAAGGGCAGCCCATACGGGTGAGGCATCTCGCCGCACAGTCCGCGGCGGAATTGCTCCTCCACCTCGTCCGGCGCATCCAGCAGCACCACCGCATCGAGATCGACAAGGACTTCTCTGCGGATCGGCTGGATATTGTATTTCGCGCCCTTGCAGTCGCCCGCCCGCTCCTGGCCGGTGTTCCCCACGGGGTAATTGTGCAATTGCTGGTAGAGCGTTTGCACGCTTGGTTCAGAAACGGCCCCGAGCGCGATGCGGACCGCGGGGAGGTCGGCGGCGGACTTCATGAGCGTCATGGTCGACTTTCCATCGTCGTACCGCGTCTCGATGCCGGCGACACCCATGAGAAGGCCATAGGCCGCGCTCGGCGGAAGAAACGGCATGCTGGGCCGGTACGAACCGGCGCTGAAGGTGCGAAATGCCGCGAAGGGCGCCTTCAATCGGAGCCGAAGCATGATGTCACTCCACCCACGCGACGGACGCAGTTTCGAGGAACCCCGCCTCGGCCTTTTCGCGCGCAATCATGTCGAGCACTTGATTGGCCATGCGGAACAGCCGCACGCCCTTGCCACGGAGATCCTCCCGCTCCTTGGGGGTCATCACATCTTTGACGAGCCGACCGCCGAAGAGGAACTCCTTGCCGGGGTAGTCGCCCTTCTCGATGCCCTTCACGAGCTCCGGGAAGGAACCATCGGGCATGAAGCCGTAGGTGTCGTACCCGGCTACGAGGGAAGGCGTGACGCGAACGACGATGCTGGCGGGCGCGAATTCGAAGTAGGAGCGCGCGTGGTTGCCCGAGACGTCGTTGAGCTCGGAAATCGCCCGCAGGAGCTGGACGAACCAGGACCGGTGCGGCGAGCCCTTCTTGGCGGCGCCTTCGAGGCCACAATCGCGGAGGTTGAGCGCGAGCGGATACTGGAACGCGGTCGCCGAGATCTCACGATGAAGCAGCGCCGACGTGGTCGCGTTCTGCCAGGGAGCCTTCTCGTTCTTGATCGTGAGCGGGGACTGCGAGAACACAGAGTCCTGGCGATACGGCTCGAGAGCGACGGCGAGGTTGGTGCGGATGATCGAATCCCGCTTGAACTGGAATGAACGCTCCTTCTGAACGGCGGCGGGAATCTGTTTCCGATCTGCCACCAGGTACCCGAAGTAGAAGTCGTCGGCGTACTTCTCCGGCCACGGGTAGTCTTCAAACCGCACTGCGAGTTGCTCCTCGTTGCGCAGGCGCTCGCGGTTCGAAGGCAGGCCGTAGCTGCGGAGTTGCTCACGCAGGGCGTTGCGGATGGCCTCGGGAGAAACGAAGGCGTACTCATGACGTCCGCGGGTGATCTTCTGAATGATGGTGCGGTTCTCCTCGGACTCCCCTCGGTAGTTGGACGACGGAGCGGAGTTGGTCAGGATCGTGGCGAACAGGTTCATGACGTCGACTCCTTGGTGTCATTGGACGGAAGGGATCCGATGCGAGAGAGAGACGAGAGAGCAAGCATCGCCAGAGCCCGGGCGTCTTCCCAACGGTCCCCGTCGAGCAACGCGCGACTCAACTCGATGAAGTCATCCTTGGGAAGGAACTGCGGGACGGAACAGATCGTGCCCGTAAAGTAGGCGACGAAGTCTTCCCGGGAACGTGACGCCCGCAGGCGCAGGAAGGCATTCGAACAGACCTTCTCTCGGGCTTCGCGGTAACCCTGCGGGACATCCATGCGTTCCTTTCCGTCGACGACCCGTTTCTTGTTCTTGAAGGAGTCGTACGGGATCCCGGACTTCTTCTCGGTTCGCTGGTACACATACCCGCGAACGAGGTTGTGGATCCGGTCCACGAGGCCGTCAGCCGAGGACGATTCCGCGCTCATGCTTTCTCTCCCTTGGCATAGCCACCGCTGAATTTGAGTCGGACGGAACGAGCGAACGACTCGGCGCGCGATCCCACGAATTGGTGGAAATCGGATCGCGCAAAGTCGCGGCCGAAACCCGTGTACCACGGACGCTGCTCGAGCAGGTTCATCATGAGACGGCGTCGAAATCGGATGTCGCGGTACCGGCCGCGTAGGGCTTCGTATTGAGCGAGGAGACCGGCGTCGCAGCGGACCCGGCCCGATGACAGGGTGCGGATGTTGTTTCCTTTCTTGTCCATGTGGAAGTACTCGATGCCAACGAGGGCGAATGCAGTCTCTTCCAGATTGGACTTCGCACTTGCCAATCGAAGGAGGTGCAGATACTCCAGGGCTCCCTCACCCGGAACGGAGATCACGGATTCCCGCGGCCGGTATCCTTCCAGGTCGTTCGATCGATCCGCGATCGCGGCGCGGAACGGGGTGACGAATGCGCACGGGTCGATGACGTCGGGAATCGCGATCAGATAGCCATCGAAATCGCGGTTGCCGTCCCGGTCGACGATCTGCGGAACGAACAACCCGGCAACCACCGGCCAAAAGGTGAGAAGGTAGTTTTCGGCTGGAAGACCCGAGAAGGGCACCCGATCCGCGTGATGGGCCTGCGCGCCGATGTACAGGGTGCTGGGGAGGACCTTGGTGGTCCTCACACCGCGCTCATTCGCTGCCTCGGCCCGGTGTAGCTCGGACCAATCGGATCCCGCATCTCCCACGGGCTTTCCCGCGGACGCGTCCTTGAACGGGATCTGCGTCGCCGGCACGCCGCGAAAGATACGCAAGACCACATCGCGCCACAACTTGAGCCAGGGTTCTCCCGCACCGAGCGCCTTGAGGAATCGCGCCGCCGGCACAATGTCGTCATAAATGAACACCGTCTTCGACTTGCCGGTGGTCGGGTCTTTGGTCGTCACCTCGCGCTTCGGTGGGATTGGCGTCTTGTCCTTTTTCTTCCGCAATGCTTTCGACTCGGTCTCCTCGTACGCCGCCGCAAAGAACTCGTCGAACAGCTTCTGGTTTGCCGCCTTGGACAGCGTCACGGTCAGCGTGCCTTCTTGCGACGCGTCGAACGTCGGGATGTCCCGCTCCCCGCGGCGCTTGAGCACGTCAGCGAGGACCATGAGGCCCGCGAGGCCGGCACGGTGCTGCGCCGAGGGGAGGTCCGCCGGACGATAGCGAAGCGTCAGGGTACCCCCGGGCTCCCCAGGCCCCTTCGCGCCCCGCCTCCCTTCGGCGCGCGCCGCTCCCTTCGCACCCTTGGCCCGTTTCCGGGGCTCTGGCGGCGGCTTCGATCCGCCGATGCCATCGTCGTCTTTCTTTGCCCTTGCCATCGTCACTCTCCCAGGCTGGGGCGAAATCCCAGGGCAGAAGTGTATAACCCGCTCGATGCGCGCCGCAAGAATCTGCCGAGGCGCGTATCTTCGGTGGCGAACTTCCTCGGCACCGGCACGATGAAACCCTCCGCCTCGGGAGAACGGCCTCGCCGCGCCCGGAGGTAGGCATCGACGTCCGCATCGAGCACGGAATCTACGGTGTACTCATCGCCCTCGCGGAATCGATCGTCCTTTGCGGAGGCCCACAGACCGGAATCCAGGAACGCGTTCCAACCGTCCGCCGCGAACGGGTTGTCCGACTCCAGGTCCGCCAGCGCCAAAGTGAGTCGCTCCTGCGAGATCGGCTCCCCTTCTGCGCAGAGGCTGCGGACGACGGCCGAGGACTTTGCCAACTCCTCCTTGCCGTACGGCGCAGGCCTGGGGGGCGGATACACGTCCACCGCTCCAGTACGTCCCGAGGCCCATTTGCGGCAGCACCGCCCCATCCGCTGGACGAGAGAGGGAAAGGGCGCCAACTCGGTCGCGAGCACATCGGCGTCCAGGTCCAGGCTCATCTCGCACACTTGTGTGGTGACCAGGGCGAGCGCACCGGGCGCGTTCTTGAAGCGCTGGATGACTTGCTCGTGGCGCGCTTTCCGGTCGCAGAGGCGAAAGCGGCTGTGATAGCACAAGACTTTCGAACCTGCGTCCGGGATCTCAGCGCGCTCGAGTGCGCCGATCAGGGCTTCCGCCGCATCCTGGCAACGCGCGACCGTATTGACGACGTGCATGACCTTGCGCCCATTCACGAACGCCGCCGCAAGGCGCTGCGCCACGTCCGCACCCGTCTCGAACCACGCGACTCGATAGCGCGGGGCGGCCGAGAGCTGCGCCAATTCCGGATAGTCTGCGAGCACGGGCGGGAACGGCTCGCATCCCCGGCACTCCACGAGCGTGCGCCGACGATCCGTCGTGAGCGTCGCGGTCATGCAAAGGACGGGAACATCGAAGTAGCCCAGGAAACCGTCGAGCGCCCGGAACATCGCGTCGTCGAAGGAGTGCACCTCATCGACGATCACGACCGATTCGGCCAACACGGGCAGCATGCACAGCGAGGCGTACCCGTGCGCCATGAACGCCAGAAAGGAATCGATCGTGGCGCTGAACACGCGACGGGGCCAGTACCCAAGGGCGAACATGCGCGGGTCTGGGGCATCGCTGCGCCGTTGATCATCGGGGTTCGTGAACATGCCCTCGAGATCGTAGGCGCTGGTGCCATGCAGCAACGCGGCCTCGGCGCCCGCCCACGCGGCATAATCGCGGAAACCCTCGGTCGCGGTCGCCCGGGTCGGATAGAGGAAGAGGACTCTCCGGTGTCCTCCGATACGCAGGCGCTCTCGGGCCCACATCCAGGCGGCCATCGTCTTTCCGGCGCCGCAGGAGGCGATGAGTGCGGCTCGGTCGCCGAGCCGGGAGGCTCCTGTCTGGAAATCGGCGGGCGCAAACGCGTTTCCCGATCGCGCCTCGATCCCCGCGATCGTCGGCTGGAGGACGTGCTCCTGTAGCCAGTCCGCCGTAAGCGAGTCCTCGCCGAAGCACGATCGCGCCCATTGCTCTATCAGCAACCCCTCTCGGACGGTCGCGGAGCCGAGCGCATCGGCCGCCACGAGCGCGGCTTTCACCGACAGGGTCAAGCGATGACGCGACTCGGGCGCAGGCTGGTGCTTCAGCTGCTTGAGGCGCCTGGCAAAGGCGTCGAGTTCTCGCCACGCTTCGTCCCTCGACCAACACCCATTCGAAGTCAGATAGGTGGGTGCCTCTCCCGCTCCGGCCGTGCGGCCGAATTCGGCCAGAATCCTCCGCGCGTCGGGCTCGCCGAACAGGAGGGTCTCGTCACGCGGTTCCGCACCAGATGGGCAGGCGCCGAGCAAGGGAAGTCGGATGTTCGCCTTGAGGTGGTGCGAGAGGACGGCGCCGACCACCGTCTCCGGAACGACATCGGGTGAGGTTGCCAGCCAGTCGCGGCTCTCGGGACGCATGAGAAACGCGGCGCCAAGTATCTCGTGCCTCCAAGTCTGTTCGCCTCGGTGCGAAAGCATGCGCTGAAAGCCGGCATTGGCCTTGCCGAGATCGTGCAACCAGGCTGCGGCCGTCAGGCTGGCATGAAAAGCGCCGACCTGGTCCGCGCCGATGCGAAAGAAACGCGCCCATGCACGTGCGAGGCGACTTGGCCGCGACGCGGTTCCGAACAGGCATGCCGCGGCATGGGCAACGTCGCGGGAGTGGTCGAAGAGCCCCACTTCTTTGGGACCCGACTTGGCGAGGAGGTTCATCGGCGCTCCGGAGTGAAAATCCCGCAGCCGAAGTGTCTGCGACCGCCCAGCCCCTTTTCTTGAAGGCGGATGGACTCTTCGGCGGTCAAGCCCTCGACGCGCACGGCGAAGCCGACGATTTTTCGCCCGTGAATCTCGACCGTTCTGCGAAGCCACGGCGAACGCGACCCCGCGCCGGCTGCGGCCGTTGGATCCGCCTTCGGATTCGGAACCAGATTGGCGCGGGCGGCAATCTTCTCTTCGTCGAGCTTGCGGTTCGCCGACTCGAGGAAAGCGGCCGTCTCCATGAACCCGCGAATCACCACCAGGCGCGCGAACAACCTCGCCGAAGGAGTGAGAGCGCGGGGGGTGGGGATGCCCACATCGATCGTGTCGCCCGCCAGGGTGAGCCTGCTGCCCGCCAGCGGAAGCAGATCGGGAATGCGCGAAGCGGGAGTGCGGATGACGAGTTCGCTGGTTCTCGAGATGATGAGACGTCGCGCCCGGTCCAGCGCTCCCCGGATCTGATGAACTGCAAACGACGGGTCGCCGTGGAAAACCGGAATCAGGTGCGAAATCGCCGCGTACAGAGGATTCGCATGATCGGCTGGAATCGAACTGCCCGTCACACGAAATGCGAGATCAACCTGCCGCATCGGGATCACCCCCTCTACACGGCTACCCCGGCCGCCATCGCTTGCCTCGATAGAGATTTTGCGACGCCGCGCAAGTGCTCGGCCAGCGCTTGCCAGCCGTTCGGCGGCGGATACCTGTCCGCCTTCCCCTGCGGATGCGAGTGGGCGTAGTAGCTCGAGGACTTCGACTCGTCGCTCATCCTGCGCTCCCGCGGCACGGCCCAGCCCAGCCCTACGACTGGATCCGTCTTCACGGGCAGTCCGCCGAGCATGCCGGGTGGACCGTGCGCGCCATCACCGGGAAGGCCCCGTCACGGGGCAGTCCCTGAGGCGAAGGCTCTCGCAGCCCCCCCCGCCGGGTACCCTACCCCCCGATCGTCGCGCTGACGCACGCCGACCAGGGACCCGTCTCCGCGTGCGTGTTCTCCCAGCGGAGCCAGTAGTGCGCCTGCTTGCCCCCGTCGGCGCCGTCGTACTGGGCTACGTAGGGGGAGCGGGTGTCGGTCGCCAGGTAGTGGAGCTCGCTCGCCGCGACCGGCGCGGGGTTGCCGACCTTGACCCAGATCTGGCACCCGCGCACGCCGGCAGGCTTGGCGCGCGACTTCGGCGTGGCCGAATCGAAGAACTCGATCGTGTGCTCCAAGCGCTTCGAGGTGTCCGCCTTGCCGACCGGAGCGGTGCTGGGGGGAGCGACGTCCGTGGGCGTCGTGTCCTTGACCGTGATCTGGAGGGCCGCCTTCGCGGCGTCGGTGACCTTCGGCCTGGCCTGGATGCCCTTCACGACCAGGCGGATCTGCGTCTCGAGCCCGCTGCGGGCGTCGTCCTTGGCCTGTCGCGCCGAAGCGGCTGCCGCTTGGGCGGGGGTATTGGCCGCAAAGGCGGGGCTCCAGGTCGCCCCGGCGGCCGTCAGGAGGGTTATGTCGGCAGCGACCAATCCAAAATCCGCCAAGTGAGTCGGTAGGTAGCCGAGGAAGTTCTTGACCCACTTGTCGAATGCGGCGTCCGCTTGCGGCAGGTAGTCGCCCATCTCCAGACCCTTTCCATAAATCCCATCGTATGCTATTGTTGCGTGCGATTATCCAGCCAACCCGGCATTTCTCGCAGCGGGAATGGAGGTCGATTCCGAGGAATCACGGATCGCTTCCCGGGAATGGACGCGTCATGCCTCCGGAATCGCCCAGTCACTCCGCGGAATCGCTGGGTCACTCCTCGGAATCGCTGGGTCATTCCTCGGATGGACTCGATCATTCCTGGGAGTGGAGGGGCCATTCCTCTGGCGTGGCTATGCGATTCCTGGGAATGGTTCGTCCCGGCCGAGGCATCGAGAAGCCATGCCGCAGTCGGGCTGTCGGGAGCATATGGGCGCCACCCCCAACTGTCAAGGGCAAAATGGCGGTTCCTTTTGGCGATCCGCGGCGCCAACCCTTCCCGTCGCCAGCCGGGGACGCTACAATCCGGGTCCAGTGCTCCCGGCTCCACGCGCATCACCCGACATGCGGCCGCGAAGGCCTCGCCGTGCGGCCCCTCGCGCCACCGACGCATCACTTCGTCCACGCCCGAACGCGCAGGCCCGAACTCCCCAACCATGCGATTCGCTCCTTCGATGCCGGTCGTCACAGCCTGAATGTCGCCGAGTGTAGCGCAAGAGTCCGGGGATTCAAGATTCTCGCAGCACGATTCGCAGCCGCTACCCCCGATCGAGCCGGCGTGAGCCCCTCGCCGCACTCGCCCTCTCGCTATCCGCCGGGATTGACATCACCCGCGCGGGAAAGCGACACTCACCCACTACGATTCGCAGACCCGGTCCGGGACGGGGAGAAGAAGTATGAAGGCCGAGCCCATGCGTCCATCCCACCGTACCGCGGCGCGGCGGCTGCTTCTCGCGAGCCTGCTCGCCTTCGCTCCCGCTCCCGCCCTCGCGGGCGGCGGACCCGAGACCACCGTGGTCGTGGTCAACGGCGACTCGCCGCTCTCGCTGCGACTCGCGAACGAATACGCCCACCTGCGCCGCCTTCCCCCCGGGCGCATTTGCATCCTCGAAGACGTCCCGGCGGGGCCGGTCATCGGAGTGGAAGCCTTCCGCGAGCGGATCTGGAAGCCGGTCCGCGCCTTCCTCGAAACGCGCGGCCTGCTCGATCGCGCGGACGTGATCGCCTACTCGTGCGACTTTCCCTACGGAGTCGACTTCGCCGCGGACAAGGCTCCGCCGTACGCGCAGGGGGTCTCGCCGGTCGCCTCGCTGACCAGCCTGACGTACCTCGCCCGGCGGGTCGAGCGCAAGGACGCGGACGGCTACCTCGACCTCGCGGTGAACCGGTATTTCCGGCGCTATTCCGGCGGCGGGACGGCCGGGGGCGGCGCGCGGCGGCCGACCTCCGAGGAGGCGCGGCGCCATTCCGAAGCGACCGCCGCGCTGCAGGCGAAGGACTACGCCAAGGCCGCGGAAGCCTACCGCGCGCTCCTGGCCACGCTCCCCGAGCACACGGAGTCTTGGTACAACCTGGCCTGCTGCCTCGCGCTCACGGGCAAGGCGGACGAGGCGCTCGCGGCGCTGGGCCAGGCGGCGGACCGGGGCTGGAGCGACGTCGGACACACCGAGAAGGACGCGGACCTCGAGTCCCTGCGTGCCCGGCCCGAATTCGCGGCGATCCTCGTCCGGATGAAAAAGGCCGCGGCCGTGCGCGCGAGCGTGGAGTACGCGGTGCAGCCGGCGCACGGCTTCGCGGCGCGCCGGGCCTGGACCGGCGAAGCGGATCCCGCGCGCGAGGCCGCGACCGATTCGCTCGACCGCTACTGGCTGGCGACCATGCTCGCCTACACGTTCGAGCGCGGGAACAGCCTGCCGGAAGCGCTCGCCTATCTCGGCGCGGCGGCGAAGAGCGACGGGACTTCCCCCGACGGCACGGTCTACTTCCTGCGCAACGACGACATCCGCTCGAAGACCCGCGAGCCGCTGTTCGCCACCGCCGCGAGCGCTCTGCGCAAGATGGGTCGGCGCGCGGCCATCCTCTCCCAGGAGGACGCGGGCCAGACCGGCGTGCTTCCGGTGGGGAAAGCGGACGTGATCGGCGCGGTCGCGGGAATCGCCGAAATCATCAGCTGCCCGGGCATGATCAACGTCGACTTCGCCGATGTGAAGACAGTGATGTCGGAAACCGGCATGGCGATGATGGGTTCGGCCAAGGCCGCGGGAACCGACCGCGCGCGCATGGCGGCGGAACAGGCGGTTTCGTGCCCGTTGCTCGAGGACATCGATATCGCCAACGCGCGCGGCGTGCTGGTCAACATTTCGGCGAGCAAGTCGTTGTTCCAGCTGCAGGAGATGTACGACGTCATGGATGTGATCAAGGCGTTTGCCGCCGAATCGGCGACGGTGATCGCCGGCACTGTCTACGAGGACGACCTCGAAGACAACCTGCGCGTCACGATCGTCGCCACGGGTCTCGGCAAGTCAACAACGCGCGTC
>Ga0082335_1006897_pt1 | contig 14179 bp, 14 predicted proteins | sample Subgrocontami58m_FD_72375 | JGI IMG/M metagenome (GOLD analysis project Ga0082335, IMG submission 72375) | Subsurface groundwater microbial communities from S. Glens Falls, New York, USA - GMW37 contaminated, 5.8 m (SPADES assembly) (version 2) ...
CCGAGGCCCGCAGCCAGGCGGAGTCCGGCAGGTGCAGCAGGGCGATCCCCACCGCGAGCAGGCCGAGGGCGTGATAGACGTGGTACTGGACCGCGGTGTGGTAGGTGACGAGCAGCTCGGGGCGGATGCGCTCCTTCAGCGCGTGCGCGCCGAACGCGCCGAGCGCCACCGCGGCGAGCATGGCGACGGCGCCCAGGGCCAGGAAGAGTCTTGCGGAGGCCTGCATCGCATGCGCTCGCCGAGAAGGGGAATTGCGGCATATTCTCCGCCCCCGTCCGCTCGCGCGCAATGCGCCCGGCGGCGTTCGGCGCAACGGTACGACGGTACAACGATACAATAGGCCAATGGACAAGATCGTCATCGACGGCATGCCCGCGCTGCGCGAAAAGCTGGGACAGGAACTCGTGGTCTCCGACTGGTACGAGATCACGCAGGAGCGCATCAACCAGTTCGCGCAGGCGACCGGGGACTTCCAGTGGATCCACGTCGACGTGCCGCGCGCGGAAAAGGAATCGGTGTTCGGCACCACGATCGCGCACGGATTCCTCACGCTGTCGCTGCTCCCGTGCTTCCTGGTCGATTCGGTCGACATGAGGGGCATGCGCATGGGCGTGAACTACGGCCTGAACCGGGTGCGCTTCACCGGGCCCGTGCCCTCGGGCTCGCGCGTGCGCGCGCGATTCGTGCTCGCGGCCATGGAGGACATCCAGGGCGGGGCGCAGATCACCTGGACCGTCACGGTCGAGCGCGAAGGCGGCGACAAGCCCGTTCTCGTCGCCGAATGGCTGACGCGGCGCTACTACTAGGTACGTCGATGTCCGACCGGCATTTCCGCGTCTGGCCCCGGGGCCTGCCGCGGTCTCTCGACTACCCCGAGACGAGCCTGTACTACAACCTCGAGGTGGCGGCCACGCGCTGGCCGGCGAAGCCCTTTCTCGTCTTCTACGACAGTCCCGTCACCTTCGGCGAATTCCGCCGCGACGCCGACAGCCTCGCCGGCTGGCTGCAGCGGCGCTGCGGCGTGGGAAGGGGAGACCGCGTCCTCGTCTACCTCCAGAACAGCCCGCAGTTCATGATCGGGGTCTACGGCGCGCTGCGCGCCGACGCGGTGGCGGTGCCGCTGAACCCGATGAACCTCACCGACGAGCTGCGCCATTTCGCCTCGGACAGCGGCGCGCGCGTGGCCATCGTCGCTCAGGAACTCCTGGAGCGCATCGCGCCGCTGCTCGGCCACGAGCTGGATCACATCGTTGTCGCGGCCTACTCGGACTATGCGACCCGCCCCACCGATCTCGAGCTCACCGAGGCGCTCGCCGCCCCGCGCGCCGCGCTTCGCACGGCGGGAATGGCCGCATGGAACGAGGTGATGGCGGCGGGAATCGCGCCAGGGCCCCCTACCGCGGGGCCGGACGATCTGGCGCTCATGCCCTACACCTCGGGAACGACCGGCCGGCCCAAGGGCTGCATGCACTCGCACCGCACGGTGATGGCGACCGCCGTCGGCGGCGGACTCTGGTACGGGGTGCGGCCCCTCACGACGGTCCTCACCAGCCTGCCGCTGTTTCACGTCACGGCGATGCAGTCCGGAATGAACGGCCCGATATTCCACGGCCAGACGGTCGTGCTGATGCAGCGCTGGAACCGCGACACCGCGGCGAAGCTGATCGAGCGCTACCGAGTGTCGGCGTGGTCGAGCATTTCCACGATGGCGATCGACTTCCTCGCCAATCCGGACATAGCGCGCTACGACCTTTCGAGCCTCGCGCGCATCGGCGGCGGCGGCGCCGCGATGCCCGAGGCGGTCGCGGCGCGCCTGCGCGAGCTGACCGGGCTGGAGTACGTCGAGGGCTACGGCCTGACCGAGACCATGGCGCCCTCGCACATCAATCCGCCCGATGCGCCCAGGCGCCAGTGCCTGGGCATCCCGATGTTCGGCGTCGATTCGCGCATCGTCGACCCGGACACGCTCGCGGAACTGCCGCCCGGGGAGACCGGCGAGATCGTGACGCACGGTCCGCAGGTGTTTCTGGGATACTGGAACGACCCGCGGGCCACCGCGGAGGCTTTCGTCGAGATCGAAGGCAAGCGGTTCTTTCGCACCGGAGACCTCGCGCGCTGCGACGAGGACGGCTACTTCTTCATGACCGACCGCCTGAAGCGCATGATCAACGCCTCGGGAATGAAGGTGTGGCCGGCGGAGGTGGAGGCGATGATGCACGCGCATCCCGACGTTCTCGAGGCCTGCGTCATCGGCGCGCGCGACGGCTATCGCGGCGAGACCGTGAAGGCGGTCGTGGTCCTGCGGCACGAGCGGCGCGGCAAGGTGTCGGCGGAGGAGGTCATCGCGTGGTGCCGCAGGCACATGGCCGCATACAAGGTCCCGCGCATCGTCGAATTCGCAGACAGCCTGCCCAAGTCGGCGACCGGCAAGGTGCAGTGGCGGCAGCTGCAGGAGCGTGAGCGGTGAACATCGCCTCCATCCCCGGCACCGACCTGCGCGTGTCCGGGATCTGCCTCGGCACCATGACCTGGGGCGAGCAGACAGGCGAGGCGGACGCGCACGCGCAGCTCGATTACGCGGCCGCGAACGGCGTCAACTTCGTCGACTCCGCCGAGATGTATCCGATCCCGCCGGGGCCGCGCACGCAGGGCCGCTCGGAGGCGATCCTGGGAACCTGGCTCGTGCGCCAGAGCCGCGACAAGTTCGTCGTCGCCACCAAGGTGACCGGCCCGGGCAGGCGCGACTGGGTGCGCGGCGGCAGGACCGACCTGACGCGCGCCAACATCCTCGAGGCCGCGGACCTGAGCCTGCGCCGATTGCAGACCGAATACATCGACCTGTACCAGATCCACTGGCCGCAGCGCAATGTGGCCATGTTCGGCAAATTGCGCTTCGACCCGTCGAAGGAGATGCCCACGCTGATGGAGGAGCAGGTCGATGCGATGGCCGAGCTCGCGCACAAGGGCAAGATCCGGCATTGGGGCGTATCGAACGAGACCGCCTGGGGCGTGTGCGAGTTCCAGCGCCTGGCGCGCGAGCGCGGCGCGCCGCCGCCGGTGACGATACAGAACACCTACAACCTGCTGCACCGGACCTTCGAATGGGGGCTCGCCGAGGCATGCTACCGCGAGCGCGTTGCGCTGCTCGCCTACAGCCCGCTCGGCCAGGGCATGCTCACCGGCAAGTACGCGGGCGGCGGGAAGCCGCCGGGGGCGCGCTTCACGCTGTATCCGGAATTCGGCGAGCGCTGGCAGCGGCCCGGCTGCGTCGCGGCCGCGGCCGAATACGCCGCGATCGCCCGCCGCCGCGGCGTCGAGCCGGCCGCGATGGCGCTCGCCTTCGTACGCGGCCGCCGGTTCGTCGCGTCCACGATCATCGGCGCGACCCGCGTGGAGCAGCTGCGCCTCGCGCTGGACGGACCGAACCTGGCGCTCGACGAGGCGATGCTCGCCGAGATCGACGAGGTCAACGCGAAGTATCCGAGTCCCGCGGCGGGTCTCTAGAATGTGGGAGCCGTTCGCGCTTGCCGCGCTCGCGGCGCTGGCGTGGTGGTGGTACGACTCGATGCGCTCGCGCGAACGGGCCGTCGCGACGGCGCGCGCCGCCTGCGAGCGCGACGGCCTGCAATTCCTCGACGATACGGTCGAGTGCGTGAAGACCCGGCCGGCGCGCGGCGAGGAAGGCAGCCTCACGCTGCGCCGCACTTACCGCTTCGAATTCTCCGACACGGGCAACAACCGGCGCTCGGGCTCGGTCGTGGTTCTCGGTGCGACGGTAGAATCGCTGTATCTTGAACCGTTCCTGATTCGGTAGTTCATGGCAAAGTGGATCGAAGGCAGGGTCGTCGAGCAGCGCCGCTGGACCGAGCGGCTGCTTTCGATCCGGATCGAGGCGGAGGACATCCCGTTCGAGGCGGGGCAGTTCGTCAAGCTCGCGCTGCCCGTCGAGGGCGAGATGCTCGCGCGCGCCTACTCGTTCGCCAATGCGCCCGCGGAGCGGCCCTACGAGTTCTACTACGTCATCGTGCCCGACGGGCCGCTCACGATGCGCCTTGAACGGCTGCAGCCCGGCGACGCGGTCTGGCTCTCGCCCCGGGCGGCCGGCTTCCTGGTGCTCTCGGAAGTCCCCGACGCGGCGAACCTGTGGCTGCTCGCGACCGGCACCGGGATCGCGCCGTTCCTGTCGATCCTGAAGTCCGCCACGGTCTGGGAGCGCTACCCGCGCGTCGTGCTGGTCGAGGCGGCGCGGTTCGCCAACGAATTCGCCTATCGCGAGCTGATCGACGGGCTGAAGCGCGAACACGCCGGGCGCTTCGTGTCGGTGAACTTCGTGAGCCGCGAGCAGGCGCAGGGCGCGCTCGCCGGACGCATTCCGCAGGCGATCGCCGACGGCAGGCTCGAGGCGGCGGCGGGGGTGGAGCTGTCCGCGGCGAATTCGCAGGTTATGATGTGCGGCAATCCGGCGATGGTGGCCGACGCGATTCACGCGCTCGCCCAGCGCGGCATGAAGAAGCACCGCCGCCGAAGCCCCGGGCACATCACGGTGGAGAATTACTGGTGATGCGGCGTTTCGCAGCGTGCCTCGCGCTCGCCGCGCTGCTCGCCTCGTGCAGCGCGGTGCGCATCACGTACGACAACGCCGAGCCGCTGGTGCGCTTCGCGGCGCACGACTACTTCGATCTCGACGACGCTCAGAACGAGCAATTCCGCAACCGCCTCGCGCAGTTCCACCGCTGGCACCGCCGCGTCGAGCTGCCGGCCTATGCCGAGCTGCTCGACGCCGCGGCCCGGAGGGTCGAGGACGGCGTGGACAGGGGCGACGTCCGCTGGGCGGCAGAGGCGATGCGTGCGCGCTACCGGGTGCTCGTCGCGAGGGCGGCCGAGGAGGCGGCGCCCATCCTGGTCACGCTCACAGAGCCGCAGCTCGCCGAGCTGGAGAGGCGGCTCGAGAAGGCCAACGTCAAGTACGCCGAGGAATACGTGACGGGCGGGACGCGCAGCACTCACCGGGCGCGGCTGAAGCGCATGCTCAAGCGCTTCGAGGACTGGACCGGCGACCTGACCGACGCGCAGGAAGCGCGCATCGAACGCTTCGTCACCGAGCAGGCGCCGTTCTCGGCGCTGCGGCTCGAAGACCGCAGGCGCGCGCAGCGCGCGGCCGTTTCGCTCCTCCGCGGGCGGCGCGATGCGCGCTCGCTCGCCGCCGGGCTCACCGACCTGTTCGCCCACGCCGAGGCGCACCGTTCGGCCGAATACGCCGCGGCGCTGGCGCGCTGGGAGGACGGCCTGGCCGATCTCGTGGTCGACATCGACCGCACGCTCTCGGAGGAGCAACGCGCCCGGGTGGCGCAGCGCATGCGCCGCTACGCGGAGGACTTTCGCGCTCTCTCGAGCGCGCAGGCGCTGGCCGGCGAGCTTCCCGGATTCCGGTTGCCGCAAGCAACCTGACGGGGGGCTTGCGCAGGAATAAGCGGGCGTCGGCAGGCGTAAACTCCGCAGGCGCGAGCGAACTCGCGCAACCACCAAGGAGGCCACCATGCGAATGCTGTATCTGATTATGGCGTTGTTGTTCACCTTGCCGGCGGCGCAGCAGGCCTTCGGCGCGGGCACGGACTCACAGCCGGCGGCGGCTCCGCGGGACCCGGACTACGAAGGCGGCAAGCAGGCGGTCGAGGCGCAGGACTGGAAGCTCGCGCTGGAGCGTTTCGGACGGGCGCTTGCGCGCGACCCGAACAACGCGGACATCCACAACTACCTGGGCTTCGCCTATCGCAAGTCCGGCAATCTCGACGCCGCGTTCAGGAGCTACAGCGAGGCCCTGCGCATCGACCCGCAGCACAAGGGCGCGCACGAGTACATGGGCGAGGCCTACCTGATGGCGAAGAACCTGCCCAAGGCCGAGGAGCACCTCGCCGCGCTGGACAAGATCTGCTTCTTCTCCTGCTCGGAGTACCGCGACCTCAAGAAGGCCATCGAGGACTACAAGCAGAAGCAGGCGAGTCGATAGTCGGGGAAGCAAAACACCGACCGGAACGCGGGAGTCCACGGCACCGGACTCCGACGCGTCGGATGCCGCAACGCATTGCGACCATGAAGAAGCGAGGCCGGGTCCATACCCGGCCTCCGGTCTCGCACCGAGGGCTCGCGCCCGCGGCTGATTACTTAAGGTGCTTGTTGACCAGCTTGGTCATTTCGAACATCGACACCTGCTTCTTGCCGCCGAAGACTTCCTTGAGCTTGTCGTCGGCGTTGATGTTGCGCTTGTTCTTGGTGTCCTGGAGTTTGTTCTTCTTGATGTACGCCCAGATCTTCTTGGTCACTTCGGTCCGGGGCATCGCGTTTCCGCCGATCACCGCGGCGAGCGCGGCAGTCGGGGTCATCGGCTTCATGAACGCTGCATTCGGCTTGCGCTTCGCAGCGGTCTTCTTCGCGGGTTTCCTAGTTGCCTTTTTCTTCGTGGCCATCCTCAATACTCCCTTCTCGTCACTCGGATAAGTAATCTGGACATCACACACTGTTCACGGTGCGTGCGCCGTGAGAATGCGTCAGTTGCGGCTGGTTGTCAATCACCCGCAGGGCATTTTTCACAGGGGGCGAGCGCGCCGATTCGCTCGGGCGCCGCGGCGAATCAGGACCTATAATTGCGCCTCGGTCATCCGGGGCGCCGGCAAGTCGTGGACTTCCGGCCGATGCAATCATGAAATCCTCGAGCAAGAACGTCGCGATCCTCGCCGCCGCGCAGGCGCTTCTGTTCACCAACAACTCGACGGCCATCGCCATCAACGGGCTGGCCGGCTACGCGCTGGCGAGCAACAAGGCCCTGGCGACGCTGCCCGTGACGGGCTGGGTCATCGGCGCCGCGGTCGCGACCTTTCCCGCATCGCTGTTCATGAAGCGCTTCGGCCGCCGCGCGGGCTTCACCCTCGGCGCCCTCATCGGCATGCTGGGCGCGGCGATCTGCTCGACGGCGGTCGCCGCCGGCAACTTCTGGCTGCTGTGTTTCGGCACGCTCGTGTTCGGCGCCTACAACGGCATGGCGCAGTACTACCGCTTCGCGGCGGCCGACGCCGCTCCGGCGGATTTCAAGAGCAAGGCGATATCGCTCGTGCTCGCCGGGGGGCTCGTCGGGGGGCTCGTCGGGCCGGAAGTGAGCAAGCACACGGTGGACATGCTTTCGACGCGGTACCTGGGCGCCTACATGTCGCTGATGGTGTTCCTGGTCCTGGTGCTCGCGGTGCTGCAGCTGCTGCGGATCCCGCCGCTCACGGCGGCCGAGCAGCGCGAGCCGGCCAGGCCGCTGCGGGTGATCGCTTCGCAACCGGCGTTCGTGGTCGCGGTGCTCTCGGCGGCGTTCGGCTACGGCATCATGAACCTGCTGATGACCGCGACACCGCTCGCGATGGGCGTCTGTGGCCATCCGTACGCATCGGCCGCGTTCGTCATCCAATGGCACGTGGTGGCCATGTTCGCGCCGTCTTTCTTCACCGGGTCGCTGATCAAGCGCTTCGGACTGCTGCAGGTGATGCTGGCCGGGGCGGCGCTGCTGCTGGTGTGCGTCGGCATTGCGCTCGCCGGCATCGCGGTGGCGAACTTCTGGTTCGCCCTGGTGCTGCTCGGCGTCGGCTGGAATTTCCTGTACATCGGCGGCACGACGCTGATCACCGAAACCTACCGGCCCTCGGAAAAGGCCAAGGCGCAGGGGGCGAACGACCTGGCGATCTTCCTCGTCATGGCGACCTCTTCGTTGGCCTCCGGCATCCTGCTCGACCGCAACGGTTGGGAAACGCTGAACTATCTGGCGATTCCCTTCGTCGTGGCGATCATGCTCGCGCTGCTGTGGCTGATGGCCAGGCGGCGCGTTCCCGCCACGGCGTAGCGGGGCGATCGCCGGTGAGCGCGAGACAGCTCGACCCGCAGGCGCGGGTCCTGCTCGAGCGCGCCGCGCGGTCCGGGTATCCGCCGCTGCACACGGTGTCCGCCGCAGAGGCGCGCCGCCTTTATCGCGACATGCGCGTCCCGCTGCAGCCGCTGCCGCCGGAGGTGCAACTGGCGTCCGAGCTGCACTTTCCCGGGCCGGCCGGGCCGGTGGCCGCGCGCCTGTACCGCGGGCTGCTCGCGCCGCAGGCCGCGCCGGTGACCGTCTATTTCCACGGCGGGGGCTGGACCTACGGCGACCTCGACACGCACGATGTGCCCTGCCGCACGCTCGCCAACTACGCCCGCTGCGCCGTGCTCTCGGTCGACTACCGCCTGGGGCCGGAGAACAAGTTTCCGGCAGCGTTCGAGGACTGTCTTGCGGCCGTGCACTGGGTCTCCGGCCAGGGCAGCGCGCTCGGTCTGGACACGTCACGCATCGCGGTCGCGGGCGACAGCGCGGGCGGCAACCTCGCCGCGGCTGCGGCGCTCGCGCTGCGCGACGCAGGCCTGCGGCTCGCGCAGCAGGTGCTCGTCTACCCGGCGCTCGACATGCGCGCCGGCGCGCCGTCGCACCTCGAATTCGCGAGCGGCTACCTGCTCGAGCGCGAAGGCATCCTGTGGTGCCGCGCCAATTACCTGCGCGACGAAGCCGATGCGCTCGACTGGCGCGCCTCGCCGCTGCTCGCACCCGACCTGGCCGGCCTGGCGCCGGCCTACGTCGTGACCGCGGGATTCGACCCGTTGCGCGACGAGGGCGCGGCCTATGCGGAGCGCCTGGAGGCGAGCGGCGTCAGCGTGACCTACGAGTGCTTCGAAGGCATGGTGCACGGCTTCATCACCATGGGCGCGGTCCTCGCAGCGGCCAACCACGCCCTGTACCGGATCGGGCACGCGCTGCGGATCGCCTTCTCGAAAGCGGGGCTGGCATAATTCACCTGTTCGACTTCCCCCGCTCGGCCTGCGTTGCCCGGCGGCGGTGCCTTATGGGCCCATCAGCGACGCGCCGAGCCGCGCAGCGCGACGAGGGGCAGTCGCCGAGCACTGTCTGAGCCGCGCAGCGGCGAGTTGCGCAGGTGCCGAGGAGCGCGAGCAGCGAGGGGACCCCGGCGCAACGCGCCGGGGCGCGGAAGCGGCCCATAAGGCACCGCCGCCGGGCAACGCAGGCCCCGTCCACGAAGCGACATTGCGTTGTGGATAAGCCAAGCAGTTCATCACGCAACCTGGCGTAGAATCGCTGGCTTCACGGAGCGATGTTGTGGCGGCGGATCCTTCCAATCTGGGTGCGGAGGCGGGCAGGCGCGTGGTGCGCGCGGCATGTCCGCACGACTGTCCCGATACCTGCGCGATGCTGGTCACGGTCGAGGACGGGCGGGCGGTGAAGGTCGAGGGGGCGAAGGACCATCCGTTCACGCAGGGCACGCTGTGCAACAAGGTGTCGAGGTACCTCGAGCGCACCTACAGCAGGGACCGCCTGCTGCATCCGCTCAGGCGCGTTGGCAGGAAGGGCGAGGGGCGCTTCGAGCGCATTTCCTGGGACGAGGCGCTGGATGCGATCGCCGCGCGGTTTCGCGAGATCTCGGCCTCGGCGGACGGCCCGGGGGCGATCCTGCCGTACGACTACGCGGGCACCATGGGCTACGTGCAGTGGAAGTCCATGGGCAAGCGCTTTTTCCATCGCCTGGGAGCGTCGCTGCTTGAGCGCACCATCTGCTCCAGCGCCGGCAAGGAGGGGCTCAAGCTCACGCTGGGCGGGTCCTTCGGCATGGACCCGGAGCGCTTCGAGGACGCGCGGCTCATCCTCATCTGGGGCTCCAACCCGATCGTCTCCAACCTGCACTTCTGGACGCGGGCGCAGGAGGCGAAGCGCCGCGGCGCGAAGGTCGTCGCCATCGACCCGTACCGCAGCCTCACCGCAGAGAAGTGCAGCGAACACCTGGCGCCGATGCCCGGCACCGACGCCGCGCTCGCCCTCGGCATGATGCACGTCATCATCGACGAAGGATTGCACGACCGCGACTACGTGGAACGCTACACGCTCGGCTTCGACGCGCTCGCCGGGCGCGTCAAGGACTATCCTCCGGGAAAGGTCGCGCGGATCACGGGCCTCGCGCCCGAGCGCATCGTCGCGCTCGCGCGCGAATACGCATCCACGCGGCCCGCCGCGATCAGGCTCAACTACGGCATGCAGCGCTGCGGCGGCGGCGGTATGGCCGTGCGCACCGTCGCCTGCCTGCCCGCGCTGGTGGGCGCGTGGCGCGAGGCCGCGGGCGGACTGTCGCTCACCACGGGCGGATTCTTCGACATGAACCTGCCGGCGCTCGAGCGCGCCGACCTGCTCAAGCTGTCCCCGAACCCCAAGCCGCGCACGATCAACATGTCGGCGATCGGCGATGCGCTGCTCGAAGCGAAGGACCCGCCCGTGCGCGCGCTCTACGTGTACAACTCCAACCCGGTGGCGGTCGCGCCCGACTCGCGCAGGGTCGCCGCCGGATTTGCGCGCGAGGACCTGTTCTGCGTCGTGCACGACCTGTTCCAGACCGACACCGCCGACTACGCCGACATCGTGCTGCCGGCGACCTCGCAACTGGAGCAGTGGGACGTGCACAGCGCCTACGGCCACCTGTACGTGCTCGCCAACACGCCGGCCATCGCGCCGCTGGGCGAGGCGCTGCCCAACTCCGAGGTCTTCCGGCGGCTCGCCGCGCGCATGGGCTTCGCCGATGCATGCCTGCAGGACAGCGACGAGGACATCTGCCGCCAGGCGCTCGCCTCGGGCGCCCCGCGCATGCGCGGCATCGAGTGGGAGCGGCTCAAGGCCGAGGGCTTCGCGCGGCTCGACGTTCCGGGCGTGTTCGCGCCCTTCGCGCAGGGCGGCTTCGCCACGCCCTCGGGCAGGTGCGAGTTCTACAGCGAGTCGGCGAAGAAGCTGGGCATGGACCCGCTGCCGGACTTCGTCCCGCCGCACGAATCGGCGCAATCGGCGCCGGAGCTGGCGCGGAAGTACCCCCTCGCGATGATCTCGCCGCCGGCGCGCAACTTCCTCAATTCGAGCTTCGCCAACCTCGCGTTCGCGGTCGACGCCGAGCGCGAGCCGCACCTGGACATCCATCCCGAGGACGCCGCGGCGCGCGCGATCGGCGACGGCGAGCGCGTGCGCGTCTTCAACGGCCGCGGCGCGTTCTCGGCGAAGGCGCGCGTGTCCCCGCGCGCGCGCCCGGGCGTGGTCGTCGCGCTCTCGGTGTGGTGGAAGAAGCTCGCGCCGGACGGCTGCAACGCGAACGACGTGACCTCGCAGGCCCTCACCGACATGGGCGGCGGCGCGACCTTCTACGATTGCCTGGTCGAAGTGCAGGCGTTCATGGCAGACGAACCTGAGGAGAGAAGATGAGCAAGACGGTGGATTACTACTTCACGCCGGTGTCGCCGTGGACCTACCTGGGCCACGACCGCTTCGTCGCCATGGCGAAGCGCCACGGCGCCTCGGTCAACGTGAAGCCGGTCGATCTGGCCCGGGTCTTTCCGGTCTCCGGCGGACTGCCGCTCGCCAAGCGCGCGCCGCAGCGCCAGGCTTACCGGCTGGTCGAGTTGAAGCGCTGGAGCGAGTTCCTCGGCGTGCCGCTCACGCTGAAGCCGAAGTTCTTCCCGGTGCCCGCCGAGGAGGCCGCGCTGTGGATCATCGCGGTCGGCGCAGCGGGCGGCTCCGGGGCGGCGCTCGCGCTCGCCGGCGCGCTGATGCGCGCCTGCTGGGCCGAGGAGGGCGACATCTCCGATTCCGCCACGCTCGCGCGCATCGCCGCGCAGTGCGGCGTGGCGGCCCCGGGCGAGCAGGCGCGCGCGGCGGCGAAGGCGACGTTCGACGCCTACACGCAGGAGGCGATCGACCTGCAGGTGTTCGGCGCGCCGAGCTACGTCTACAAGGGCGAGATCTTCTGGGGGCAGGACAGGCTCGACTTCCTCGACCGCGCGCTCGAAAAATAGCGCGCGATGCCCTAGAACCGACCGCCGGCGAGGAAGTACGCGAGCTTCGCCACCTCGAGCAGCACGTCGCGCGCCGAGTCGCGGTCGCGCCACCACGTTTCCGGAACCGGATCGTAGCTGTTGCCGATCACGCGAAAGCGCTCGCCCGCCAGCTCGGTCTGGAGCACGATGCGCGCCCGCCGCACGTGCAGCGGCGAAGTGACCACGAGCAGCGTCCCGCCGTCGCCGAACATCGCGTGCAGCGCGCGCGCCTCGTCCAGTGTGCTCTTCAGGTCGCGGCCGTAGACGGCGATCGCGCCCTCGGGAACGCCCCTTGCCAGCAGCACCTGACGCGCCAGCTCATCGTCCCCCGGCGGGGTGATCCCGGCCAGCGCGAGCCGCCTGTCGCGCGCGCTTTGGGCCGTCGCGCTCACCAGCACGCGCGGCGCGAACCCCTGGCGGTAGAGGTCGGCGGCGCCGAGCGCGCGCGAGGGATCGCCGCCCAGCACCACGATCGCGCTCGAGGGCACGGGCTCGTCGGCCGAGGAGAGCCACGGCGCGGGCACGAAGATCGTGCCGGCGACCGCGGCGACGCCGATCGCGAGGAACGCGAGGATCGCGAGCAGACAGCGCCTGAAGCATTGCATAATCCACCGCCTGTGGGCATTGACACCCGGGGATTCTAGCGGAGCAGATGGCGCGCGCGAAGAAATGGTTGGCCGGCAAGGCCGGTGCGATCGCGATCAGCGAGAAGAGCGGCGTGCGCATGCTGCACATCGGCGGGGACGCGATCCAGAGCGCGATGCGCCTGTCCTCGCCCGACGCGCTCGAGCTGGACTACACGCGCGCGATGATGGCGTACCTGCTGTTTCACCCCGAGCCGCGCGACGTGCTCATGGTGGGCCTGGGCGGCGGCTCGATCGCGCGCTTCATCCACGCCCGCATGCCGGGCACGCGCGTGAAAGTGGTGGAAATCGATGCGGGCGTGATCGCCGCCGCGAAGCACTACTTCAAGCTGCCGGCGGAGGACGCGCGGCTGCGCGTGGTGCTCGGCGACGGGGCGCAGTACGTTCCGGCCCATCCCGCGAGCGCCGACGTGCTGCTGCTCGACGGGTTCGAGGACGGCGCGCACGCCGGCGAGCTGTGCACGCAGAGCTTCTACGACGCCGCGCGCGCCGCGCTGCGCGAAGGCGGCGTGCTCGCGGCGAACTTCATGTCCGACGACCGCAAGCTCGAGGTGTGGTGCGGCCGCATGCGCAGGAGCTTCGGCGGGCGGCTGGTGCGCGTGTCTGCCGAGGACGACGTGAACCTGATCGTGCTCGCCTTCAACGGCGGGCCGGCGCGCATCGCCTGGGACGAGCTGTCGGCGCGCGCGCGGCAGCTGACGCGCGTCTTCGGCCTGCCCTTCGAGCGTTTCGTGACCTCGCTCAGGGCGCGTAACCGCCGCACCGCGCGCTACCTGCGCATCGCGGCCGAGTAGCGGCTTACTCCGCCGGAATCTCCTCGGAACCCGTCGGGTCGGCCTGCGCGGGCACGCCGGAGAGCGACATCGAGAGCTTGAGCGTGAGCGGCTGCTCTTCGCCGGTCGCGGCTTCCGCCGTGTCGCGCGTCCCGGCGACCTGGGCGACGGGCGGCTGGACCGCGTCGTCCGCGTCGAGCCATTTCGCCGTGCCGAAGCCGGCCAATGCCATCGCGATGGCGACGCCGGCGGTCGCGAAGCGGCCGTACAGCGGCGCGCGCGCGGCGGCGCGGTCCTTGCGCGCGAGCGCGAAGGCGAGGGAGGCGTTCTCCTCCCCGCCGTCCTGCGCGCGCGCGGTTTCCTGCTCGGCCTGCCTGCCGAGGAGTTCGATGCGTTCCTGCTCCGCGGCGAGCGCCTGCTCGGCGGCGCGGCGCAGCCCGGCCTCGGCTTCGATGCGCTGCTCGGCGGCGCGTTGCGCCTCGCGCTCGGCCTGCACGCGCGCCTCGCTCTCGGCCTGCGCCCTGGACTCGGCCGCCGCGCGGGCCTGCGCCGCGGCGGCGTGCCCGGCTTCGGCGCGGGCGCGCGCTTCGGCGGCGGCGACGGCCTCGGCCTCGCGCTCCTGCCGCGCGCGTTCCGCGGCAAGCGCTTCTTCCTCGGCCCGCAGCAGTTGCGCGGCTTTCTGCTCCTTTTGGGCGTGAAGCTGCGCGCGGATGCGCGCGGCGTTTGCGGTGGCCCGCTCGGCGATCAGGCGGTTCTTGGCGGCCTCGACCGCCTCGCGCTCGGCCCGCGCCCGCTGCGCTTCGGCCTCGGCGAGCAGCTTCCCGGCGTCGGCCCGCTCGGCCTCGG
>Ga0082335_1006898_pt1 | contig 14177 bp, 3 predicted proteins | sample Subgrocontami58m_FD_72375 | JGI IMG/M metagenome (GOLD analysis project Ga0082335, IMG submission 72375) | Subsurface groundwater microbial communities from S. Glens Falls, New York, USA - GMW37 contaminated, 5.8 m (SPADES assembly) (version 2) ...
CGACATATTGCTCACTGCCAACACCGCCTCGTCATCCAAAAACGTGCTAAACAGCATCCGCGCATGAGGTGAATTATTTAACCCGCGCGACACCGCCATCTGCTCATTTAAAAAAGTGTCGCTGGCAGTCGTCATGCCCAATGCCACCACGCCCACCGCAATGCTCAACACCACCAGCAAGGTGCGCCATTTGTTATTCCACAGATCCCGTCCAACTTTACGAAATGCAATGCCCATGTTGGCTTATAGCAGATCGCCGATAGCGAAGCGAATGGCTGATAGCGAATGGCATATCGCGTATAGCCATTTGCTGTTCGCCATCTGCTATCTGTCATCGGCTATACGCTATCTGCTAATCTACTATCCTCTTAAAATACGAATGAGTTTCTTATCCCGCCAACGCTTCGATGAAGTGTGACGCGAGGGCGAAACGCTCGGCGGGGTCTTTCGCCATCGCCCGCTTAATCGCTTCACTCTGTTCAATGGTGAGCTGGGAATTGATGATGCGGGCATCGGGGACAGGATGATGAAGATGCCCTAGCATGACGGTGCTAACGTCGCCGCTGAAAGGTAGTTGCCCAGTCAGCATTTGGTAGGTCATCACGCCTAAGGAATAGATGTCGGCGTGTGGACTGACTTGCCCGGCGGAGTGGATTTGCTCGGGCGCCATGTAGTCGAGGGTACCAATGAGTGAGGTTTGGGTGAGACCGGTTTGATGGCTGGCGAGGCGGACAATGCCAAAATCGGACAGGACAGCTCGCATGGTGCCCTCGGCGGTGAGGTCGAGCAGCACGTTGTTAGGTTTGACATCACGATGCACCAGCCCTTGCGCGTGGGCGTAATCGAGGGCAGAAGCTATATCGTGCAATAAAGGGAGCGCTTGGGGTGGCGGCATCACCTTGAGTTCTTTCAGCAAGTGACTCAAATCTTTGCCGTTGATAAATTCCATTGCCATGTAATAGGTGCCATCCGCTTCACCGAAATCAAACACCTGCACGATGTGTTCGTGCCGTAAGGCGGCTACGGCTTGAGCTTCACGTTCGAAGCGGGCGCGAACACCTGGATCGGTGGCGAGCGAGGCCGGCAAAATTTTTATGGCGACGATCCGATCTAAACGGGTGTGCCGTCCCTTGTACACTTCCGCCATGCCGCCGCGCCCTAACAGTTCTTGCACTTCGTAAGCGCCTAATTGTTTTTGCACATTTCCAGCGCGAGGTGTGACGGGCGGCGTTTGCAGCGAGACAAAATTCGCCCACGCTTGCGAAGGGTAATAATACGCGCCATCGCGCAACGCCAAAAAGGATTTTTGGGTGAGGTCACGCAAGGTGCCGCGCATCGTGGTGTCGTGTAAGGCGCGGGCGGCGGCGTGCGAGACATCGCTCAAGGCTTGTTGCTCGTTCGCCGAAAGGTTGCGCCAATAGTATTCAAAGTGTGGTTGCAGTTCTTCGGTGGCGCGTAGACTCAGATTGGTTAAATTTGATTCAGTGAAGGCATAGAAGCAAGTCACTTGTAATAGGAAGGGATGCCCGCCTGCGAAAGCGAGAATAAATTTTTTTATTTCGGCTGATAAACTCACGCCGTGGGTGAGCATGGGTTCGGTGAGCAAGGCTTGGGCTTCGCTTTCGGGTAGTAAGCTGAGAAACATTGGGGCGAAGATGTTGAAAAACGGACTGGACAAAATTTCTTGCGATTTGCCGGAGTAGGTCAGTTCAATGAGAGGGCGCGCCGAGGCGGTGAGAAAAACGAGTTGATAACGTCCGGCGGCAGAGCGCAAGGCGTTGAAGAAATTTAAATCGAGATGGGCGTTGGTGCTTAAGCGTTCAAACTCATCCAAAATTAAAACGATGCGCAAGCCGCGTTGGTTGAGTTTGCGAACCGCGCTTTCAAAGGAGAGGCGGGTGGGTTTGGCAATGGCGGCTTCCACGGCAGCTTCCGATGGCAGTTGTCGATCGGTGAGGGCGGCGCTGATCTCGCTGGCGAAGATTCCGAAGATTTCTTCATGCGTGCCTTCGCCTAAAACTTCGCAATCCAAATATACAAATAAATTTTTGTCATCCAGATTATTTTTTTCCCAGCTGCTCGGGCGCATGAGTTGAAACAGCATGGAGGTTTTGCCGATTTTGCGCGGACCGATGATGGAGACCGATTGATTGCCGCGCACGAAGGCGGCGATCTCTTGTAACTCATGCTGGCGACCCCAAAACATTTGTGGGTCACGGACGGGCCCACGCGAGACGTAAGGATTATTTATCATGACTTTGTTACTCGCGGGTCTCGTCTACGACACGGCTGAGCGATTTGTATTTCTCGACCCACAAGCCGAGCAAGCCTAGTTGCCAGGCATAACCATCGGCGGTTAAGAGTTCGCGGGCAGGCTCGTTGCCGTGCGGGCGCAGAATATCGCGCAGAGCGAGATGATGTAATGCTTCGGCGATGGTGCGGCGCTCTAAGTTAATGCCGCGTTCGCTTAAGTAATCGGTGACTTGTACCACCGTGGTATGTCCGGTGAGCGGCATGAGGCGGCTGAGGGCGGTGAGTATGAGTCGTTCGGTGCGCGTCGATTCTGTCCACAGATAGACGAAGTGTGCTTCGCCAGTCGCTAAAATTTCTTCGAGGGCATCGTTGACATCAGCGATGGTGAGGTAGTTGCGCTGACTCTTGTTATGACGGTTGACCAAGCTGTGACAGAGCAGTTGCAAAAAGTATGGATGCCCGGCGGTGACGCGCCACATTTTGTCGAGGGCGAGATCGTCGTACTTCATGCCGTAGCTGGCCACCGGTTCTTGAATTAAGCGCAGGGTTTCGGCTTGTCCTAAAAAGGCGATGTGTTTATAGAGACTGATGTTGAACAGCACGCTCCAATAATCGGCGGCGAGCTCTTCCATGCGATGCGTGCCGCAGAAGATGACGCTGAGTTGGGTGGCGTGTTGCATGAGATGGCGCAGAAAACTGAAGACCGAAGCATCAATGTTGCCGCGCCGCACGGCGTTTTCTAATTCTTCAAATTCATCGAGCAATAACAACAAATGTCTGCCGGCTAACACTTCGTAGACTTGAGGTAAAAATTTGCGCTCAAAGGTGTGCGTCGGGCTGTCGGCGAAGCTGGCGAGTTCGGGCGCGGGAACTGGAAGCCCGCGATCTTCTAAGGCAAAGGCGATCTCGGTAGCTAAGCTGTAAAAGAAGTTGGGCAAGCCGGGGTCGAGGGCTAAACTTTGCCCGTCGAGATAGATGGGCATATAGCTGTCGCCGAGTTGCGCGGGCAGTTGTTTGAGCAACGAAGTTTTGCCGGTGCGGCGTTGCCCGATAAGCACTAAATTATTTTGATGCGCGGCGGCGAGATTTTCTTGAATGAAGTTGAACACATCGGCCCGCCCGAAAAATAATGACGAGCCGGTTTGCAAGGGGGTGCCGACGACGTACGGGTTAGGCACGAACTTAAATTCACCTTCCTCCGCCAACAAGTACACTACGTCGGCAAAGTTCTCGACCTGATCGCGCCCGCGCGAGTCGTCGTAAATAATAATGAAGCGCGCGCGAAATTGTGAGAGTCCTTGGGTGAGGCGCGGGCGCACCCGCAATTCCACTTGTGTTTCTTCGCCGGCGCTGAGCTGCTCGACCACGGCGGTTTCATCGAGCAAAGTGTAATCGGTAGAAGCGGCTAAGCTGACTTTTAGATTAAGCGCAATACCGCGTCCCTCGTTGCGGAGATTGAGGGCGACGGTGACGATTTCGCCGGTCCACGTGTGCCGCGTAAGGAGCTGGACGACCAACCGCGCGCGCGTTTGCACTTCGCTCATCGCCCCTGTGACCACGCGCAGCCAGTTCGCCACGAGGCGGATGAGGATGATCTTATCGGGGAGGCTGAGTTCGGCGCGGGCATAACGCTCGGCATGGCTGAGGCGTTCGATGGCGCTGGCGAGATAAGCCAGCTTGTCTTGCACGGCATCAACCCTTTCGTAAGCGCGTAAAGCATCGCACACGCTACTCAGTTCACCTAAGGCTTGCGCGAAAGGTTTGAAGTCGGTGAGGGCGGTGGGTAGTTCGGCGAGCGGAGTACTGCAATCGGAAATTTGCGGAATGGAATTAACGTCGAGCGCTTGTTGGCTGAAGCGATAAAGGAGGAGGGCTTCGGTCACACCATTTACGTCTTGCGCTGTCGGACTTTCTAATTGTTGAATAAGTTGACGCAAACCAACGGCGAGCAGCTCGGGGTTGAATTGACTGGTGAAGATGAAGCGATAGCCTTCGGCGAAGCCCGCGAGTAAGGGGGCGTTTAGATTCTCAAAGGCATGTGGGAGTGGGTCGAGCAGTTGAGCGGTTTCGACATCGTGCTCGGCGTTTTGGACGAGGGTGTGAAGTTCCACCAGAGAAGTTTGAGGATTTAAAATTAAAGATTGGGCGAGGGCTTCGGCGCGACCGGCAGGTGAGTGATGATAGGTGACGAGTTGGCGGTCGCTTTCGGCGCGGAGTTGCGTTTCGCGTTGGCGTTCTTGAATGAGTTGCGCCACGTAAAGCGCCGTGCCTGCTTGGTCGGCTAAACTGCGGAGCAGAGTTTGATCTTCGCGCGAGTATTGTTGATCTGATAAACGTTTGCCGAGGGCGAGCACGCCGATGAGCGGTTGCGGGTTGGTGGGGGCGATTAACGGAATGAGGAGCGGGAAGGTTGAATGGTCGGGACGAGAGACGGCCTGACCTGATTCGAGCGAGTTGAGGAGTTCATTGTTCAACGTGAGCGTGGCGGCATCCCCGTTAAAGTTGCGCCCTTCGGCGAGTTGCGGGGTGGCTTGGCCAGTCCACAAAAAGACTGCGCCGTGTGTGATGTGTAATAAATCTGTCGTGCGATTGACGAGGGTGCGTAACAGTTCTTGCAAATCAATGATGGTGCGGACTTCGCGGGTGAAGGCGGTGAGGGCTTCGCGGAAATCTACTTTTTCGCGATAGAAGGCGCGGTCGAGCCACGTTTGCAAACGGCGGCGCACAGGATTGAAGAGGGCGACGATGCCGAGGGTGATGAGGATGATCACGAGATCGGATTGCGGGCCGGTGATGACTTGCGAGAGGAATTGCAATAAGGCGATGCCGCCGAAATAAATTAAGGCTAACCCGCCGACGATGCCGCCGTAGATGACGGTGCGGCGGATAACGAGGTCAATCGCATAGAGGCGGTAGCGGAGGACAGCAATGGCGAAGGCAATGGGGACTAACAAAAAACCTGCCGCTAGTAACGGGTCGGCGATGAGGTTGTAGATGATGTGAGCCAGACCGGGTTGATGCCATTGAGGAAATACTGCTTCCATGATGACGCGCAGTAATAGATCGAGCCCGGGCAAGGTGAGGATGCTTACAAAAATCCAATTTGTCTGGCGGCGTTCATCGGTGGTGGAGACGCGCCAGTAACGGTAGATTTGACAGCCGACAGATAAGATGAAAACCCCAATATAGATAATCCCGAAGATATTGGGGCCGGTAGGGATGGGCGATTTGGTTAAGAGAATTTGTAATTGCCAAATGAAATTGAGCGTGTGCGAAATAGCAAAACCCGCCACCACCCAGCGCGTCCAGCGAGGCACAAAACGACCACTGGGGAAAAAGAAAAACAAGGTTGGCAAAATGCCGTTGAACCAGCGCAAGATGCCGCCGAAAATGATGAGGATGGGGTTGGAAGTGATCAGCCCTCCAGTAAAGATGGCGAATGGAAAACCAATCATGAACCAAGCGGTGATGACTCCCAGCCAGTCATCGGACTTGCGCCAGAAAATTAAGGCGCTCATGGCTAACCACAGAAGAGGCATTAGCCCATATTGAGTTATGACGGCAAAGAGATTGTAGGTTTCTAAGGTTAAGCCAATTTGCGGTAACAACGCAGCTTCGGCGGCAGAGATCAGATTGCGCTGGCAAGGTGTGGCGGGTGGGGCGCATAAGGCAGATTGTGGATCGAGCCTCTGCGGCATGCCGACGAAAAACATAGTGAGGGCGATGAGCGCCAAACTGATCCACACGAGGCGTACAAAGATAAGCCAGTTGCCTTGTATGCCGGTAGAGTCGGTATTCATTGTTGGCGCTACTTTCTTTTTATCTTGCTTAGTTTTCTCGTGTGCTATCTCTGCTAACGCTTCGGGCGGCAACTGCGGCAGAGGCATATATTTATTCATCAACGTTTCTAAACGTGGGCGCAACCAAACGAACGCGCTCACTAAAACCACTAACGCGATAATGCCCGCCGCTAAATCACTACGCGCTTGAAAGAGAAGCGATGTGCCACCCACAGCTAATAAATACGCGATGAAACCTAAGCCAGAGATAACGGTGTATTGCACCGTGCGGCGGATGATGAGATCAATATCGAAGAGGCGGTAGCGCAGGATGGCAAACCCAATGGAAACAGGAAGTAGCAAATTCACTACACTAAAAATACTACTAACAATAAGATAAGCCCGAAGTCCATCCGCGGTGAATGACTGTGCGGGTTGTAAAAGAAGCCGCCCTAACGCTAAAAAGGTGGAGAGTACAAATATCACAATGGCAATCAATACCCATTTAGTCTGTTGGCGCTGAATCATGTCTGAGTGTTTCTGATAACGATAGATTTGACTACCCGCGCCACCCATGAAAAGGGCCATCGCTATGGAGATACCGATTGGATCAAAAAGTGCTTGCGTCAGCCACCCTGCAGTATTAAGTAGCAGGAGTAATAGAAAGCTGGCTAAGACCACCAGCATCCAGCGTGTCCAACGCGGCACAAAGGTGCCTGTGGGAAAAAGATAAAACATGGGGAACAGTCCAATCCAGCCTGCATTACTCAATAGGGGTTTCAGAAGATTGAGAACCGGATGAACGTCACGAATCGCACTCGCCAGCGAGTTTGACATCGTGCCGAAGATGACGAGTAGCAGGCTAAGGTAGATACTGAACCAATCGGTTGAACGCCGCACAAAGATGATGCCCGCCACGATGACAAACAAGAGTGCGGGAATACTGGTGAGCAACATTTGGTAGGCGTTCAGGCTCACCACCGAAAGTCCAGCCTCTTGAATGGCGGCTAATAAGGCGGTGTCCGTCCAAGTATTACTGGGCCGAATAAGGGTTAAATTCGTCGGTGCTGAAGCAGGCCAGAGTAGTAAGTTCCAAACAAAGAGAATCACGCACAGGATCATGATGGCGAAGGCAGACCAGCGCCATAAGGACAAATACAAACTTGATCGGTTCACAGCCATTCGCTTCCTCGCTTCTTTCTCCGCCTTCTCGCGCTCCATCTCTACCACCACTTCGGGCGGCAGTTGTGGCAATGGCATATATTTATTCATCAACGTTTCTAAACGCGGGCGCAACCAAACGAACGCGCTCACTAAAACGACTAACGTAATGATCCCCGCCGCGAGATCACTCCGCGCTTGAAAGAGAAGCGACGTGCCGCCAACAGCGAGCAGATATGCAATGAAGCCCAAGCCCGAGATGACGGTGTATTGCACCGTGCGGCGAATAATGATATCAATGTCGAAGAGGCGATAGCGCAGAATGGCGATGGCAATCCCTGCATATACAGGCATCCACAAAGATGCCATTAGAAAATCTTGCAAAAAACTTCCTTGCGACACAGTAAGTAGGTTGGCTTGAAATAAGAGTCCCACTAAGACAATGACGAGCATGAACGCAAAGCCTAATACGAACCATTTGGTTTGTTGTCGCTCGATAGGCGTTGAAACATGGCGATAGCGGTAGATTTGGCAAGCGAAGACAACTAAAAAGTTAAGTAATACAGGCAAGACGTAAAGGGAGTTACTCCAACTAGGGAGATTGAGTGACGCCGCCATTTGGGGAGCGGCATAATGCAGAACGGTTCCCGCTTGAATGAAGAAGTGATAAATTACCAAACCGATGACCAACCAACCCCATTTACGCGGCACCCGTTTTCCAGTTGGGAACAGGAAGAAAAACAGCATCAAAATGAACCAAAAAATTGTATTGAGACCAAAGACCTGAACTGGGATCAGACGAGCTACGATGGTCAGCTCTCCTAAATTCGATTGACCTAAAAAGATGATGGTAAACGCTGTGAGCCAGATGAACCACTGTTGACGTGCCCGCCAGAGCATGAATAACGCAATTACTGCTGGGATAAGTGTGGCAAGAGTGCTTGAGATAATTCGGTAGAGGGCATATTGTGTTAGCGATAGATTGCGCTGTTCTGCTGCTTGTGCTATCCATGCATTGCTCACGAACTCCCGCCCAAAGAGTTGCGTGGTTTCAATAGTTTGTTGGGTGACGCGCTGATAGTAAGTTGGAATGCTGGCGAGTCCCACCACCAAATAACCGATTTCGATAGCAACAAGAATAGCGAAAACGATGGTCAGAACACGATTGAGATTCGTTTTTTGCGTTGCCGTTTCTGCGCGTTTCCGTTCCCTCTCCACCTTCTCGCGCTCCATCTCCGACAACACTTCGAGCGGCAACTCTGGCAACGGCATATATTTATTCATCAATGTTTCTAAACGCGGGCGCAACCAAACGAACGCACTTACTAAAACGACTAACGTGATAATGCCCGCCGCTAGATCGCTACGCGTTTGAAAGAGAAGTGATGTGCCACCTACAGCTAATAAATAGGCGATGAAGCCCAAACCCGAGATGACGGTGTATTGCACCGTGCGGCGAATAATGAGATCAATGTTCCACAAGCGCGAATGCAGAATCGCGATGGTAAGCGAGAGGGGGAATATGTTGATCAGGGGTGGGCTCGGTCTTTTGTAAATGATCGAGGCGATCAAAGAAAGCACTAAGGACACGAACAAACCAAAGACTACCCACTGGGTTTGTTTGCGTTCCGCATCATTCGACACGCGGCGATGGCGATACACCTGAGCATACATGACCAGAATGAATATGGGATAAGACATGACGGACCATTCGCCACCGGTAAGAATCAAAAACGATATAAGGATTGAAGCGAGAAAGAGCCAGCGCGTCCAACGGGGCACAAAACGTCCATCGGGGAAAATACAAAAGACTAGAATCCAGAGTGGAGTTTGCAGAGTTGACCCGAGCTCATACGTAGACGGCGCGCCGAAATACGCGGTAAGAAAATAGTCGAGCGAATAGGTTGAGGCGACCGCTGTGATGAGGAGAAAAAAGGAAGCGAACAGTGCCATGCGGTCATTCGGTTTCCGCCAAAAAAGCAAGATAGCCAGCGCGAAACTGCTGAAATCACTCACGAAATTGCTCAACCCCACCAGAACTTGGAACGACTGGTTGAACTGCCCCAAGTCGTATGGATCGGTGCCTATGGCTTGCGCGTAATGGCTGTAATAGCCTGGCAGCGCGCCGAGCAGAATAATCGCCACCACTAACGCGCATACGAACCATACTAGACGCACGATAGTGAGCCAATCACCTTGTAAGCGGGTGTCGCCGCCAACCGTTTGTTCACCCACTTCTTTAATCGCCTTTTTCTTTTCCCTCTCCGCCTTCTCGCGCTCCATCTCTGCCAACACTTCGGGCGGCAACTGCGGCAGAGGCATGTACTTATTCATCAATGTTTCCAAGCGTGGGCGTAACCAAACAACCGCACCTACTAAAACGACTAACGTAATGATGCCCGCCGCGAGATCACTCCGTGCTTGAAAGAGGAGCGATGTGCCACCGACAGCTAATAAATACGCGATGAAGCCCAAGCCAGAGATCACGGTGTATTGCACCGTGCGACGAATGATGAGATCAATGTCGTAAAGGCGATAGCGGAAGATAGCGATAGCGAAAGCGACTGGCACGAATATGAAAGGCACATGTCTGAAGAGCGGGAGGGTGACCATGTTGTAAATGATGTGCTCTAACCCCGGCTGTTGGAACGAAGGGAAGATGAGAGGTAGCACGATGCTGCGAAAGAACAAGTCCACTAAAGGGAGTACCACCAGACTCAGTACGACCCATTTAATTTGTTGGCGTTGCGGCGGGTTGGAGACGCGCCAATAGCGATAGATAAACGAGCCGATGGCAAACGGCAGGGTTCCAAAAATTATCACGCCAAAGATTGGGCTACCCGCCACCGCAGGCGATAGAGTCAAAACCACTACAGTAATACTGAAAAATACAAGAAGGGCTAGAGTCAACCACCGTGTCCAACGCGGGACGAATCGGCCATCGGGAAAGAGAAAGAAGATGATAAAGATGGATGCCTGACCGATACCCGCTATGACATTCCGGGGCAACAGCCAGTTGGGTTGCGCGACTAATGCGTTCGATGTCCCCAAGGATATGAAGAATGTGATCAGAAAGACTGAGGTGCATAGCGCCATCCAATCATCCGATTTGCGCCAGCCGATGAAAATGCCGACCGCGGTGGCCGCCAGTATCTGAACTACTATCAGCGAGGAGAAGTACCAGGTATAGGTCGTGAGCGACAAACCGATTTGCGAGAGCAGATTCACCTCGACGGCATTGAGCAAAGGTGCGGTGCAGGGCTCTGTGGTACACAGGTAACGCTGGTCGCTTATGAGGAATGGGATACTCGCAATAAATAGTGTGACTGCCAGCCCGGTGATGATGACCCACACCACACGCGCGATAGTTAGCCACGGCTCATGCAAACGGGTGTCGCCGCCAACCGCTTGTTCACCCACTTCTTTAGTCGCCTTTTTCTTTTCCCTCTCCACCTTCTCGCGTTCCATCTCCGCCAACACTTCTGGCGGCATTTGTGGCAACGGCACATATTTATTCATCAATGTTTCGAGTCGCGGGCGCAACCAAACGAACGCACTCACTAAAACAACCAACGTAATGATGCCCGCCGCGAGATCGCTACGCGCTTGAAAGAGAAGCGATGTGCCACCGACAGCGAGCAGATACGCGATGAAGCCTAAGCCAGAGATCACCGTGTATTGCACCGTGCGGCGAATAATGAGGTCAATATCAAAGAGGCGGTAGCGGAAGATGGCGATCACCATTGAGATCATGAACAAGCTGAATAAGACAGAGCTGCTGGCGCCAGTAAACAAGAAGAGCGCAAAGCCACGACTACTCGGTTCACGCATCAGGGTTTGCATGGGCGGCGGTATCACCAGCAGTAGAGTACGCAAAATCCACAGCAAGAAAAAGAACGCAGACCACTTGGTTTGTTGCCGTTCAATGGAATCAGAAACTCGCCGGTAACGATAAATTTGCCCGCCCGCGCCGATGAGAATTGCCACAGCTAAAGCTAGCAACAAGAGTTGATTGATGAGACTTGGATTCGCTGGATCATTGGGAAAGAAGATCGCGTACACATAGCCCACCCCATAGACGATGAGCAACCCGCGCGACCAACTCGGCACAAAGCGCCCGTTAGGGAACAGGTACAGCAAAATAAAAACCATGTAGATACCTGCCGCCTCAATCGCCCGCGACATAAATGGGGCAGGGGACCAACTGCTTTCAAATTGGGCTGGGAAGCCGATCAGGAGGGCAAACATTAAACTCAGATACAAGCCAAACCAGTCGTCGCCTTTGCGCCATAGTAAGAGAAAGATCAGGCTGCTGGCGCACAGCGTCCCAAAAATATCTAGCCCGATGAGGACGCCTAAGTAGAGATAAAAATCCTGCCCCTGCGTTGCCAAGAACGAACGCACCAGTTCAGGTTGCCACACAATTTGTGGCGGCATGTTAGCGAATTGCGTCGAGAAGAAAATATAGGCAATAAAGTTTAAGGTGGTGAGGGTGGTTGCCAATAAGCCAACGCCAATGCGTGCTGTAGTGAGCCAATGGTTTTGGTTAGGGTTCATGCCTTCAGCATAAGGCTGAAGTGATCAATTCGATTGGGGCAAATCAGGGGAGATTAGGGGGATATAACTACGAGGCTTAGATTCAAGTGCTTTCGAGACTCCATCCCACCCCACGTCGGTTCACCAATGCCTCACCCGCCTCACCCAGCGCGGCGCGCAATTTCTTCACCGCATCACGCGCCCGCTCGTTATCGGGCGAAACTTCGCTGGGCCATAAACTCTTCTCGATAAATTCTGGTGAGAGCACTTCCCCCGCGTGTTCTATAAATAAGCGCAATAAGGCGAACTCGGTAGGCGTGAGGCGCAAAACTTTTTCTCGCGCATACGCCAAACCACGCCGCGCATCCAACAAAAATTCGCCTACCCAGCGTACGCCCTCCACCTTTTGCTGAGTTACAAACCGCCGTCCTACCTCACCCATACCCAGCCAACCTTCGGCTTGCAAAAATTCTTTCAGCGCCGCACTCGTGCCTAACGGCAAAGTGATTAGCGCATAGCGCGCCTCATCCGACAAATGACTCCAATAATATTGCAGATGTTGGATCAGATCAGATTCAATCGCTGCGCGAACTTTCGACTCCTCTTCACCCGTCATGTCTGCGGCTGCCGTTGCGGCAAACACCCGATACCCTGCCACTTGCACAAAGAGCGGATGCGTGCCGACTAACTGCAAAATAAAATCAATTGACCTCGCCTCGAATTTTTTACCAGCCTGTTCTGAAAGTGTAGCGAGCAACTCTTGTGCTTCCGCCTCATTCATTAACGGTAATGGCATTGGCGCGAAGATATTGAAGAAGGGTGAGCTTAAAGTATCGGGTTGGGCGAAGGCGATTTGCAACAGCGGCGCACGAGAGGCGGTTACAAATTGGAGAGGATATTGCGCGGCGAGGCCGCGCAACCGATTAAAAAAAGTATTCCCCAAACGCGGGTTCGCGCCGAGCAGTTCAAATTCATCGAGTAGCAGAATCAAACGCTGTTTCGTTTGCGCCAACTCGTGCAGCCGATTAACAAAATGTGGATACGTAACCGCTTCCGCTTCGCCGCCGAGCGCCCGATCGACCGCGCCATAAAACCACTCGTCATCCAGCCCGTCCAGAATGCCGCTATCAATGTATGCGATCTGCCACTCTGGCGCAGCGTATTTTTTTAATTGAAACAGTAGTGACGTCTTACCGGTTCGCCGTTGCCCATACACGGCGAGGTGTTGCCCCGCGTTTAATAACTCCGAAAGTTGGCGCAGTTCAGTCGTCCGCCCAAAAAAGTACCTCGGCTCCGAAATGGGTCCCCGATGGAAGAATGGATTTTGCGAGGACATAGGAATAGTGTATCACGCCCGATGATTTACGCTCGACGATTCGACACTTTTTTGTTCCGCGATTTAATGAAAAACCACAGGCCGGGGTAAAACTAGCGAAGCTCCGCCAGCACGCATTAGAATTGGGCTTCCGACAACAAATTGTATTAGTCAGGCAGATGGTTGACACAACAAGAGCCAGTAACGATGGGCGAATTCGTTCGGCAGAGCGTTTTCGCACATATTTATAACTGTCTGTCATGCTCTTGACTAATACACTTCCGATAACAAATGGATAAAAAAACAACGCTAAGGAATCTCTGCACAATCAAAAGAAGGCGCGAGAGGTTCCCTTTTACTCCTCCACTTTATCCATCGCTTCTCGGTAGGCTTCTTCCAATTCTATATCAGTAGTTCCAATGTAGCGTTGGGTTGTCGTCATATTGCGGTGCCGCGCTAAGAGCTGCGCCTTGCGTAAATCGTGATGGCGATTGTAGATACGCCGCACAAAATAACGCCGCAAACCATGCGGAGTCACCCGTCCGCGCAATACTTTTTTTCGCTTCGCTTCGTCGGACGCATCAGGGTCGGGCAGACGGTAATCTTCGCCAAACACATCCTTGTTCGCCTGCTCGAGCATTTGCCGCGCACCACCTTCTGTCCAGGGCCGCAGGAGAGCAGTCTTACGCTTTCGTTTCGCATTCAAATCTGCCAAGCGACTGTGTTGGGCGAACACTGGCAACCGCTCCGGCTTCAGTCCGCTCTTTGTATCTAGGTCGGCACGAACACGATGATAAGCGCGGATTGCATTCCAAGCATTTTTAGAAAGGCGGATCACCGCCGCGCGACCACCCTTAATTTTGAGCGCGAACCGCAAATTGCGCGGCGATACTTGAGTGAGGTGGGACAGGCGAAGACGGCATGCTTCTGACACGCGCAACCCAGTATCCGTCAGCAACACCAAAAAGGCGCGATTGCGATACGCGCGAAGTTTTTCCCAGCGACTGCGGAAGGGTTGATGCAGACAATCCCACGCCCATTGCAAAACTTTTTCAACATCCTCATCTGTCGTCAAGACTTCATTGTGGGGGAGGGGGCGTTTATAGTCACCCACGAGAGCGTCTAATCGTGTG
>Ga0082335_1006899_pt1 | contig 14173 bp, 13 predicted proteins | sample Subgrocontami58m_FD_72375 | JGI IMG/M metagenome (GOLD analysis project Ga0082335, IMG submission 72375) | Subsurface groundwater microbial communities from S. Glens Falls, New York, USA - GMW37 contaminated, 5.8 m (SPADES assembly) (version 2) ...
GTAAAATAAACCGTGTGCAACATCTACTGAACGGAAGACCAAGGAAGGTTTTAAATTGGGCTACACCCTATGAAGCTTTTCAAAATCTCACGGGTGTTGCGTTAAAAAGCTGAGACTACCTAAAGTTTCTATCGGGGAAACGCCTATGGGCTGGGGTCATCAATCAGGGTTTTGACCCTGAGGAAACCCTCAGCCATTTGCGATCGACAGGAGTTGCCGGTACAAAGGATAAGAACACGTGTTTTCATTGTTTTTTTAGCGCTTCTATCGCGCCGTTGGCACGCTATTTTTCATCCTGAAAATGATGTTTAATGTTTTTTCCTTCTTCGATGAAAATAACCTCCTCGGCGATATTCGTCGCATGGTCGGCGATGCGCTCGATATCCGCAGTGATCTTAAGCACCGCAATGAGGAGCCTTAAGTCCCGGGCGGCGGGCTGCCTCGTCGCGTTCCGTCAGGCACCGTACGGCCAACCCCGTCATCTCTTGCGCCGTATCCGCCATGTCGAGCAGCTTGCGCTTGAGAGAGCTCAGTTCTTCGTCGAAATGGATCTCCATGACTTTCCTTTCGCTTAGCCGAAACGGCCGGTGATGTAACTTTCGGTCATCGGATTGTCGGGTTTTGTGAATATCTTTCCGGTCTCCCCGAATTCGACCAGTTTCCCGAGGAAAAGAAAACCCGTTTCGTCCGATACTCGCGCCGCCTGCTGCATGTTGTGTGTGACGATCACGATCGTATAATCATTTTTCAGCTCGAAAATAAGTTCCTCGATACGCGCCGTCGCCGTGGGGTCGAGCGCCGAACAGGGCTCGTCCATCAGGATCACTTCGGGGCCCACGGCGAGCGCGCGGGCGATGCAAAGACGCTGCTGCTGACCGCCTGAAATCGCGAGGGCCGATTTGCCGAGGTTGTCCTTCACTTCGTCCCACAACGCCGCAAAAGCCGTCGCGGTCATGCCGAGGCCCAATAAGACTGCCGTCATTTTCTTGAACATGTCAGTGTGCTCCTTGTGAATGCTTGATTAAAACTTCCAAACTAAATCGGCCTGGGTGCGGTAGACTTTCTCGTCGAGCGCATTGCCCGCGACGGTTGCGGCGGTAGCATTCAACGGACGGACCAGAAAATTCGTCCAGTTGAACTGCAGGCTGTCCGTAAGCTGATATCCGAGGCCGAACTTGTGTCCGAGACGGTTCGTGTGACCTGTATAGCCAGGACCGCCGAAATCGCTGTCGTTGAAAGCCGCGGGAACGGCGTTGGCGCCGATCTCGTAATAGCCGTAGAAAAATTCCCAGTCCTTCTTCTTCAGCTTACCCAACTTGAAGCCCAGACCAAACGCATCATCCTGATTATGGACATCAGCGGCCTGGGGAGTGCTGGTGGAGCCGGCGTTCAGCTCAGCCTCATTCATGACGTAGTTGTACCAGAGCGTGACCGGCGTATTGCCCCAGTAAAATACGACTTCCGGGTAGAAGTCGATGATGCGTGGATCGTCCAGCAGGAACGCTGTCGTGTTCGTGCGTTGATAGGACGTTGCGGCGGTATTGCCGGCGGCCAACAAAGTGCCGCTCAGGTTGACGTAATCGTACAATGAAACAGCGCCCGTAATGTCCACAGGGTGATTCCCGTCACCGAAGTTGTATGTGGACCACGTGAGCGCGCCCTGATAACCGAACATCTCTGAATCAGTGATCTCGCCGGCGTTCTCGTTGATCAGAAATTGGCCCATCGCCACATTAAGGTCGAGCTTGTTGGTCTCGGTGGAAACCAGGCTGAACTTCGCCTTTTCGTACAGACCTTCCGGCGTGATGTCGCCATCCCACGTGATCGTCGTGCCGTAGCGCTGGAACGGGTTTTCGAACTTACCGGCGCCGATCGTAACGCCCTTCACCGGACCGTAGTCCTTGAGGCCGTTGGGCGAGTACTGCGCATAGGCGCGGTCGATGAAGATGTCCTTGAACGTGAAGTAACCGCGGTTGCCGAGCGTCTGATTCGTCGAAGCGTTATCCGTGGAACTGCCCGACGCGAGACGGAAACCGGCCTTCCAGTCGTCGCCGAAATCCTTCTCCATGCCGTAGCGCAGGCGCAGACGGGTGCGCGCGCGAGTGCGGTCATTGGCCGTGCCGGTGGAGCCGGCATCGTTATTCTTATCAAAAAAGTCGAAATACTCTTCGCGCAAACGCAGGTCGCCGCCAAACTTGACGCCCTTGATCCAGGGAATCGCCTGGCCGACATTGTCCTTGATGCCCTTTTCCCAGTCCGCTTCGCTCATAGTGGCGGCGGGCTGAAGGATCTCAATGGACCGGGCAGATTCGAGCTGTTGGATCTTGATGCTCTGCGTTTCAATGGTACGCTGCATGTCGGCCATCTGCTTCTGCATTTTTTGGAGCACGTCCATCATCTGCTCGTTCGAAGCGTCGGCAAAAGCTGTTCCTTGAAGTAAAAGCGAGAATACGACCAGCCATAAGACCCGTTTCATATTGCTTCCTCCGTGGATGAGCATTGATTTAAATTCCGTCGCATTCCCGCTCAAGGTTGTACCGCAAAAGTTTAATGAGGTCTTTTTCGTCATCTATGACAAGAACCATTTCATTTGGCATGCTCACATGGTAGTAAACGAACATAAGAACCTTGTGAAGGACGTATGAAGTTTTTATGAAAATGGCCCAAGGAGAACCCTTCAGCTCCCTCAACGTGTTGTGTTCCCTTCTCAGACTTGCAATCATCACTTCTCTTTCGAACATATGTTCCTCCTTGTGATGTGCCGATAATAGTCTGTGGTCATTAAGAAAGTTTTAAGATTTCATGATCTTTGAATAAGAGGACATAAAAAAACCCTGACTCATTGACTGAATCAGGGCTTGATCTTGGGGTAAGTGACGGGGGTCGAACCCGCGACCTTCTGAACCACAATCAGACGCTCTAACCAACTGAGCTACACCTACCAAGTATTTTATCTATATTAGCGAAGTGCGGCGCCTTGGGCGCCTTATAATCTTTTCTTCCTCTTGAGCTGCGTAGCGGCGATCCTCCAGATCGCCGTGGAGTGGTGCGCGCAGGAGCGCGCACCAAGCTACACCTACCGTAAACTTTTTTTAATTCCTAGCGGTCGAAAAAATCTTTTACCTTATTGATCGCGTCCTTGAGCTCATCCTTCGGCTTGCCGGACTCGCTCGGGTCGGCGTCGGGATCGGCGTAGTGCTTATAGGCGTTGATCACGATATTGCCGACGTTTCCGAAGATCGTGCGTTTCAATGATTTTTCGATGCTGCGGCGGATCACCTCGTTCGGACGCGTGGCGCGATCCGCAATGTTCCATTCGGCAGCTATTTGAAACTTGAGGCGGCCTGAAGAATCCTTGAGAAAACCGATCATCTGGTCAGCATTCAACCCGAAGAGCTCGCCCCCACCCTCGTACCCCTCGAAGAGGAGTTCTACTATCTCAAAATCAGCGTTGGCCGTCAATTGCTTCTTTTCGATCTTCAGGATGGCCTTGGAGTCCAGCACGCCGCTCCTGATAAGGGCGGGCGTCACAGCACCGTAATAAGGCCGGAAGTAGGGTAAAAAGAGCCCTTTAAGGTCGAGGCGGCCGTCCGTGTCGAGACCTATGAACCGAATCCAGCCCTCCGCGGTGAAGGAGGCCGGCTGCTGGTCGCGGCCCTGGTTGACCTGCCCGCTCAATTCATAGCTCGTCGGGGCGCCATCGAGCGGCAGCGCCACGTGGTGGATATCTGCGTGGATACCGTCAAGGGCCGTGACAAATCCCCCCTCGGCGACGTCGTAATCGGCAAATTCAAAATGGCCGTTGATCAGGTGAAAGCGGCCGATCTCAATAGGAACCGGCGAACCGGATCTTCCGGGGCTCCCCAGAGCAGGATCCGCCGTCCCCTCTGAAGCGGCGGCGCCTGCTGCGGACGAAAATGCGTGGTAAAGACGACCCTTCAATTTGCGGATACTGATCGCAGCGCCGTCGACTTCGATCTCGTCGATCATAAGCATCCGTTTTGAAAACCCGAGCGGAGAGGCGTGCACGCGGATGCGGTCAGCCTTAAACGTGACCTCGCCCGCAAACGGGGCGTTGTCCCGGATCTCAAGACCCTCGATGTCGAACGATGCCGGAAAACGGTACTCGATCGCGCCGATCGTGACCGGTCTATCGAGCGAGCGCTCGATGGCCGCCCGCAGGAGCGCGGGCGCGCGGCGGGCGAAAATACCGAGCGCGATCGTGCCGGTGACCACAAAAAAAAGGAGTGCCAGAGCTATTTTTTTAAGCATGGTTTCCACAAAATGGTGTCCCCGGCGCGATTCGAACGCACGACCCTCTGCTTAGAAGGCAGATGCTCTATCCAACTGAGCTACGGGGACAATCTTTTCTGTTCTACAACCCTCTGCTTATCCGCCACAAAGATCGGCGGACCTGTCCACAAGGCGCCGAGATTTGTGGACGGACCCGCCAACGCCTTGTGGCGGGGAAGGCAGATGCTCTATCCAACTGAGCTACGGGGACAAAACTGTCGCTTTAATTCTAAACTATCGGGGTGACTGGATTCGAACCAGCGACTTCTTGCTCCCAAAGCAAGCGGGCGCTATCAAAGCTTCAGCGCCCGTCCGCCGATGCTTTGATGGCGGACGCTCTATCCACAACCCCTTCAGATCAACCTTTTTAACTTCAACACTCTCCGGCCATCCCCCGACTTGAGATAAGCCTCTCTTTTCATGGCAAGAGCGCGGTCTGGGTATTGCTCAAAATGAATTAAATTCCAATCACTAGCCTGTTTGGTAGCGGTGCTATAGCCGTTTCTATGCTCCCGCAAACGTGCCTGCAATTCTTGAGTATGGCCTATATAAATTTTCCCCGACGTATCGGATTTTATGACATATACATAGAACATTTTAGCACCGCTCAATAATTCAAATATTCGGGGTGACTGGATTCGAACCAGCGACTTCTTGCTCCCAAAGCAAGCGCTCTAGCCAAGCTGAGCTACACCCCGTGAACTTGTAATTGTACCAGTCCGGAGAAGGAACGGCAAAGCCGTCCGTTAGGGACTATCTAGAACGCTTGTGCTGGAGAACTCTCTGGGCGGCCTCGGCCACGTTCTGGGAGGTAAGGCCGTACTTCGTCATAAGCTCCTGGGGGGAGCCTGATTCCGCGTAGGTGTCGTTGAGACCCACGAACTCGCAGGGAACGGGGTGCTTGCGGGAAAGAAACTGGGAAACCACGCTGCCGAGGCCGCCGAACGTGAGGTGTTCTTCGGCGCAGACGAACGCGCCCGTGGTCTGCGCTTCAGCGAGTATAAGCGCTTCGTCGAGCGGTTTGAGCGTGTGGATGTCGATGACGGAGGCATCGATACCCTTGGCCTTCAGAATTTCAGCGGCCTCGAGACACTCGAACGTGAGAAGGCCGGTGCCGACCAACGTCACGTCCTTACCCTTGCGCAGCTGAACACCCTTGCCGATCTTGAATTCGCTCTTTTCGTCGTAAACGAGCGCGGCGTTGGCGCGGCTCGTACGCACATACACAGGGCCCTTGAGATACGCCGCCTGCTTGATGAGCGCCTTGGCTGAGTGTTCGTCCGAGGGGACGATGACCGTAAAACCGGGGAGCGTGAGCGCCAGCGCAAAATCCTCGACGGACTGTTGGGACGCGCCGTCTTCGCCGACGGAAATGCCTCCGTGAGACGTGACGACCTTCACGTTGAGCTCCGGGAACGCGACACCCACGCGCAGCTGTTCGTAACCCTTGCACATGAGGAAGCACGCGAACGAGCTGATAAAGGGGATCTTTCCGCAGGACGCCAGGCCCGTCGCGAGGCCGACAAGGTTCATCTCCTGGATGCCGATGTCGATGAAGCGGTCGGGGAACGCCTTGCCGAATTTGTCGGTGCGGGTGGACTTGGAAAGGTCCGCGTCCATCACGACGACGTTGGGATTCTCGTTGCCGAGTTCGACCAGCGCCTTGCCGTACGCGTCGCGGGAAGCCGCGCCCATCTTGCGGACGACGCTCATTTGATCATCCCCAGGATGCGCGCGATCTCGGTATCGTTCTCGCCGAGCTCTTTGAGCGCCTTGGCCGTTTCGTCCTTCGTGGGGGCGACGCCGTGAAAATTGTTGTTGTTCTCCATGAAGGAGACGCCCTTCCCTTTTACGGTGTGGGCGATGATGATGCGCGGGGCCGACTTCGAGGACTTGACCCAGAGGAGCGCGTCGTGGATCTCGCGGAGATCATGTCCGTCGATCTCTTTGGTCTCCCAGCCGAACGCCTTCCACTTGTCGACAACAGGTTCCATGTCGAGCATCTCTTTGCAGGAGCCGCCGAGCTGGAATTTGTTGTAATCGAGGATCGCGGGGACGTTGTTCATTTTATGGAAGGACGCGAACGCGGCCGCTTCCCAGATCTGGCCTTCGTTGAGTTCGCCGTCGGAGATGAGCGCCCACGAGAGGTAATCTTTTTTGTCGAAGCGCGCGGCGAGGCCCATGCCGATGGCGATCGAAAGGCCCTGCCCGAGAGATCCGGTCGACGCGTCGATGCCGGCGACACGGCGCACGTCCGGGTGGCCCTGAAGCGGGCTGCCGAGCTTGCGGAGTGTCAACAGCGACTCGACGCTGAAATAGCCGGACCGGGCGAGCGCCGAATAAAGCGCCGGACAGCCGTGTCCCTTGGAAAAAACGAGGCGGTCCCGGTCGACCCACTTGGAATTCTTGGGGTCGTGGCGCATGATCTGGAAATAAAGGACGGTGAGGATGTCGGTCGCCGACAGCGAGCCGCCGGGATGGCCGTTGCCGGCGATGCCGAGCATCTTGATGACATCGCGGCGGATGTCGAGCGCAATTTTCGAGAGGCGCTCGAAATCAACGGGAACACTTTTTTTCTGGGATTCCTGGGTCATGGGCGTCATAAGAATGTTAAAGTTTAACCTGCCGGACAAGCCTCGTCAACGAACTTTTTGCTCCGATCGCCCTACTCGGCGACCCCTGTGCGGAACTTGAGAAAATTGCTTAAAGAATCACACAAAAGGTAAGGATTCGTCTTCTTTTCAGCACCGAGGGTCGTCGTGGAACGCTCCGCATAATTGTGCCCCGGGCACAGGACCGTCGTATCATCGAATTTCGAAAGGGTGCGGAGCGATTCATAAAGCTCCTTGGAGCTGCCTCCGGGAAGGTCGGTGCGGCCGCAGGCGCCGATGAAGAGCGTGTCGCCCGAGATGAGGTGGCCGCCGGCATGGAAACACTGTGAACCCGGCGTGTGACCCGGCGTGTGCACGCAGGTGATCTCGATATTGCCCGCTTTCAATTTCTGCCCGGGGGAAGTCTCTTTGATGTTTTCAGAGGCAAAGTCCATGTACGGCTGATCTTTTTTGTTCACGTAGACAGGGACGTTCACGCCCGCCAAAAGCTCTTCGATGCCGTTGGTGTGGTCGAAATGATAATGGCTGATGAGCGCACCGACGATCTTAAGGTCTTCTTCTTTCGCAACACGCAGGATGGTGTCGGCTTGCCACGCGGGATCCACGACGAAGACTTCACGCGTCCCTTTGTCGCCGACGAAATAGACGAAATTTTCCATCGGGCCGATCTCCATCTGCTTGACGTAAAGACCCGATTCAGCAGCAGCCACGCATCATCTTCTTTGTGGGTTTGGCGCGAACAATACTTTCGCTGCGGGCAGCTAATGATTGCGGGCCTGTTTGCGCCTTTGGGGGAGGCTTCACCACCCCCTTTTCGGCATCCAATTTCACGAGCTCGATGCCCGCTTTTCTCGACATTTCGAAAATGCGCTCATCGCGGTAGAATTCGCCGAAGCAAATACGCTTGATCCCGGCGTTGGCCATGAGCTTAAAGCAGGGCCAGCAGGGGCTGGCGGTGGTGTACATCGTACCGCCGTCGATAGCAACGCCGTTCTTGGCAGCCTGAAGAATGGCGTTGGCCTCAGCGTGCACCGTCGCGACGCAGTGGTCGTTCTCCATCATGTGGCCGACTTCGTCACAGTGCGCGAGCTTGCGGATAGACCCGTTGTACCCGGTGGAAAGGATGGTCTTGTCGCTCACGATGACCGCGCCGACAAACTTACGGTCGCATGTCGAGCGGCTCGAGACGACTTTGGCGATGTCCATGAAGTACTGGTCCCAGTCGGCTCTTTTGCGTTTGGCGTCTGTTTTCATGAGAACAGTATTGTAATGTTTTACGGGGTTTCTCTCAAGAGTAAATCGTGAGCGGTCAGCGCGGGGGACTTATTTATCCCACCACGATGGTTCTCTATTCTCTTCCATGAGAGACCTCCTATGTTTTACAAAATGAAGTATAGCCGGGGAATGTTAACGAAGTGTTAAGCGGACGTAAAAACTGCGCGGCTGGGTTTGTTAGTATTGATTACTATTGATTAACAAACATGCTTAAAGATAAGTTTTTAGTTATCACTCCAGAGATTCTCGTCGACGTAGCGGGCAAGAATTTCCTGGGCCTTCTCGGGCGGCGGCGGCGCAAACTGTGCGCAAATGACCGCATGCGCGATTTCGTGCGCCAAAATGCCGTCGGTGACCGTGGACGGCGAGACGTAAATGCGCTTGTCGCTTCCGTGCGCATAGTGAGCCAACGGACCCGTAACACCCGCCTCCGTCGTGATCAGAATTTCAAAACGAAATGTCTGCGGATAAATATCGAGCATGGCCATTACACGGTCCGTAAGTTCGTCGACGCGCGTTTTGACCGGTTCCGCAGCGGTCAGCCCAGGAGACAGACGGCTCCCCGTGATTCGCCACAGAAAATCATTCAACTGGGTTTCTTCGTCGTAGCGGATCAAGGCATATTGAGTTTCGATGGAATGCCCGGCGCGCGCGTCACCGGCCGCACACAGCAGAACGATCGCCGCCAATGGCGCAAGCCATACGGCCCGCCAAGCCGAGCGCATCTGCATACGCGGTTTTAAGTCGAGGTTTTGAACGTGTTGGCGAGCGCTTCGAGGCGTTTGAGCGCCTCCCGGCCGTCGGACGGTTCGACGCCGGTCTTCGCGCGGAGAATCTCCCGCTTAAGCTCTTGGATCTTGCCGTCCAGGGATTCGGAAAGTTTATTCACGTCGGCCGCAAGGTCACCGAGCTCGTCCTTGCGGCGAAGCTGGACACGGCACGTGAGGTCTCCGCGACGGATCTCTTCGATAGTCTTTTGCAGGTGATAGACGGGGCCCGCGATGCGGTGCGAGAGGATGACGAACACAAGCGTGCCGATAAGCGCCATCGTCACCGCCGTGATCGCCGCGATGATCAGGAACGTGGTAAAAAAATAGGCGGCCGTCCGCTCGATATGCAGCTCGTTCCCGAGATAGGCCGTCGTGAGCGTGCCCCGGCTCATGTAGAAAAAAAGAAGAGCGATCAAAAACGCCTCGACGGCGATGAGGCCCCCGAAACGAAGCGCAAAACTCGATTGAAACGATTTTTTTACGAAATAATTCCGGCGGCGGCGGTTATTGGGCCGATTCATAAAGGATTTCCATAATTTTCGAGAGAAAGCTTCACCTTGGCCGCCTCGCGCTTTTCACGGAGCCACGACTCAAACGCGCGGCGCTCTTTGCGGCCCTGAAGTTGGGATTTGATCTTGTCGTGGATGACCTCAAGGGCCGGCGGTGTATCCGCCTCTTTTGCGGCAAGCCTCACGACGACATGAACGCCGTTCTCAGAAAATACTTTGGCCTGTCCCGGGGAGAACGAGAAGGCCCGCTCAAGCGCCCCGGAGCGGATCTCGTCGTAACGCACGGGTCCGATCGTCTGTTTCCAGGCGACCGGGCCGCCCGCTTGCGCGGTCTTTGCAATTTCGATGGCTTCGGCCTGCGTCGGAACCTCCAGGACTTGAAACGTGGCCTTATTGCCCAAGAGCGCGTAATACGCCTTGATCTCCTCTTCGCTGACGGAGCTCATAGCCTGAAATTCGGTGTGAAAACGCTCCATCAACAGGCGCACGAGCGTCTGCTCCCAAAAAGTCTGTATGGTCTGTCTGAAACGGTCATCCTCGGTGAGCCGGCGGTCCTGCGCTTCGCGTATAAGCAGGCGGCGGTTGATGAGCACTTCCGCTTGCTCGCGTATGTCTTCGGGGGTCGCTTTGAAGGAGGGGTCTTTCTTGGCGCGTATATCAAGCTCACGGCGAAGGTCTTGCGCAGAAATAGGGCTGCCGTTCACCGTGGCGATGGCCTTGTCTGCAGAATACTGCTTACCGCCGGCCTTACAGCCGGCGGTAAGAAACCCGATCAAAAGTACCGCTAAAAATACCCTGCGTCGCATCAAGCCGGTTCTTGGGGACCCGTGCCCCAAACACCGGTACCGACGCCCGTGAGGGTGCCCGGCGCGTCGTCGAGCGGGTTGGTGAACGTGCCGCCGGCCTGGCCGGTGAAGCCCTGGGGTACGCCCGGAAGCGTGCCCTTGACGTCCGCGAGCCACTGCTGGTTTTCCGTGAGCCACTGGACGTTGTTGAGTGTCGCGCTGATGCCGTCGCCCGCGAACGTCCACGTCGAACCCGGCGTCGTGTCGAACGTGCCGTTGAATATCGCCGTCCAGATGCCGCCGAGGTCCGTGACCGTATTGGCGAAGAACGACGCGTCCATCGTGCCCTGTATGCCGCCGGTCATCGCGGTCAGAAGACCCGCCTGCGACTCGGTAATGGGCATTTCGAGGAAATTCTTCAACGTATCCATGTCATAACCGACCTTCGCAGGGTCGAGTTCTGTCAAGCGGACATACTCACCGGCGCCGGCGGCCTCGAGTGTCGTGACGAGCTCCGTACGCTCGAAATTGCCCGAAAAATCGCCGTTGATCGTACCCGCCGTCAGAAACGGGTCGCCGTCCTCTTCGGAGACCCATACGCCTTGGAACGCCGCGTCGAACGTGCCCTGATCGAGCGCTTCGGACGACTCAACGGTGGCGAGGTTTCCGCGGACCGTGCCCAAAAACGCCGTGTCGTCTTCCCACACGGGCTCTCCGTCGACCTCGTGCTCGCTGATCACGATTCCCGCCATGGGCCGGCGGAACGCGCCGTCGTCGAGAACGTTGAATTCACCGCTGAGAAAACCGAACCAGAGCCCCCAGTTGTCGTCATCGTTTTCATTGTCATTGCCGCCGCCAACACCGAAGCAGATCGAAACCATCGCCAAATAATCATCGCCGTCTTCAAAAGCGGCAAGAGCGATCGCAGGCTCGAATTCTTCGAAGAACGTGTCGATGTCATAGAACCCTTCAAGACCCTCGAAGTCCCGTTCGTCACCCATCGGCGTCGCCGTGAGCTCGCCATCGAGGCGCCACAGCCCGTAATTGTCTTCTCCGCTGCCGAGATCGGCATTGTTGCCGGTGAGTGATCCGGAGAGATAGCCGAGCGTGCCGTCGGGATCGACATAGAAAGCGCGGACGTGTCCCGCCGTCTCCTCGCCGGCCCAGCGGCCGGCCATGAAGCCGACGAAAGCGCCGTTGTCGAACGTATCGTAGCTGTTCTCGAAAACGTCGTAGCTGGTAAAGAAGCTAAGGAAACTCTGCGCACCCTCGGAAGAACCCTCGAAATAGCCCATGAAATGGGCGGGCACCGCCTCAGTCGCCGAGGCCCAGAGGTTCCCGAAGCCGCCCATGAGACCCTCCATGAAACCGACCTCAAGATCGGGGCCTTCGCCCTCGCCGAAAATGCCGCCGAAATCTTCAATCGTCGACCCGAGGTCGAAGAGACCACCCACAACCTGCCCTGCGAACGACAGCGGCTGGCCGATGAAAGCGCCGAGCCCGGCCGCGGCAAAACTGCCGTAAACGTCCCCATCATCCGAGCCGTTCACCGAATAAAGGCCGGCGAGATCTCCCTCGACCGAGCCGAACTGGGAACCGGTCAGGTACGCGCCCTCGAAAGAACCGTCGACGAGACCGTCCGCCCAGCCACCGGTGCCCGTGGCGAACCAAAAACCCTCGTCGTTTCTTTCTTCGAAACCCTCACCGTTGTCGTAAAGAATACGCCCGAACGTGCCGTAACCGCCCAGCGCCGCTTCCCATTCGCTGGCGCCGTACGGGAGACTGAATCCGTCGCCTTCGATGAAGAAGTCGATGAGACCGAACGTCGGCGTGCGGTCGAGGCTGTTGTCGGCCAAACCGCCATCCCAGGGATAGAGGAAGTAGGTGTACGCGTCCCAATCCGCCTCGCCGTGGAAGTAATTGTTGTTCTCCGCGTCGGCGTTAAAATCACCGTTCAGCTCGAATTCCTCGAAAGAACCGGTATAGATGTTGTCGCCGTAGCCGAAATACTCGACGTCGAGCCAGTACCCGATTTCTTCCGAGTGCGCCACGGAAAGAACGCCCTCCACGCGCCACAGGTCGCCGAGCTCTTCGTAATAATCGCCGTCGGCGTTGCCGCGAATGATGCCGGCCTTGCCGTCGCCGTCGGTGTAAAGAAGCGCGACCGAACCCCTCATCCTGCCGTCGGCCCAGAGACCTTGCGTGCTCCCCCAGAACGCGCCGCCGTCGTACGTGGTGTAGTTATACTCGTCGTAATTGACGCTCTGGAAAGGCGTCGACCAGATGAGGTTCTGGTCCCCGTCGCCGTAGGTCCAGTAGTCGCCCATGGCCAAAAACGCCGAAGAGCCCCCTTCGGCGTTCCAGGGAGACGTGATCGCGCCGATCCAGCCGTATTCCTCGCCGTACCAGCTAAGCTGGCCGTAGTTGCCTTCGGACTCCAAGCCATAAAGACTGCTCTCTTGGTAGCCCCAATCGCCGTTGAAATCGATGTAGCCGCCGGTAAATGTTCCCAGCGCCTGGCCGACAAAATATCCGTCATTGTAGTCGTAATATTCGTCGTAGAGACCACTGAGCTCACCCTGCATCGTACCCATCTGATGACGCGTCAGATAATCGCCGTCGAGCTCGCCGCTGAAACCGTAGTCGCTCCAGTCGCCCGTCGCGGTGACGACCCAGTAGCCGTCGTCGTATTCGTCGCCGCCGTCACGGTAGCCGAACGTCCCCTCATCGCCGCCGAAAGCCGCGAAGAACGTGTCCGATTCCTCGGGGTTGTAGTACTCGCCGTCTTCGAAACGTATACTGAAAAGACCGGACGCGGGCGTGCGGCCCTCGCCGTCATACGATTCGAGAAAATACGTTCTGGAAAAGTCGATTTCGTACGGATCAAAATATCCGCCGCTGCCCTCTTCGCCGGCGAAATTTCCGGTCGAGTAAGGGTTAAGATATTCCTCCATGACCCAGTTATCGAGGTTGGCGGCATCGATGCCTTCGCGCGAACCGGTCTGCGTGGCGGTCAGCGTCCCGTCGATGGACCACATTTCGAGATCCGTATAATAGGAACCAAGCGCGCCGCCGCGAAGAACGCCGACGTTGCCGTCGGGATCGACGTAGAGCGCCGCGACGGAGCCGTTGATGGCGCCGTTACGCCAGAGACCCGCGGAGAAGCCCCAGAATGCCCCGCCGCCGAGAGACGAATCGTCGTCTAATTCAACGTTGCGGCTCTGGAACACGGAGTTCCACAGGATCCCGTCAAGATCGTCCACGTCGTAGCTGTCGGTATAGAAACCACCCATCGCCACATACGACGCCGGCACATCCCAAGGCGCGCTCACCGCGCCGACGAGACCGTATTCTTCTCCGAGCCAAGCGAGATAGCCCCCGTCGTTGTAGTAAAGACTCGTCGCATCGCCCTCTTCTTCGCTCCCCCAGATGCCGGAGAACGCAAGGCGGCTGCCCTCCCATGTCCCGATCCCGGTCGCGGTCCCGCTCGTCCTCGTCGCGATCGCGCGGATCGTCTGATCGCTGGTCGTAGATGCCGAAGTCCTCGCGTGGATCGTCGTCACGGTCACGTGGATCGAAGCGGTCGAACATACGCACCTCCTTCCGGAAACAGATCGACACGTTCAACAAAGATCGTTGCGTGGCGTTGGTCCAGCGGATTTGCGCGTGGGACCGCGGCGGCCGACGGAGGGTCGACTGAGACGCTCCGAGCTAGGCTGTTTGGGGGGGGCTTTCGTCGTGCCCTGGGGCGATGACGTCAGGCGACTCTACGTCGGTCGACGCAGAGGGGCAGACGGGCCAATAGGCGCGCCGCCATTTGGCAGTTATAGCGCGTCATTCACGCTTTCGCAAGCGCGACAATCTGGTGACTGAAAGCCCGATTGTGTGAAATGGCTCAACTACTTAACGACCACAAGAAAAGAGTCCTT
>Ga0082335_1006902_pt1 | contig 14167 bp, 14 predicted proteins | sample Subgrocontami58m_FD_72375 | JGI IMG/M metagenome (GOLD analysis project Ga0082335, IMG submission 72375) | Subsurface groundwater microbial communities from S. Glens Falls, New York, USA - GMW37 contaminated, 5.8 m (SPADES assembly) (version 2) ...
ATCAAACGGCTGCGGCTCGCCGTCGAGATCGAGCCCGTCATCCCAGATCGAAATTTTCGGCGAGAGAGTCAACTTGCCGATGCGCCCGTTCATCCAACTGCGCCCTTCTTGAAACGACAACGCCCCCATGCCAAACGTTGCAAGATTTTCTAAAATATCTACGACCGCGTACGGTTCGAGGATGACCACATACTCAGCGGGATCGAGATGACGCGGCGCGCGCGATTTAATGGCTCCCGTGATGGCCTCTTGCCCCAGCGATGCCGCCTGCACACGGTCGAGCCGCCACGATGTCCCATGCGAATATCCTGTCCCATTCTCTTTTGTGGCAACCATCGTCAGATCAACGGATGTGGATGGATGATACGCCCACAACCCGCGCGAATTGGCAATCGCCGATTCAATCGTTGAAGTGGAGTAGGCGCCTGCCGCGATCACGGCGGCATCACGCGCGATTTTGCAAATCTCACCGACGGCTTTCGCGCGCAATTCTGGCGACGCCGATTCGACTCGCTCATCAAACGAATCCACTTTGGGGATCGGTTTTGGATCGGGGAGTCTGATGGTGTCGAGATTCTCGGGTTGGTGTTGGGCGATCTCGCACGCGGCTTTGACGACTCGTTTCAACGACTCGCGCGAAAAATCATTGGTGCCTGCCGTGCCGCTTCGCTTGCCGAAGATGACTCGCACTTGTAACTCGGCGTCGGTCTCTGCCACGTTTTGAATGATGGCGTTGTTAGCGAATCGCGTCACGCCCTCCTCCATCGCCGAAAGACTTACGTCAGTGTCGTCGGCAGAGGAGAGGGCGAGAGTGGTTTCGATTAAGTTTTTGATTCGGGATTCGCCGAGCATAAAAAGGATGAAGGAAGAATTATGAAGGATGAAACTCACTTTTCATAATTCATCCTTCATAATTCATAATTTTCTATCTTGGCCCATGCAACGTCTTCCCATACTTCCCTACCAACACCGCGCACATGCCGCCGCGCTGTGCGACGTTGACCACTTGCTTTTGTGAAGCGCGACCTAAAATCGCTACGCCATATTTTGTCGGCGCGAAACCCATCACGGTGTAAAACGGTTCGTGACTCACCGTGCCATCGGGCGCGATCACCGGAAACTCAGCCACACTGATTCGCGCCAAGCGCTGCACAACCCACGACTCACTGCCCGACAATGATTCTTCAATCGCCGCTTCCCATTCGCCTTGACTCACCGAAGGTCCGATCACGATGCGATCACCGCCGTAAGATCGATTCGGTTTGATCACCAGAATATCTTGATTGTTGCGCGCGAACTCTAACAGACTCACGGTGATACCTTCGGGGTCCGTCGTGCGGCATTCGCGCAAGCGGCGAGTCCACAGCACATGGCGTTTAAAGTAATGGCGGTCATCGGCGGTGAAATACTTTTCGGTGAAGCGCGGGTCGGTCAAGATCTCCCAGGTAGATTTGTGATCAAAATCGCCCGCCAGCGAGGAGACGACGCGATTCTCTTTGAACAAAATTTTCATGGGTTTGATGTCGAGTCCGTCATCCTTCTCCATGGCGATCAAGTCGCGCACTTCGTAATCGCGATACGCCACGTCAACCTTTGTATCTTCATACCACACCTCGCCACCGCGCACGTAAAGTTCGGAAGGATCAGCATGAACGACTGTCATCCCGCGCGTCTCTTTGTAGTACTGAGTCAACGCTTCAAGTTCTTCAGGTCCATCGCCCGCATATTTAGGATCAATGAAACACAACGTGCCATTGGGTCGGTGGATTGCTTCGAGATGATCGAGAATCTCTTGGATGAACATCTCGCGTAGATCGAGTCCCGGTTCAAGATGCAGATCGGGCGCGTGGGATTGTAGAGTCGGCAGCACTGCGTCGGACATCGCTTGTTCACAGCTGGGGATCAAGTGGATGCCGCCAACCCCGGAGAGATTTGGTTCGACGAAGTTCAACGAATCCTTCCACATCGGACTCGTAAAATCTACCATTGCATCGAGCCGCCCGAACACCGGATTGTCCTCGCGATGACTCTGCTGCCACGTGTCCCACAACCATTTTTCTTCATCGGAGTTCAACGGCACGATCTCGCGAATCGCAAAATCTTGAATGTAGAGATCGGGCAGGCGTTTGAGGGCGTTGATGATTGCCAGCGAGACGACGTGAAAATAGGAGACTTGATCGGGCATCACGGCGATGGGGCGCAGCATGACGTTGATCACGTCCTCCTCGCCGTCGCGCATGTAGATCAATTTCTGATTGCGCGATTCTACGGGGATACGGTCAGCCAGCTCTTTGACCGTCTCGGGAGGAAGACTGTAAAACAATTGGCGCACACGGCTGTCGAGGCTTAACCCTTTAAGACCACGTTCATCGGCGGCGGTGAGAAGAGTCATGGCGAAGCTCCTAACACTGTTGATTAATCAGACCGAGTTAATGTGTGAACACGCTTGTCTAATTCGTAATAGTCGATTCGATTTGATCGCACGCGCGCGACTTTGCCAAGACGGGATTCTCTTGTCTTGAACTCGGTCATCTGAAGAAGACGGCGCAGTGAGTCGGGAAGCGTTTTGATTTGCTTTGCATCGAGATCGAAGCAAAGAATACAGTAACGCGAATCGGCAGAGGCGATTCGCCAAAAGTCTGTTGTGTTGATGGTGATGAATGTGGGACGAGGGGCAGAGCGAAGTAGAGACGGAATGGCGTCATCTTTGATGACAGTTTTTGGGCGTAGAGCCGTTACAGAAATGACTCGCCCGCTATACCAAGACGCAATTGGCTTAATAATAAAGTGCCCGTGTATTCCTTCGTCGAGGACGATCATGTAGCGAGCTGCAATACAAGCGATGATTGCACAAAAGCTTCTTTAGCTAAATTGATCGCCTCGCGCACTGCTTTCGCCGAAAGTTTACTCGCTTTATATTCCTTGATCACTTCATCAATTGTCCAGCCGTTTGCAAGGAGATCGAGAACGAATCCAGCTTCAATGCGTGTGTATTTAAATGTGGGTCTGCCGCCGCAAACACCGGGCGCGGCAACAATATATTTCCCGAGCGGATAGTATTCGTAAGTCTCACCGCTTCGCACTTCGCGGATAAGACTTTTTGCAGTGAAGCGAGTTTTTGCGGGTTTCATAGTGAAGTTCCTCATCTCAATTATACGATAAAGAAGAAGCGACCCGTATGATTCCATAAGTAGACACGACTTACCACAACCCCATCCCAAAGTTTGAATCGTAGCTAAAACATGCCATCTGCCCCTGTGGTGCGAGGGTCGGACGGCATGTTAGTTGCAACGCTAATTAGCTAGGATGGCCCCCAAATTCGTTATCAATCGTTTCCGCATCGTTCACCTTTCAGATGAACTCCAAAAGGAATTCGATCTCCCTGAGAAAATCTGCGCTGATCCGGAAGGCTTGCCCTTTCCCGAAGGGCAGGCGTTTCATGCCTGGCTCATTGACGATAATGCTTGTCAACGAGCAACAGCCAACAACTACCTGAAGTCCGTCTTGCAGTTTTTAACTTACCTTTGGTTTGGCTCACCCTCCATCCTCTACACAGCCTCTGCTGAGCTAATTCGCAATCGAATCCGCGATTATTTGCGAGAGAAACTTGGATGCGCCATGCGCCCGCATCGGAATGGCAATTTATTAGTCCTTGCCCCAAAAATAGTCACCAAAACATCAGTGCGCCTATATCTAATCGCGCTCAAGCGCTTCTATACGTGCGCCATCCTCAATGGTTGGTACACCGATGTCAATCCATTGGTTTGGACACAACGTTTAGCTATGCAAGCCTCTGAGTTTACTCCTACCATGCCACCACATTCAGGGATGACCCTTCCGACTGAAAAAAGGGGGCGAGTACCTGAGACATATTTCTGCGTCAGTGCTGGCGACTGGAAGCCGCACATTATTGATGACCCTGAGATTCCTAAACATCTGGTAGTAGCCTTAATTCATCATCGGGATCAACTCATCACGCGCATCCTCTTTGAGTCAGGCGCTCGTGTAGGTGAAGTGTTAGGCCTGACTGTTGGAGATTGGCGCAGTCGTGACCTGCGTGATCGTGCATTGACATCGAACAAGGGGAGCCGAGGTGAGCGGGTCAAAGAAATCTGGTGGTCAAGTGGTACATCCCGCCGGTTGCATCGCTATGTAAACGAAGAGCGACGCCAGTATGATCCCTTGAGGCGTGGCGTGGATGAACTCCCCGACCCTGCACCACTGTTCGTTACCAACGAAGGCGACCCGTACAATTACCCTGCCTTTTATTACCACTGGCGAAAAGCCTGCGATAAAGCCGGAGTTAGAGTTCACCCACACCAAGCCCGGCACTGGTTCGTGACGATGGCACTACGCAGTATCCAGGCTTTACCAGATGAAGAGAAGCGGAGAGCAGCTTGTCAGTCGCTGATCGCCTATATGAGTTGGAAGAACCCAGAGACAATCAAAGCTTACGATCACCACCTACACTTGGCGGATTTTTCCTCCACTCATACTGCCCTAACCCAATTAATACAGTTCGGATCAACTGGAGCATTCACAGCAAACACTAACAAAGTTATTCCCCCCCTGGAGGGAAGTGAGATTCCACAGACGATGTGGGATCGTCTAAGCCAGCTATTAGATGGGGAAGAGGAGAGTGATGGCACCCACCAAGTCTAAAGCGCTTATTTCTGCGCCACCCAAAATCGGTGAAGAAAAGCATACTCGCTATGGGCAGGAGAAACTCCTGTCATTGCTTGACCCTGTGATGATAAATGCACTCTCGGATCTAAACGTTTGGCATCGGCTCAATCCCGAAACAGCAATCTGGCTCTCCCGTACTGTTGCGAAGTTCCCCTGGTTCAACCACCTTGCATTGGCGACTGTAATCTACGCAAATAGTGTAACCACAGATACCATCACAAGGCCAAGGACTTTGAATTCTTTTCTCCGGTGGGCAATTCCCAATCGCTATGCGAATGTCGCGTCTCTAGATGTAGAAGCCGCCATCATCGCCTATTTCGGTGACCCTCCTCAATTATGCGGGCGAGAAGCCTTCAAGGCATACCGCCTACTTCAATTTCATGTCACCCGCTACCTTGAGGCGTTGCCGCATGAAAAGCGCACGGCCTTGCGCTCCTTTCTTTTTCCAAGTTTGTCACCTTCTCGGCGATTAGGGAAATTAGCGCACGATGTGACCGCGAAAGCACAGGTGGCTCGTAAAACACAAGCATTCGCCGTAGTCAAAATACTACCTGAACTGGTGGCGTTAGGTAGGCAGCGTTACCGATGGTTGGCCGAATTGGATGCTCAGGTGCAGCTACTTGCTGCATCAATCAAGCGTGGAGAAATAGTGTTACCAGCTGTTATCACGCTCAAAGATCTGGAGGGTCAAGAGGAATTATCTTTCCGCGTATGGGATCGTATGAGCTGGATCGAGAGTCATCGCACGGCCTATCGGGAGGTGATAATAAATTACGCCAAACGGATTCATCCGTTCAAGCCTCAGCAACTGTTCTTACAAATGATCGGAAATCTTCCTGAAAATTCATGGTTTTTGCGTGCGACGGCTGTCGGTGTGCTTCAATCGCCATCGGCTCTTTCGAAAACGGCAGAGGGCCGGAAATACCTGCAAGAATGGCACCTATCTGCTTTTCATCCCAATGCCCACCTTGGGCTTCTCAGTCCTGATCGCTCTATGGGTAAGATGCTACAAAATGCCCGACGTACAGCCCGTGGGGCCCCCGATGACTCGCAGACCGTTTTTGCTTTCGAACCGTTGCTCGCGGCAGCGGCAGTTGCTCAGTTTATATTGGTGAGTATTATCTCGACCGGTATGCGGATTGGCGAATTACAACAGGTGACTCTCGACCGTGAATGCATGGAGTCCGGCCATCTGCCCCGGTTCGATGACAGAAGTGGCACATGGGGTGAAGGTCCTAAACGTCTCTATTGGAATCTTTATCCCAAGGGCAGAGAAAAACGTGAGCGTTACCTCGTTACGCCGTACATGACCGAAGCGATGTTTATTTTGTTAGACCTACATAAGCGCTATTATGGCGAGAATAGCATTAAGTTAGTGCGTCCTGCATCGCAGAGCAATTTCAGACATACTCGCCGTTTCTCCGAGAAGCACAAATTCGTCTTACAGTGGGGAGGGTTTCATATTCCGATAATGACTCTTGAACGGTGTCTCAATTTCTTATTGCTTGAAAACGTATGTCGCGATGAGAATGGGCATCCTGTTCATATTACTGCACATATCCTGCGACATGGAGTTGCTGGCTGGTTGCGGAAGCAGGGCATCTCATTAGACGAGATCATGATCCTGCTCAAACAAGTCAACATCGCCGTGACCGACTACTACAGCAAACTTTCACCAGAAGACCTCCACCGGAAGCTGGGGCCGGCACTAACAGCCTTGGCCCAATTAGCAGGCACAGAGCCTGCGACTGTTCGTACAGTAGGGGAACTCCAAACCCTGACACAAGAGACATTAAAGCGCTATGGGGCTCTGCGCCATACACCAGGTGGACTATGCTCTGTTTTCATGCCCTGTGATGTCCAATTCAAATGCGCGAGCTGCCCTCATTACCTTCCTGATCCCGCTCGACGAGGTGAGATTCAGGAGAAAATCGCCAGCCTCTCAAAGGGCATCCAGCTTTTCGGAGAATTAGGTGACTACCTTCAAGCCGATGTCGAGCGCGCTCATCGGTGTGACTGGGAGCGGATCATCAAGGAGATGGATGCTTTGGAAAAAGTGCAGATCGTATCGCCGCCAGCTAGCGCTGTACTTAAAGACATGGGAATGGATGATCTAGGCGATGTACTACTCCATAGTCTGGACGAAATTCGCAGTCTACCGCCTCAGGAAGATGATTCGTATGAATAAGCAGCCAACTGACGAAAGAGTTCCTGTTGCTTTCCATCAACATAATTATGAAAAGTTCCAGCGTACTGTCCGACTAACCGAGCAAGCAATTGCCCATCTTGAGCGAAACGGTAAGCCGGTCACCTTGGCTGCTATTGTCGAAGCAACCCGCACTTTCGATGAGCAAGGCAAGGGCATCACTCCCATAACCATCTTACGCAACCCTCAAGCGCGCGACTTGTTTCGTCAACATAGCCCGGCCTATCAGCAGCGCCAGCAGTGCGTTAAGCGGACCAAGCGCAAGCATGGCCAAGGGAAAGTCGGACCAGACGAACGTGTTGCCTATCGTGGCTTTCGCACGTCAGATCTGATTCGGATGATAGAAGACCTCAAACAAACTGTTACCGACGCGAAGACTCAACAGTCCAAGTTACAATCAGCGCGCGATGAGGCTTACCAGTTGCGAGACGAGGTGTTGCAACAAAACACCCGACAACTAGCTGCCCTGACAAATATGCAGAAGCAGGGCACACGGTGAAGATGATGTGCTGCATTACGAGTGATGATTGCATCAGACTCTGTTTGCTCAACTCTACATCCAAAAATGAAAACGAGAGAAGGCAGTGGACAGTCCACTAACTTCTCCCGCTTCCTTTGGGTCAAATCCAGTGTATTCGAATTGAGATCTATAGTCAAGCGCCGCCCCTTTAAATGTCACTTTATTGTGCTGGTGTTCAACAAGAAACACGGAAGCCGAGATAGTGCACCTCGGCTTCTGCTTTCAATGGGTCGGTATATCGGCGATTGATATATGCCGCAAAGCAAAGTTTTTTTCCACCTGACGCTCACTAAACAATCCTTGCCTCTGCCGATACTAACATCTTTACATTACTAAAGATTACTCATGGGTCGCCTCTCTTTTTACTTCTTCTCATCTTCAAGTAGGTTTTTGATCATCTCTTCATCTTTCATCAAGTTCCTGTGCCGCCAGATCATACTGACAATGAACAGAGTCGGCAGAGTGATGAAGACGATGTAGCCAACGATCATGTACCAAGAGGTGTCCGGGGTTTGAGTGAACATAGTTAATAGGTAGTTGGGTTGTTAGGTTGGGTGGTTAGGCGTTGCTTGCTCGCATCCGTAATTCTTCAACCCGCGCGGTGTTACTCTCAAGACGGAAGCGATGCCAGAGCAGAGTGACAAATAGCACCATAAAGAAAATGTTGCAAAAGATAAAGGTTTGAAGCATTTGAGGTTCCATACTCATCTTGGTCTCCGACTCGTTCCTGCCAAATACCGCCGGATGAATGGTGCGCCACAGATAAATGGAGAAATAGGTGATCGGCACGCTGATGAAGCCAACGATGCCATAGACCGATCCGAATCGCGCGCGTTTGTCGGGGTCTTCGATTCCTTGACGCAGCATGAGATAGGCAAAGTAGATCAACAGCAAAATCGTATACGTCGTGAGTCGCGGATCCCATGTCCACCATGTATTCCAGATCGGGCGCGCCCATAACATGCCACTGAGCAATGCCATGACCGCAAAGACGATGCCGACTTCAACTGAGGCAATGCCCAAGCGATCCCACCTGTGATCGTTGGTACGCAAATAGGCGATGCCGGCAATGAGCGTGACTCCGAAGGCGACGAAGCTGAGCCAAGCCGAAGGCACATGGTAATAAAAAATTCTCTGCGCTTCGCCCATCACGGCTTCGCGCGGGGCATAGAAAAACACCAAGCCGAGCGAGACGATGAACATGAGAATCGAAATGATGTTGAGGATTTTGAGAGGTTTTGGGGTTGAGGAGTGCATGGAAAATCCTTTCAAATGATTAATGATCAAAGATTAATGATTGGTGCATCGAATCTTTAATCCTTAATCTTCATTCTTCAATAAGGTAATCAAACACCATCACCGCCACCGCTACGAAGATCACATCGTAGACAACCAAGATGTTGATCCAAGTGAGGATTTCGCCCCACTCGGCGTTGGCGAGGATGCCGGTGCTGGCGCGCACCGCGCCGAGCATGACCGGGACGGTGACGGGGAATAAAAGAATCGGTAACATCACATCGCGTGTTCGTGTTTGCGCCGCCATGCAGGCGAGCAGTGTGCCGACCCCACCATATCCAAATGTGCCGAGCAAGATCACGCCGAACAATGAAATGTTGAAGAGCGAGATTCCATACAGCACGGTGAACACAGGCAGCACAACCGCCTCGACCAGCAGCATGAAGACGAGCGTGCTGATCAATTTTCCAAAATAGATCGCCGTGCGATCTACGGGTGCGAGTAGCAGACCATCGAGCGAGCCGCGATCTTTTTCGGCGGCGAAGGTGCGGTTGAGTCCGAGTGTGCCAGCGAAGGTGAATGTGACCCACAACACGCCTGCCGCCACATTCTCTCGCGCCGACTTGTCGAGGTCGAGTGCAAAGTTAAAGATCAACACAACTAACAACGAGAAGACCAGCATCGCGCTGACGAGTTCGCGGCTTCGTATTTCCGCCGCGAGGTCTTTGCGGGCGATGGCGAGGATGGCTTGTAGGTAGGACTTCATTATAAAAAGGGATACAGGTAAACAGGTATACAGGGAAACAAGGGAAACGTGTCTACCTGTTTACTTGTTTACGTATTTCCATTCCTCGTCACTGCGCGAGTTCATTATAGGTCTTGGCAAAATCGGCAAGCGATAAATTTTTTGTCGGCGAGTCGTAAGCGATCTTGCCGTGTGAAAGAATAGTGACTCGATCTGCCAATTGCAATGAGCGCGGTAGATCGTGCGAGATCATCAGCACGCTGCGCCCTTGCGCGGCAACAGATTTGAGAAGTTTATCCAGCATCGCGCTTGCCTCTTGATCAAGCCCGGTGTGCGGCTCGTCGAAGAGCATCACGTCGGGTGAATGGAGCACCGCGCGCCCGATGGAGAGTCGCTGTGCCATGCCGCGCGAAAAAGAGCGCACAAGGTCGTGCCGTCTCTTGATCAATCCCACCTGATTTAAAACGTCCTCGATCCGCTTCGACAAATTTTCCACGCTATACAGTTGACCGTAGAAGCGCAAATTTTCTTCGGCGGTCAGATCGCCATAGAGCAGCGTGTGATGCGAGACCACGCCCAACACGCGGCGCACCGAGTCGGCGTGCGCCGGGAGATCAAAGCTATTCACACGAACACGCCCCAAGGTGGGTCGCGTGAGTGAAGCGACGATCCGCAGTAGAGTCGTCTTGCCCGCGCCGTTGGGTCCCATCAACGCCACAAACTCGCCGCGCTCAACCGTGAGATCGACTCCGCGTAACACGGGCTTCATGCCGAAGTTTTTGGTGAGATTGTGAATTTCAATCATCACGCATCACGCGCCTTAACTCCACCTTCAACTTCTCTCTTTCTTTTTTGTATTCGGCTTCAGAGAATTCGTCGTTTTCAAAACCTTCGTCGAGGTCGGCGATCTCGGCGACGAGTTCATCGCGGCGTTTGGAAATATGCTTCGCGCTCACGGTGGCTAATTGCGGGGTGTTCGCGTTCTTCGTATTCCAGTAATACAACGCCACGATAGACAGCGCGAGACCTAACGCCAGCCCGCCGATGAGGGCAGTGGTGGTATCGGTGGTTGAAGAAGGCGCGGCGGCATTCGCGTTGAGAGTCGGCTTGCCCTTGAGATCGAATTTGATCACGTCACCGGCTTTCGCGCCGTTGGATGTATATGTTCTGAATTTTGTGCCTTGAATATCGCGCACACCCATGTCGGTGAATCCGCCGCCGCTTAAAGTGACGCCGACATCCGGTATCAGGATGCTGAGGCTGTTAGTGGTGTAGAAAGTTTTTTGAGTAAAAGTCAGCGCGTCGCTATACGGCAATAGGTATTGCGACACGATCTGATAGTTGCTCGCGCCGGGGCGCACCGCTTGAGTGTCGGCGAAACCGTCGGCGGTGAGCTTGTAACGATCACCGATGTCGCCATCTTCAAATTGCAAATTCTTGTATCCACTGGGCAGCGCAAAATTGAGAGTCGGGTCGCCGAGTTTTGCGGCGGCATACGCACGATCACCCAAGTTGCTGATCACGTAGAGTTCGCCCACGCTGGCGTTGCCGCTGTCAAACTCAAACACAATGTGCATCTGTTCGATCCGCACCGCGCCCGAATCATTCGTCACTTCAAAAATTTGAATCGGCAAGTCGTAAGTCGTTGTCCCGGCGGTCACACTGCCAACATCGGAGACGTAAGTGATGCCGTTGTATTTGGTGCTGAGGATAAACGCGCGCCCGTCGTTCATCTTCACGTCGTTGAAGAGGTATACGCCGTCGGTTTTGGCAGTGACGGTAATCGACTCGGTCGGTTGAAAGTTGTCGAAGATGTTTAAGACGATAGGTAGATCACTTGGAATTTTCCCATTCGGCGTGCCGTTGTTGATCTTGCCGCTCACCGCGCCTTTATTGGCTTGCACCACAGGCGCGACATCGTACGACAGTGAGCGCACATAATCAATCGCCGTGCGGCGATCCGATTCGTTGACAGACTCTAATTTGTGCGCGGTCACTTTGCTGATGGCTTCAAATAGATCGTTGTTGGATTTTTTGACGACGTAGATTTGATTCGTGAAATCCACTTTCACTTCGGGGACGCCGCCTTTGCCAGTGGCGGCGTGACAGCTTTGGCAACTTGATTCATACACCTTGCGACCTGATTCAATTTGATTCGGTGGCGTGCTTAATGTGTAGAGATACGACACAAGATTCCAACGCTCTGAATCGGAGAGCGTTTGCCACGGTGGCATGATGCGATCTAAGTTGCCGTTGGTGATCGCCCCATACCATTTTTGCGGAGTCGTGGTTCGAGCCAGATCGGGTTTGGTGAAGTTAGGGAGCGGAAACGGAATCTGCGCCACGAGTTGCCCATCGCCCGCGCCGTTAACTCCGTGACAGCGGGTGCAGTTCTTGGCGTAAATCGCCGCGCCTAAAGAAGGTGAGGGCAACGATGATGGTGCGGCATTGCTTACATCAACCGGCGTTACTTTAGCGTTAGGCACAAGCGGCGCGAGAGTGCTTTGCACTTGCGGTTTGAATCCGGGCGGCGGTGTGACATCGTCGGCGAGAGAACAGGCGGCGAGGACAAAGATGAAAGAGAGAGAGAGAATTATTTTTTTGATCATAGTGGGGTGTAGGGGCGGGGCTTGCCCCCGCTCAAAAGGGCGACCGCAAGGGTCGCCCCTACGAAATCAAATCAATCCTGCCAAACCTTTTGCAACGCCGCCCCGCACTTGGCGCAGAATTTGTCGTCGGCATGGGCTGGCGTGCCGCATTGGGTGCAGAAGAATGTGTCGGCGGCATGGGCTGGCGTGCCGCATTGGGTGCAGAAGAATGTGTCGGCGGCGTCACCTTTAAGGGTCTTGCCGTTAGAGGGCAACGGTTTGACAACTTTTTTGCCGCGCTTGATGGCGATCAGATTTTCAATTTCGTCTTCAACTGTGTTGAGGAGCGGCGCGACTTCTTGCGATTTGAGTGCGTCGAGAGCGCGCAGAACTTCCACGCCCTTCGATGTGAGGCGGGCGCGTTGTTCTTTGTGATCGTCGTCGTTCATCTTGCCCGTGTCGTGATCGAAATCTACGTCACGCAGTTCGATCAAGATCGCTTCGCGTTGGGCAAAGAGATCATCGGCGTGAGTCTTTTCGGCTTCCACGCCGGTCATCTTCTCGATGAGCGGGCGGGCGATGAAGGCGGCGACTAGAATGAAGAGAGCGAGTGCGGTGAAAATAAATCCGAGGTCCATGATGAAGGAGTAATTAGTAAATAGTAATTAGTAATTGGTTTTGTCGTCCCGTGTAGATTAGTGCCTCGTGTGTGCCGGTTACAAAACAAAATTACCAATTACCAATTACTTCAATAGAGGTTCTACAATTTGAGATAAGTCCTTGCTCGTCGTCGGTCCCACAATCACCTTGATCAACTGTCCTTGCTTGTCAATCACAAAAGTTTCTGGCACGCCTTTGATACGATAGGCTTGCGACATTTTTGTGCCGAGGTCGGGTCCCATAGGATATGTGATGTTGAACTTTTTGATGTAAGCCAGCGCTTCTTTCTCGGTGTCCACGTAATCTGCGCCGAGCATAACCACGCCTTTATCTTTGTAGGCTTTGTGGAACGCTTCGAGGTCGGCGGCTTCATCTTCGCACGGCTTACACCACGACGCCCAGAAATTTAATACGACCACTTTGCCGCGCAGTGATTGAAGTGAAATTTGTTTGCCGTCAAATGTGTTGAGCGTGAAGTCGGGCGCGGAGCCGGACGACACTTGCCCTTGCTGAACTTGAATCAGTTTAACGGCGATCATGCCGAGCAATGCCACAAGGATGCTGGCGGCGGCAACCCAACCGAGGATGCGTTTGATGTTGGTGGTTGGAGATGGGATGTTAGAGATTGGAGAATCCATTTTAGTAATTGGTAATTAGTAATTGGAGATTAGAATTTGAAGTTTGAAGTTTCATTCTTCATTCTTCATTGTTTCATTGTTCATTGATTATCTTCGCTTCGCTAACTCTTTCTCTAACTGTTTAGAGTAGTCATCATCTTCGTCTTCGGTTGAGGCGGGGACAACGGCAGCAGTTTTCATCCGCGCGTTACGCACATACCACGCGAAGAACAGCGCGGTGATCAGAATCGCGGCGGGCGGGATGACCCACACGTATAAACTTAAACCCGTCGTGCGCGGTTTTGCCAACACGCGCTCGCCATATTGCTGAACAAAATAATCTTTGATCTTATCTTCCGACCAGCCTTGCGCTAACTTCTCCCGAATCGTGTCGCGCCATTGGGCGCAAGCCTGAGTTGGGCATACGTCGAGCGGGATGTTCTCGCAGATGGGGCAGAAGAGTTGTTTGGCGACCACGTTTACTTGATCATCGGTGACGGGCTTGCCATCTTGAGCGAAGACAAAATCTACGCACATAAACATAGAAGCCGCCAGCGTGCCGATGAGGAACGTCAACGTCCCCACCAGCGACCACGCCGCCGACGTTCTGCGTTGTTGAATTATTTTCGCTTTTGCTTGCGGCGACGATTCGGCGCGGCGTTGAATCACTTGCTCGATGATCCACGCTACTACTTTATAAATAGTAATTAGTAATTGAGGGTTCATGAGGCTTTGACGGCGCGTTCCAACGTGCTGACCGACTCGGCGACGTAACGTTTCTCCTCATCGGCGTCGGGCCAGGCGGCGACGAGCGTGCCGACGATGAAGACCAAGCCACCCAGCCACACCAAGTTGATCAATGGGTTGAGATAAATCTTAAACGTTGCACCGTTGGCGGCGATGGGGTCC
>Ga0082335_1006903_pt1 | contig 14166 bp, 14 predicted proteins | sample Subgrocontami58m_FD_72375 | JGI IMG/M metagenome (GOLD analysis project Ga0082335, IMG submission 72375) | Subsurface groundwater microbial communities from S. Glens Falls, New York, USA - GMW37 contaminated, 5.8 m (SPADES assembly) (version 2) ...
CCGTCTTCCCGGGAGGCAGCGGCCGCGGCGGCGGCCACTCCCGCGCCCGTGCAACCCGCGCCGGTGCCGGCACCCACGCTGCCAGAGCTGGTGGCGCCGCGGCCGGCCACCCCGGCGCCGCAACGGCCGGAGCTCCGTCCCTCGCCGCTCGCGCCCGCGCCGCGGCGGCCGCCGGCCGCCGCCTCGACGGCCGAGCCATCGCCCCATCCCTTCGTCAATCCCGCCGACGCCTTCGCCAAGGCACGACTGGCCGACAACTATCTCTGGCAGATCGCCCGCAAGATCGTGGGCTACCACTATCAGGCCAACACGAATGTGAGACAGGGCACCTCCGTGGTGCGGATCGTCATCGCCCGGGACGGCAGGCTGGTCGGCGCCGAGATTGTCCGCTCGAGCGGCGTGCCGGAATTCGACCGCGGCGTCCTCGCCGGCGTCCGCGCGGGTGCGCCCTACACGCCCCTGCCGCCCGAGATCAAGGGCGAGAGCGCCAGCTTCGACCTGCCGCTGGTCTCCATCAGCCGTTAGCGGTCGTCGGCGGCCTGTGCGGCTTGTATTGGCGATCGGACGAAGCCTATCATTGACCAACAAATGGCCCTGGAAGCCTCGACACTTCTCTTCGTCGGCATCTTCGTGAGGCTGGCGGCTGCCGGCGTGGCGTTGCTCGCCTGGTATTATCACCGCGAGGTGGTTTGCCTGCTCGGCTGGTCGTTCGCCATGGTGCTGAGCGCGTTCGCCATGGCCGTGGGCTCGCTGCGCGGAGCGGACAACGCCCTGGACATCACCTTGATGGCCAATGTCATGTTCGTCACTGGCTATGCCCTGATGTGGACGAGCATGCGCCGCTTCAACGACGACCACATAAAACCGGTCGACCAGTTGATCGGCGTGCTCGCAGCCGCCGGTGCTTTCGTCGCGCTGTTCGCCCTGGCATGGTGGTTCGGCGCGCCGCGACGGGCCTTGTCTGCCCTGTTCTCACTCTTCGTGGCCGGCCTGACCGTGGCGGCGGCGTGGGAGACTTGGCGCGGCTTCGGCCGCGACGGTCTCGGCAGCCGCCATATCGCCGGCACGGCGCTCGCCTGCATTGCCGCGACGCGCCTGATCCGGGTGACGCTGATCGGGCTGCAAATGAGCGGCGCCGTTTCGCCGGCCACCGGCGAGCTCGTGCAGAGCTTCACGCTCTATTTCAACATCGCCTTCCTTCTGGCGGCGACCTTTGGCCTGGTCCTCATGGCACAGGAATGGGTCGACAATCGCTCGACTCGACCGGAGGCTTCTCGCCGCGGGCCGGGCCAAGGCCCTTGACGATGCAGAGAAGCCCGGCACACTCCAACATCCGCACGGTACCTCCCGCTGCAACAAATTTACTGGAGAAAAGCCATGAACATGACATTGGAGAAGCTCGGCTCCGACATTCGCGCCGCCCTGAAAGCTGATTCGGGAACCGCGGGCAAACAGGCAGTCTGCACACTGGTGGAGAAGGTTCTGCGCGACGAGGCGTTCATTGCCAAGCACCTGACGCCCGAACAGTGCAAACCGCGCAAGGTGCTCTACGAGGATCCGGAACTGGGCTTCTGCATCTGCGGCCACGTCTACGAAAAGCCGGCGCATGGCGCGCCGCACGATCACGGCCCGAGCTGGGCGATCTATGGCCTCGCGGTCGGCGACACCGAGATGACCGACTGGCGCATCGTGAAGAAAGGCGACGGCGAAGCCCCGTCCCTGGTAGCGCCGGAGAAATCCTACGTCATGCGGCCGGGCGACGCTCATTTCTACGACGTCGGCGTCGTCCATTCGCCCAAGCGCGACGGGCTCACCAAGCTGGTGCGCATCGAGGGCTCGAACCTCGACAACATCAAGCGTTCGAACATCAAGGCCGCCTGAGGAGGCGTCATTCTACTCGGGGAGAAGACCGGCGCGTCACGGTCTTAGACCTGCATCAAGCCGTTTCTCGCGACGGACCGTCGCGGACAATGTCCCGCTTCAGCTTCTCGATATCGGCTTCGTTCAGCGTCTCCGTCTCGAGCAGGGACGCCGCAGCACGGTCGAGCAGCGTCCGATTTCGCCCGAGGATGCCCGACGCCCGATCAAGCGCGCGATCTATGAGGATACGCACGGCGGCGTCCACTGCCTGCGCCGTGCCTTCGCCATAGAAGCGTTCCTGCGGAATCGGCAAGGCCGGCTGCAGGAACGGCGAGCGATCGCGGTCGTAAGCGACGCTGCCCAAGGCGTCGCTCATGCCGTAACGCAGCACCATGGCGCGCGCGATGTCGGTGGCGCGGGCAAGATCGTCCGCTGCACCGGTCGATACTTCGCCGAACACCAGCAATTCGGCCGCGCGGCCACCCAGCAGCACCGCCATCTTGTTTTCGAGTTCCGCGCGAGTCATTAGATAGCGATCCTCGATGGGCCGCTGGATCGTGTAGCCGAGTGCGCCTACGCCGCGCGGGATGATCGACACCTTATGTACAGTGTCGGCACCCGGCAGAGCGAGCGCCACAAGGGTGTGGCCGAGCTCGTGATGGGCAACGATCCGCCGCTCCATCGGATTGAGCAGGCGGTTGCGCTTCTCGAGGCCGGCGACGATACGCTCGATCGCGTTCGTAAAGTCGGCCATGGTGACAGCATCGCCGTTGCGCCGCGTCGCCAGCAGCGCCGCCTCGTTCACCAGGTTGGCGAGGTCGGCGCCGGTGAAACCCGGCGTTAACGCGGCAATTTGCTCGGCCTGGACGTCGCCGCCGAGCCTTGCCTTCTTCAGGTGGACCATCAGGATCTGCTCACGGCCCCTTTTGTCCGGACGATCGACCAGCACCTGGCGGTCGAAGCGGCCGGCGCGCAGCAGCGCCGGATCGAGAATCTCCGGGCGGTTGGTCGCGGCGAGCAGGACGAGGCCGCCCGAGGGATCGAAGCCGTCGAGCTCGCCCAGAAGCTGGTTAAGGGTCTGCTCCTTCTCGTCTTGGCCGCCCATCGCGAAAGGACTGCGAGAGCGACCCAGCGCGTCCAGCTCGTCGATGAAGATGATCGCCGGAGCGTGGGCGCGCGCCTGCTCGAACAGGTCGCGCACCCTCGCCGCCCCGACGCCGACGAACATCTCGACGAACTCCGAACCCGAAATCGAGAAGAACGGCACGCCCGCCTCGCCGGCGACGGCGCGCGCCAACAGCGTCTTGCCGGTGCCGGGCGGACCGACCAGCAGGACGCCCTTGGGCGAACGGCCGCCAAGGCGTCCGTAGGTCTTTGGATCCTTCAGAAAGTTGACGATCTCGACCAGTTCTTCCTTGGCCTCGTCGACGCCGGCGACGTCGGCGAAGGTGACCTTGGTTTCCCTCTCGACATAGACCTTGGCCCGGCTCTTGCCGATCGCCATCAGGCCACCCAGTCCGCCTTCCCCCATGCGCCGGATCGCGAACATCCAGATCGCGACGAAGAAGACCGCCGGAATGATCCACGACAGGAGATCGCGCAGCCACGTACTTTCGGTCACCCCTTTATAGACGACACCACGCTTGTCCAACTCTGCCGCAAGCTCGGGCTCGACACGTGTCGTGACGAAGTCCTTCAACCCGTCGGGCTGCGCTTCTTTGAGTGTGCCGCGAATCGTGTTCTGGCTGATGCCGACTTCGGCCACCTTGCCGTCGGCAAGCAAGGCCTGGAAATGGCTGTAGGGAATCGACGTCGACTTGCTGGCCGTCAGGTAGAGATCCTGGATCCACAGAATCAGCAGGGCCGCCCCGATCGCATACCAGAAATTGATGTGCGTTTTCTTGTCCATGACGCTCCGACGGCCCGGGCCGTAATCAGAGATGGCCTTTCTCGAAGTCCTCGCAGGAGCGGTCGAACGCCGACAGCCCGTCCTCGAGATGGTCGGCCAGCATCGGCATACCCAGGAGATAGGCGGCTGTGCGGGCGTTGTGGGCGCGCCGCGCCTCGCGACGCAGTTCCGACCAATCGGAGAGAGTGCCGTCGCCACGGCCAAGCCAGGTGAGCGCAACAAGGTCGATCTGCTCGTCCTCGTCTAGGCCGTCGATGAAGGCCACCAGTTCCTGGTAGGTAGGGTCGTCTCCGTGGCTCTCCAGAACCGAGAGCATGGAGTCGTCGGTCGGATTGGAACCCGAATCAGGATCGGTCTCGACGTCCTGAACGTCGAACTCATGGGCTTTGACGACGATATGGCAGACCTTGTCGGTCGAGATCGACAACGTTGGCTCGGCCATCACTGGCTCCTTCCAGGGTCGGTCGTGGGCCCCTGTGTGCATTGCTCTTCGTGTGATATTTGCACACCAATCGATCCGGACCGGTTGAGCTAGATCAAGAGTCCACCCGTCCAGCGAAGATAAGAGTACTTTTTCCGTGGGAACTGACACGATGAAGTCGGTGAACCCTTTCATTGACCGCCGTCACAAGATGGTTCGAGAGCAGATTGCCGGGCGGGGAGTTCACGATCCCAAGGTTCTCGACGCCATGGAGCATGTCGCGCGCGAGGCGTTCGTGCCCGAGCATCTGCGCGACCTTGCCTATACCGACCAGCCGCTGCCGATTGGCGAGGACCAGACGATCTCCCAACCATACATCGTCGCCGCCATGACCGAGGCGCTGGGCCTGAAGGGCGGCGAGAATGTGCTCGAGATTGGCACCGGTTCGGGCTACGCCGCCGCAGTGCTGGCCCATATCGCGCGCGAGGTCCATTCGGTCGAGCGCATAGCCGAGCTGGCGAAACGCGCGCGCAAGGTCCTGCGCCGCCTGGGCTACCGTACCGTCGATGTCATCGAAGGTGATGGCAGCCTCGGCTGGCCGGGAGCCGCCCCCTACGACGCGATCGTCGTGACGGCGGAGGGGCCGCGCATTCCGCCGTCCCTGCGTGCCCAGCTCAAGCCGGGCGGCCGGCTCGTCATGCCAATCAGCGAAGGGCCCCTTGAACAGGTGCTCGTCCGTGTGACCCACTCGGCCGAGCACGGTGACCGCATGGAGAAAATCTGTCCGGTGCGCTTCGTGCCGCTGATCGGCCAGGAGGGTTGGTCACCCGCCGAGCGATCACACGCCGGGACCCCGTCGACAGCTCCATCGAGGTCCGGATGAAACTCGTCATTTCTCCACTGCGCGACGAAGATCTCCCGGTCGAAATGGTCGAGCGCAAAGGTCTCGGCCATCCCGATTCGATCTGCGATGCACTGGCCGAAACGCTCTCGCGCAATCTCTGCCGTCACTACCTCGAGCACTTCGGCACGATCCTCCATCACAATGTCGACAAGGCTCTGCTGTGCGGCGGCCGCGCAGCGCCGTCCTTTGGGGGTGGCGAGGTGCTGGCGCCGATGGAAATCTACCTATCGGGGCGCGCCGTCGCGGCAGCGGGCGGAGCCACCGTCCCGCTCGACGACATCGTTGTCGAAGGCTCCCGCACCTGGCTGCGCGCGAACCTGCACGCGCTGGATGTCGAACGCGATGTCCGCTTGCACAATGTCGTGCGGCCGGGGTCGCACGCGCTAGGAGAGCTGTTCGCGCGCAGCACCATGCACGGACGCGGCGTGCCACTCGCAAACGATACATCCTTCGGTGTCGGTTGCGCGCCGATGACCGCGTTGGAGCAGCTCGTTCTCGAGATCGAGCAGCGACTGAACGGCAGGCGGCGCGCGACGAGACATCCGGCCTGGGGCGAGGACATCAAGGTCATGGGCGTCCGTCACGGTCGCGCCGTCCATCTCACCATCGCCTGCGCGCTGATCGGCCGCCATCTTGCCGACCTCGACGCCTACAGAGCCGAGACAGACGCGATCCGCCAAGCAGTCGCGGAGCTTGCGTCCGACTATAACTTCGAGGAATGCCGGATTGCCGTGAACGCCGCCGACGACCCGGCCTCAGGATCGGTCTATCTGACCGTGACCGGCACGTCGGCGGAGTCCGGCGACGACGGCGAGGTCGGGCGCGGCAACAGGGTCAACGGCCTCATCACCCCTTGTCGGCCGATGAGTCTCGAGGCCGCGGCGGGCAAGAACCCGGTGAGTCATGTCGGCAAGATCTACAATGTGTTGGCCCGGCACATCGCCGAGACGATCGTCGCGGAGATGCCGGAAGTGGCCGCGGCGCACTGCTATCTGGTGAGCCGGATCGGCAGCCCAGTTACCGAGCCCGCCATCGCCCATGTCCGGCTCGCCACCCACGACGGCATGCCGCTCGAGCCCCTTCAACGCCGGGCTAGCGAGATCGTTGGCAGCGAACTACTGGGCATTCCATCCTGGATCGATCGCTTCGTCGCCGGCACCATCGACGTGTTCTGACCTCCGAACCTCCTTCCATTTCAAGGATCAGGGACAGGTCGGGCCAGCGGTTCATCGTCCTCGTCATCCGACACGATATCGACGATGCTCGCAACGACGCCCATCAGCGTATGCCCCTTGCGCGCAAGCTCCTCGCCCTGGCCAGCCGCCCAGAGCGCGGCCTGCTCGACCTCCACCACGCTGGGATTCAAAGCCAGGATTTCAGTGATCTGGTCGTCGTCGAGATCGCCAAGCAACCGTATCAGGTCCGTTCGCCGTACCGCATTCATCGTGCACTCCCTGGAAAGATGGCCTCAGAGCGCGAGGTCGGGCTCGCGGGTACCTTCCTTTTTCGGTTCCTCGATCTCGGTCATCGTCGCCTCGCTGAGAAGCAGCACGCTCGCCACCGACACGGCGTTCTCCAGGGCGATGCGGACCACCTTCGTGGGGTCGATGATCCCGGCCTCGACCAGGTCGACATACTGCTTGCGGGCCGCGTCGAAGCCGTAGCTCCCCTTACCCTCAAGCATGCGCGCCACCACCACACCGCCATCGGCGGCTGAGTTCTCGGCAATCTGCCGTGCCGGCGCCTCGAGCGCACGCTTCAGCACCTGGATGCCGGTGCGCTCGTCACCTTCTGCCTTCGCCTCCTCGCGCGCAACCGCCTCGGTGCAACGCAGAAGGGCGAGGCCGCCACCCGGCACGATGCCCTCGGCCACCGCCGCCTTGGTGGCGCTGATGGCGTCGTCTAACGCCTCCTTCTTGGCCTTCATTTCCGATTCGGCGGGCGCGCCCACCCTGATGACCGCCACGCCGCCCGCCAGCTTGGCCAGCCGCTCGCGCAGCTTCTCCTTGTCGTAGTCGCTCGTCGAACTTTCGATCTCGCGGCGGATCGCAGCCACCCGCGCGTCGATGTTCGACTTGTCGCCTGCGCCGCCGATGATGGTCGTGTTGTCCTTATCGACCACGACGCGCTTGGCAACGCCGAGTTCGTTGATCGTGACGCCGTCCAACTTCAGCCCCACGTCCTCCGAGATTACCTGGGCGCCGGTCAGGACGGCCATATCCTGCAGCATCGCTTTTCGCCGGTCGCCGAAGCCAGGCGCCTTGACGGCGCAACTCCTGAGATTGCCGCGCAACTGGTTGACGATCAGCGTGGCCAGCGCCTCACCCTCGACATCCTCGGCAACGACCAGCAGGGGCCGCGCCGTCTTGGCGATCTGCTCAAGCAGCGGGATCATGTCCTTCAACGCCGCGATCTTGCGGTCGCACAGCAGCACGCGCACGTCCTCGAGCACCGCCTCCATCTTTTCCGGATTGGTGATGAAGTAAGGCGAGATGAAGCCGCGGTCGAACTGCATGCCTTCGACGACTTCGAGCACCGTCTCGGTTGTCTTGGATTCCTCGACGGTGATCACGCCGTCGTTGCCGACCTTTTCCATGGCATCGGCCACCATCTCGCCAATCGCCTCGTCATTATGGGCCGATATGGTGGCGATCTGTGCCTTCTCGCGGCGCGTGCTTACCGGACGCGACAGCGCCTTCAGCGCCTCGACAGCCGCCTTCGCCGCGCGGTCGAGGCCGCGCTTCAGGTCAATCGCGCTGGCGCCGGCCGTGACGTTGCGTACCCCGTCGGCAAACATCGCATGGGCCAGGATAGTCGAGCCCGACGTGCCGTCGCCCACGACATCGCCGGTACGCTCGGCAGCCTGACGCAGCATCTGCGCGCCCAAATTCTCCTCCGGATCCTTGAGGTCGAACTCCTTGGCGATGGTGACACCATCGTTGCAGACCAGGGGGGTGCCCCACTTTCTCTGAATCAGCACCGACTTCGACTTCGGGCCCAGCGTGATGCGGACCGCGTCGGCCAGTTGCGTTGCGCCCCGCAGCACTTTCTCGCGCGCCGCGGACCGGAACATCACATTCTTGTGGGCCATGTCTCACTCCTGCGAACGGTGTCGCAAAGGTGGCTAGTTTACCCAGCGTCCAGGGACACGATGTGATTCAGGTCAAACGGACCTGCAGTGATGGGTCCGGAGGCGCGATATCTGATAGGGCGAAGCCTAGCCGACGGACGCGATGCCGGCCCGCTTTCTCCCGGTTACGTGCCAAATCTCCATGCGGCCCGCGCCTTTCACCTCGATCGCGCCTCGGGGCTCGCAGTCGAACATGTCCTGGACCAGCTCGTAGGTGTTGCTTGTAATCTGGATGGTACGGGCGAGACCATGCGATTCCATGCGGCTCGCCACGTTCACCGCCTCGCCCCAAAGATCGTAGATGAACTTCTTGCGACCGATGACGCCGGCCACCACCGGGCCGGAGTTGATGCCGATCCGGAAGGCGAGTTCGCGGCCGCCGAACCGGCGACGGGCAACGGCGTCCTGCATATCGAGCGCCAGTTGAACCAGCGCCGTAGCATGGTCTGCGCGCGGCCGCGGCACGCCGGAGGCGACCATGTAACAGTCGCCGATCGTCTTGATCTTCTCCAGGTCATGCTTTTCGACCAAGCCATCAAAGCATTGGAAGACTTCGTTGAGGAGGTTGACCAGATCCAGCGGCGTCATCGTGGCCGCCATGGGCGTGAACTCGACGACATCGGCAAAAAGGACGCTGGCGGCATCATAGTGCGCAGCGATCGTGCGTCGGTCGGCCTTGAGCGCCTCGGAGATTTCCCGAGGAAGGATGTTGAGCAGGAGCGTTTCCGAACGTTCCTGGAAGAAATTGCGTTGTCCGACGAAGTAGTAGAGAAGCCCGAAGACGATCGCGATCACCGAACCTACGTTCAGCACGAAGAACCACGTCACGAAGTCCTCGGGCAGGCCCGAAGGAGCGAGATAAGGCTGCAGAAACGCACTCACGACCAGCAGTGCGACGAAGCCCACGATCCACAACACCGTCTCGCGCAGATCCTCCAGCAGAAGCGACACCAACGGGCAGAGCGCCGCCCAGATGATCACAACACTCGACTCCTTGAAGCCGCCCAGGGCCAGCATCACGAGCCAGGGCAGGAACAAGGTCAGCAGCAGCTGGGTGAATCGGTAGAAACCGAGGTTGCGGGTCCAGGCGAAGATCAGCGTGTTGATCGGAGCGATGATCGAATAAGCCGCCGGAATGGCGGCGGCGATCGGCGCGCCGGCGACGAAGTAGATGGCGCTCCACAGGACCGTGAACGGCAGGGTGCCGATGGCGAGCAGGACAACAAGCCGCTTTTGCAGGACGATCTCGCTGCTGTCGGTCGGATCGATACCGATACGCCCGGCCAGGGCCGCGAGCCCCCTGGTGTAACCAGAAAGCCAGCCGGGCCGACCAACCTTTCCCCAATCAAACTCCATGCGCAGGCCCTTGGGCAGATAACCGGACGGGACCGCCGGCCCCGTCCGGCTCGTTGTATCAGGAAGTGCGAATGAGGCCGAGCTGCGTCAGGGCCGTCACGCCGTCGTCGAGGCCGATTTCCTCGGCGACCTTGCCGTTCTCAATGCGGAGCACGGTAATGCCCATGAAGCGCATCTTGAGACCGGACGCCGCCGGCAGCGCTCCCGCGAGGAAGTCGCCGAAGGCGGGACCGGTGTGCGTGCCGCCGCCGATCCAGCGGCAGACGACATAGTCGCCCTCGGAAATGAGATCGGCGGTGCCGCCGAAGGCGAGATCGGGAAAAGCCCGACGAAAGCCGGTCATGAAATCCAGCACATCGGCGTGCCCGCGCCGTGGCGCATGCAGCGAATACTGCAGAAGCATGTCGGGTGCCGCGAGTTCCTCGATCACCTTGGGGTTCCAGGGATTGCCCCAGAACTGCGTGAACCAGCGGCCGACGATTTCCTTGTTTTCCTGTTCCCTGGACATGGTCGAAACTCCTTCATGTTGTTGCCGTGGGAGGCGGTGTAGGCCACGAAGGTTCCGGGCAATATCCGCCCGCCGCTTTGAATTTGGCCAGGCTGGCGCCGCGAACCGAGCCGGCGCGGTGAAAGGAGAACGCCATGGGCGATGTCGCGGAACTTCCTCCTCCCGGTGTCGTGCTCGTCGAGGACGGCGAGGTCGGGCCGTTTGCCGAGACCGTCCGCAGCGGCACGCATGTCCTGCCGGCCGATGAACCGGCGGCGAACGGTGGAAACGACACGGGCCCCGATCCCTACGCCTATCTGCTTGCGGCGCTGGGCGCCTGCACCGCGATGACACTGCGTATGTACGCGCGCCAGAAGAGGTGGCCGTTGCAGAAGGTCAGGGTGGTGCTGAAGCACGACAAGGTCTACGCGAGCGACTGTGCGACCTGCGAGACCAAGGAGGGCAAGGTCGACCGCATCGAGCGCTGGATCGAGCTCGACGGACCGCTCAGCGACGAACAGCAAAAGCGACTTCTGGAGATCGCCGATCGTTGTCCGGTCCACCGCACCCTGACCTCGGAGATCGCCATCACGACGCGGCTCGAAAGCGCACGCTGAGGCCCGGCCGCCCTACTCCAGCACCTTGGGCGGCTTGTAGAGCGGAAATCCATTGAACGGCTTGCAACGGTCGTGGTCGGGCACCTCGTAGAAGCTCGACTTGCCGTAGTTGTGCAAGCCACCGTCGACACGCAGCGAGATGCCGGTGACATAGGCCGCAGCGTCGCTCAGCAGATAGACGATGGCACCCGCGATCTCCGATTCGGTGCCATGGCGCTTCATCGGGATGCGGCCCTTGACGTTGCGCAGCACATCGTGCGCGCGCTCGGGGTAGCGGTCGAACCCCGACGAGGCAATGAAGCCCGGGATGACGGAGTTGATGCGCACGCCCGAATGCGCCCATTCGACCGAAGCGGTGTAGGTGAAGTTGGTCTGGCCGGCGCGGGCGGCGCCGTTGTGGCCCATGCCGGGATTGCCGAGTTCGAAATCGGCGCCGACGTTCACGATGGCGCCGCCGTTCTGCTCCATCCAGCCGAGATAGACCGCTTTCGAGACCAGGAAGGTCGCGGTCATGTTGTTGGCGACGACGGCATTCCAGCCGTTCAGCGAGATGTCCTTGAGCTGGGCGGGAAATTGCCCGCCGGCGTTGTTCACGAGGCCGTCGATGCGGCCACCCCAGGCGAGCACGCCGGCAATGGCCGCCTTCACCTGCGCCTCGTCGCGCAGGTCGGCGGCGAAGGTGAAGGTCTCCGGGTCGCCCAGCTCCCGCTTCACCTGGTCGAGCTTTTCCGGGGTGCGGCCGATCAGGGCGAGACGCGCGCCGAGCGACTTCAACTCGTGGGCGGTGCAGCGGCCGAGCCCCGAGCCGCCGCCGGTGACGATGATCGTGCGGCCGGCAAACAGATCCGGCCGGAAGACCGAGTCGTAGCTCATGGGATGGCCTGGTTGCGCATGGCGAGGCGGCCGAGATGGCGCTGCAGGAGACGCATCAGTGCGAAGCCTGCCTGCAGGGCCGCGCCGAAGAACAGGATGCCGATGGCGAAGAGCACGAGCTTGTCGCCGAGCGCGGGCAGCAGCACGGCCTCGCGCAGGATCACCGCGATGCCTTCGGTGACGCCGATCGCCGCTCCGGCGCTGGACGACATCACCAGCACGAAGAAGGCGCGCGTGACGTTGGGCAGGAACTGCAGCGCGCCCAGCGGTGAGCCGGCGCGCAGCTGCTTCAGGGACTCGACGCCGTTGTCGGCCACGTAGGACGCCGAATAGGGCACCAGCGACAGCGCCACGATCATGAGCGGCGACGGCGAAATGCCGACGCCGAAGAGCGTGGCGTCGCGCGGAATGATGTTCAGCAGGAAGAACATGACGACGAACGTGGGCGCGGCCCGCATCAGGCCGATCAGCGTGGTGGCGACGGCCCCCACGGCGCCACCACCCAGCCGCCCGAGCGCGAGCAGGCCGCCGAACGCCAGGCCGATCAGGAGAGCGATGGCCGCAATCTCGAAATTGACCACCATGCCCGCAAGCAGGCTGCGGAAGAACTCGGCAGGAATATGCAGGCCCATCATGCCGCCGCCTGCCGGTGCTCGAGCCAGGACCGAAACCTCCCGCACAGCCAGACCACGACCACGACCACGGCGACATAGAAGACCAGCAGCAGAGTATAGGTGGTGGCGCGGCCGCTGGCGAAGGAGGTGATGTCGGTGAGTGCGCTCAGGAGTTCGGGCGCGCCGATGAAGCTCGCGATCGGCGTGCCCTTGGCGGCGTTGATGAGGAACGACACGATCTGAGTCGCCGAGCGGCTGACGGCGCGGCCGAACAACTCCGTCGTCGGGATCCCCCCCGTCCCCTGGACGCTGCCGCGCTCGGTCCGCAGCGTGTGCATGGCCTCGGCGATGGCCTGCCCGGCATTGCTGCCGTTCATCAGCCCCAACGCCACGATCGCGGCGCCGATCGCCACGGCCGAGGAATAGGGGAAGATCGCCTGGGCCACTGCGGCGGCGATGACCAGCGTGAGCACGACCGGCGAGGACTGCAGGACGATGGTGCCGGCGCGCGCCGGCCAGCGCAGCAGGAACCGGCGCGAACTCTGCAAGCCGCCCAGCACCATGGCGAACAGGAGCGTCGCCGCGAGCGCACCCGCGACCAGGATGAGCGAATTCACGATGCCGTCCTTGAACAGGGACCAGGCGGGCATCGTCTTGAACATGGGCAACGAAAAGTCGACCCCGGTCCGTGCCTCGATCCAATCTTCGACCGCCGTCACGCGCCCCGCGAAGGGTGTCGGCTGGAGATCGGCGTCGAGCGCGGGCAGCACGCAGGCGGGATTGGTGCTGCCCGTGTCGGTGTTGCACTCTGGGCGGTTCCAGACAGCCTGCTGGCGCTCGAGAAAGCCGGTACCGACGCGATTGGCGCGGGCGATGCCGAGGAAGACGCCGTCGCGATGGAATATCTGGCTCGTGAGATCGAGCGCCCTGGCCAGGCGGTCGCTGCCGGTCCGCGCGACCGCCATGCCCCAGGGCACCTGGGCAAAGCCGAACTTCTGCTCATAGTTCTTGGCGAATTCGGGCTGGGTGAAATAGTAGGCGAAGAAGCTGTCGTCTTGGGCCGCCAGCGTGCAGGTCTCGTCCTTCAGGCGTTCGGGCAGAACGCCTGCCTCGTCGAACAGCATCAGGCGTACATTGTGCGAGACGATCTGGGCATTAGACCCGTTTCCGACGGTGACGCAGATGGTACGGCCGGCAACATCGGGCCAGCCCTTTATCGCGATCGCGCGCGGCCCCACGACCGTCGTCTCGGACTGATAATAGTGCGGACGGATGAAGCGAACCTGACCGTCGCGCTGGGTGTTGTGCCCCATCGTCGCCAGGATAATGTCGATGCGATCGTCGGCGAGCAACGGGACTCGGGTGGCGGCATTGACGCGCGTGAAGGCGGGCTCGACGCCAAAATGCTTGGCCAGGGCACGCGCCACATCGACATCGTAGCCCGAACGGGTTTCGCCCTCGCGCGTGCCGAACAGCGGATAATACTCTCGCACGCCCGCGCGCAGCCGGCTCTCGCAGAACATGCGCAACAGACGGTCGAGTTGAGGTGCCGCACAGGCCCCGGGCACCGCGGCCTCGGCGCGCGCGTCCTCGGTCAGCTTGGCGAGCGCGGCGTCGGGCGTCTCCGCGTTCGCGACAAGGGGAACCGTCGCAACGATGCTGCCGAGGACGCCCGCCAGCGCGAGCAGCACGGTCCGCCACACCCGCATCTCAGCCAGCGCCTTCTGGTGCCGGGCCAATTTCAACGATGTGCAGCTCACCGAAGGTGTAGGGGCCGTAGCGATGGATCGTATGCCCGTCCTCGGCGCGCAGCACTTCCGCGGTCATGCGCGCGAGCTTCTCGGGCGAGATGTAGACCAGGGTCGGAAACACAACGTGAAGCGGCAAGCCTCTGGCGGCCGCCAGGTCGCGCGACCGCCCAAGATCGTCGAAGGCATTGTGCGTGATGACGGCGCGGCCGCCCGGGACGAGATGGTCGGCGAGGCCCGTGAGGAA
>Ga0082335_1006904_pt1 | contig 14165 bp, 12 predicted proteins | sample Subgrocontami58m_FD_72375 | JGI IMG/M metagenome (GOLD analysis project Ga0082335, IMG submission 72375) | Subsurface groundwater microbial communities from S. Glens Falls, New York, USA - GMW37 contaminated, 5.8 m (SPADES assembly) (version 2) ...
TGCGTTGCCGGGGCCCTCGACCTGCGGCTGGTCTTCCAGCCCCGCTTTGACTACGCCCGGGCGACGACGCAGACGAGCCTCCGTCCCTACGGCGCCCGGGCCACCGGTGGCGGCTCCACCCTGTCCCTCGCTGCACCCGTGGCGCTTCAGGTCGGGAACGCCGCCGCCGAGGCGATCTTCCACCTGCGCGCGGGGGAGGAGGCAGCCTTCGTCCTGGCCTGGGGCGAGGACGAGCCCCGACCCCCGGCGGCCTACTACTCGGACCGCAAGCTGGCGGTGACCCGGATATGGTGGCAGAGGATCGCCGAGGGCTGCCCCGAGGGGGGACGCTGGCACCGCCAGGTGCTGCGCTCGTTTCTGGCGCTGCACCTCCTGACCTACGAGCCCACGGGAGCCATCGTGGCGGCGCCCACCGCCTCGTTGCCCGAACAGGTGGGCGGCGGCCGCAACTGGGACTACCGCTACTGCTGGATCCGCGACGCTGCCCTCACCGTGGATAGCTTCTTCCGCCTCGACCACACCGACGAGGCGGAGGGGTTCATGTCCTGGCTGATGCAGCGCTGCGGCGAAGGCGCGGATCGGCTGCTTCCCCTCTACGGCATCGATGTCGACAGTCGCCTGGCGGAGGAGACCCTGGACCATCTGGAGGGGTACAGGGGGTCGCGGCCGGTGCGCATCGGCAACGCGGCGGCGAATCAGCTCCAACTCGACCTGTTCGGCACGGTGCTCATTGCCCTTGGCACGTACTATCGCCACGCCGGGCGGCTGCGGGACGAATGGTGGGACCTGGCGCGCAGCTTCGTCGAGGCCGTGTGCCAGCACTGGAGCCGGCCCGATCGCGGCATCTGGGAGATGCGCGGCGAGCCGCGGCGCTTCGTCTTCTCCCGGCTGATGTGCTGGGTGGCCCTGGATCGAGCCATCTCCCTGGCCCAGGCCCTGGGCAAGACAGCCGACGTCGACCGCTGGCGAGCCGTCCGCGGGAAGATCCGGGAGGAGATCCTGAGCCGCGGCTGGAACCCCGCCAAGGGGGCCTTCGTCCAGCACTACGACACAACGGCTCTGGACGCCAGCCTCCTGCTCCTGCCTCAGGTGGGCTTCCTACCCTCGTCGGACCCTCGGGTCCAGGCCACCATCCAGCGCATCCAGGAGGAGCTGACGGTGAACGGCCTCGTGCAGCGCTACCGGCCCGAGGAGACCGATGACGGACTCACGGGCCCCGAAGGCACCTTCAGCCTGTGCGGCTACTGGCTGGTCGGTGCCCTCTTGATGTCGGGCCGGGCGAGCGAGGCCGAGGCTCTGTTCCGGCGCCTCCTCGGCTACGCCAACCACGTGGGCCTGCTCTCGGAGATGGTCGATCCCTACACGGGCGCGGCTCTGGGCAACTTCCCCCAGGCGCTGACCCACATGGCGGTCATCCACACGGCGCGCATCCTCGATTTGGCCCTCGAGGAGCCCCGGCTGCCCCCGCCCTGGGAGCGATAGCTTATCTGCTATCATGGCGGCGTGAAGGCAGCGCAGGCTCTCCGCTGGGCGCGCCGGCAGGCAGGCCTGACTCAACGGGTGCTGGCCGAGCGGACGGGGGTGCCCCAGTCCACCATCGGCCGCATCGAGTCGGGCCGCGTTGATCCGCGCACGGCGACCCTCGCGCGCCTGCTGCGGACGTGTGGCTACGACCTGGCCCTCGAGACGACCCTCGGTCAGGGGGTGGACCGGTCCCTCATCCGGGAGATGCTCGGGCTCAGTCCGACCCAGAGGGTAGCGCGGCTCGCAGCCGAGGCTCGTTGGCTGAGAGCCATTGACGGGGCTCACCGCGGTGCTGGCGGCGCGTGACTGGAGATTCCCCTCCCTCGAGGACGTGATCCGGATGAAGCAGGCCGCGGGGCGGCCCAAGGACCGGATCGAGATCGAGGTTCTGGGCGCGTTGCGCGACGAGGTGGAACGGGGCGGGAGCTGAGCGGCCCGGGACGGGTGGACGGCGTCTCGCCGCTCGGCCCATAATAGGCCCCGCCTGGGAACGGCTCCCCCTGAACCGTCGCTCAGCCTAGGACATGAGGCATACGCAAGTTCCCATGAAGCGGCGCGTCCACTACGCCTGGGTCATCCTCGGGTTGACCTCTCTCGCCCTGATCAGTTCGTCGGGGGCGCGGGCCGTGCTCGCTGTCTTCATCAAGCCCATGGAGGATTCGTTCGACACAGCGCGGGCCACCATCTCCCTGGCGGCCTCCTTCGGCGTGCTGATTGGTGCCCTCTCCCAGCCCCTGGTGGGCCAGCTCCTGGACCGCTACGGGCCGCGTGTCATCGTCTCGGTGGCCTGCGTGCTGGTGGTGGGCGTGGGGGCTCTGGCCAGCAGCGTTATCACCGCCCCCTGGCAGCTCTACCTCACCTACGGCCTGACGGCGGGCCTGGGGGGCGGCACCGTGGCCACGGGCGTGGTGGCCCGCTGGTTCGCCCGCGACAGGGGCATGGCCATCGCCATCGCCCAGTCGGGCCAGTCCGTGGGCCAGGTGCTGATGGTGCCCCTGGCCACGGCTCTGGCCCTGGAGATGGGCTGGCGGAACGGCTACATGGTCATCGGCCTGTCCCTGGTCCTCGTGCTCTTCCCCCTGCTCTTCTGGCTCATGCGGGACGACCCGGCCGACGTGGGGCTGACGGCCTTCGGCGAGCAGGAGCCGGCGGACGGCGCCGGCGCGGCGCCGAGTGAGGCCGCCGCCGCGCCGGCCCGGCCGCCGCGGCGGCCCCTGCTCAGCGGCAGCCCCTGGCTGCTGCCCGCCCGCCTCCTCCGCCTGGTGCTGCCCCCGCCCCCCACCGCTGCCCTCCACAGCCGCGAGTTCTGGCTGCTGGCGGGCAGCTTCTTCGTCTGCGGCTTCACCAGCGGCGGGCTGGTGGGCACCCACCTGATGGCCTGGGCCGACGACCATCACTTCCCCGCCATGGCCTCGGCCTCGGCCTATGGCGTCATGGCCATCTTCAACATGCCGTCGGCCATCGGCGCCGGCTGGGTGAGCGACCGCTTCAGCCGCAAGAACCTGCTGGCCGCCGTCTACTTCACGCGCGGCCTGGCCCTCCTCTACCTGATCAACGTGACCGACGTGGTGGGGCTCAACGTCTTCGCCGTACTCATGGGCATGAGCTGGTTCGCCACCGTGCCGCCCACGGCCGCCTTGAGCGCCGATGTGGCCGGCAAGGGCTCGGCGGCCAGCGTCTATGGGTGGGTCTTCCTGAGCCACCAGGTCGGGAACGCCGTGGCCGCCTGGGCGGCGGGGGCCATGTACGACGCCATGGGCACCTACAACTGGGCGATCCTCTTCGCTGGCCTGACCGATTTCGTGGCCGCCGGTCTGGCCTTCATGATCCGCGAGCGCGGGCGGCCTTCCCAGGTCTCGCGCCCCGAGGCCCAGACGCCGCAGATGGCCTCCACCGGGGCCAGATCGGGATACTGAGACAGGAGGACGTTGCCATGAAGATTCTCGTCTGTCTGCCGGCGGCGCGGGGGGCTGCCTACCCCAAAGAGGCCGAGGACCGGCGCGTGCGCGTCGTCGAGTCCTACTCCTCGGCCACTACCCAGGTGGTCTGCGACTTCCCTGCCCAGGCCTCCGGCTTCGTTCCCTTTGGGGGCAATGCCGGAATCATCGAGCAGGCCCGCAACCACATCCTGGTGGCCGAGCGGTTCATCCAGGCCGAGCAGGAGGGCTACGACGCCTGCATTCCCTTCGGCATGATCGACTTCGGCGTGGAGCTGGCGCGCACCCGCTGCAAGATCCCCGTCATCGGCCAGGCCCAGGCCGCCTATGCCCTGGCCTCCACCATGGCCGGCAAGATCGGCGCCATCTGGTACCAGTCGCGCAGCTTCAGCTTCGGCTGGCGCCAGGTCAAGTCCTATGGCTACGACCATCTGCTCGTCGGCTTCGGCGCCGCTGAGATGCCCAACAATGAGATGCCGCAGCGGCCCGACGAGCTCTACGAGCGGTTTGTGGCCGAGGGCAAGCGGCTGGTGAAGGCGGGGGCCGAGCTGATCGTCTGCCATGGCATGTCCATGTGTCCCGTCGAGTGGCCGGCGGCGAAGTACGCCGAGGGGATCGGCGTGCCGGTGCTGGAGGGGATGGGCAGCGCGGTGGCCATGGCCGAGGCCTGGGTGCGCCTGGGGACCCCCTACAGCCCCATCCGCTATCCCAGCGGCCACTAGTAAGGAGTCGTTTCATGAAGATTCTCTGCTGTCTGCCCGCCGCCCGGGGCGTCTATCCGCCCGAGGCCGAGGCGGCGCGCATCCGGCTGGTCGAGTCCTACTCGACGCCGACCACCCAGGTCGTGGCCGGCTTCCCCACCCAGGCCTCGGGGTTCAGCCCCTTCGGGGGCGGCTCGGGGGCTCTGGAGGCGGCCCGCAACCACATCCTGATGGCCGAACGCGCCATCGAGGCGGAGAAGGAGGGCTACGATGCCTTCACTCCCTATGGGATGTTCGACTTCGGCGTCGAGCTGGCCCGCACGCGCTGCACATTCCCGGTGGTTGCCCAGGCGCAGGCCACCTTCTGCGTGGCCTCCATGATGGCAACCCGTGTGGGCGCCATCTGGTACCAGTCGAGCAGTTTCAGCCACGGCTGGCGCCAGACGAAGGAGTATGGCTACGACCACCTGATCGTCGGCTTCGGGGCCGTGGAAATGGCCAATCCCGAGATGCCCAAGCGGCGCCAGGAGCTCTACGAGCGGTTTGTGGCGGAGGGGAAGCGGCTGGTGAAGGCGGGGGCCGAGCTGATCGTTGCCCATGGCATGTCCATGTGCCCCCAGGAATACAAGGCGGCAGAGCTGGCCGAGGGGATCGGCGTACCGGTGCTGGAGGGACTGGGCTGTGCCATTGCCATGGCGGAGGCCTGGGTGCGCCTCGGCACCCCCTACAGCCGCATCCGCTACCCCGGCGGGCACTAGGGTCCTGCGTACTCCCCGGACAACGTTTGCAGCCCTTCCGGGGGCGCGTCTATAGTAGGCACTCGGGCTGATCGTAGATGGGGCAGGAGCTGATCGAGATCGAGGGGGAGGATGTCCGCCTCTACCTCGACGGCGTCGGGGAGCGGCGGCTGGATCGTCGTGTGACGCTGGATCGTTTGGTCGACGCCATCGCCCGGCTGGACCGGGAAGCCCGGGGCGAGCGGACGCCCCTGCTGGCCCCCGGCGTGCTCTACTTCGAGCAGCGCGGCCCCAAGACGGTGGTGGTCGTGCAACAGCCTCCCCAGGTGCGCCGCGTGCGCTGGATCGCCGATCCGGACAGCACCTCGGCGGCCGAGGAGTACAGGGAGCGCGCCCTCGCCTTCCCCTACGTCGTCGCACTGCTCAGCTTCGACGGCGCCAGCCTGGACGGCCGCGGCCAGCTCTACTACCGCGCCGAGCCCCTGAGCTCGTTGGACGACGAGCTGCTGCAGCCCAACCTCCTCAACGTCACCCAGGGCAACGATACGCCGCACTGCTGGCTCTGCCTGGGACGCCTCGATATGGAGGCCATCCCCTGGTCGGAGCGCATCGGCCGCGCCCTGGAGTTTCTGTGGCAGTCCGGTTTCAACTACGATTTCGAGGTGCCGCGCGGCTCCTGCTTCACACGGGCGCGGGACCTGGACCCGCGCATTGCCACCGTCGAGGAGTGGGAGCGGTCCTCCTGCGCCAATCCCCTCTTCTCTCTGGAGGTCCCCTGGCCAGCCATTGGCGTGACCCTGGCCGGCGCCGTGGCCGCCTCCCTGCAGGGCGCCCCCCGCCTGACGCTGCCGCGCAGCAGCCAGGACCTGGCCGACCTGCTCTACCGTCTGCCCGAGGCCGAGGCGCCTCACCCCCCGTCCCCCTCTCCACGTACGTGGAGAGGGGGTGGCGAAGCCAGGGGTGAGGCGTGATGTTCCCCCTCCATCTGAAGGACGACGGCTTCCAGGAGCCGGCCGAGCCCATCTACTACCTCCTGGCGCGTAACGGCCTGTTCGCCGTCAAGGAGACGGCCTTCTTCCGTTCGGTCACCCGGGTCGAGGGGCTGAGCTGGCTCGAGGAGCAGGAGGAGGGGGTCCAACTCAAGCTGCCGGCCAGGGTCCCCCTGCTGCTCATTCGCCAGGTGGTGGCCTTCTTCCAGGAGATCTACCGGCGGCACCAGGCCGAGGCCGTGGTCCTGCTCTACTACAACACCGGCGCTCAGCGCTACGAGCTGGCTGTGCCCGAGCAGGAGGCCTCGCCCCTGCGCTGCTGGTACCAGATCGGTCCGACACCGCCCGGCTGGCAACGGGTCGGCACCATCCATAGCCATGGCAAGCTTCCCGCCTTCCACTCCGGGGCGGATGTCGAGGACGAGGCGCACGACGACGGCATCCACGTCACTGTGGGCAATCTCGACTTCGTGCCCAGCCTGAGCTGCGACGTGGTGGTGGACGGGCGGCGCTTCGACATCGCTCCGATGGACCTCATCGATGGAGCCGAGACCGTCGACTGGCCCCAGGAGTGGCTGGGGCGTGTCTCCGCCACCGGCTACCCGGCCGGAGGCCAGTAGGGGCGACGCGTGCGTCGCCCCTACGAACGGCTGCCCAGATGGAGATCAAGGTCATCGGCCTGGGAGGCATCGGCGGTGCCCTCGTGCCGTTCCTGGTGCGCTACCTGGAGTACTCGGACGGCGAGCGGCACCGCGTGACCCTGGTGGACGGCGATAGCTTCGAGCGCCAGAATGCCTCGCGGCAGGCTTTCACCGCCCTCGGCAACAAGGCGAAGATGAAGGCCGAGGAGATGGCGCCGCAGTTTGCCGGCGTTTCCCTGCGCGCCATCCCGGAGTACGTGACGGGCGAGAACATCGGGCGGGTGATCCGCGAGGGGGATGTCGTGTTCCTGGCCGTCGACAACCACAAGACACGCAAGCTGGTGAGCGACCATTGTGCCACCCTGGAGCGGGTGCTGCTCATCTCCGGCGGGAACGAGCTGACCGATGGCAACGTGCAGGTCTTCCACCGCGAGGGCCGCGACGTGACCCTGCCGCTGACGCGGTTTCACCCCGAGATTGAGTCCCCCGCCGATCTCTCGCCGGCCGACGTGGGCTGCGAGGTGCTGCTGCAGACTTCGGCGCCCCAGCTCCTCTTCATGAACCTGGCCATCGCCTCGGCCATGCTCTCGGCCTATTATGCCTGGCGCCAGCACAGCCTGAGCTACGACGAGGTCTACCTGGACCTGCTGCTCAACAAGAGCCTGCCCGTGCGGCGGAGCGCGGCGCCGTGACCGAGGGGAACGCTCCCGGCCTGATCCGCGTCATGTGCGGCGTCCACTCGCTCGAGGTGGGCTTGGCGGGCCGGACTGTTGCCGAGATCCGCCGTGCCCTGGCCCAGCCTCTCAACATCGACCCCCGCGCCGTCGCCGTCGTGAACGGCGCCCAGACTGCCGAGACCACTGCAACGAAGGCCGGCGACCAGGTGGAGTTCGTCCGCTTGGCCGGCGAGAAGGGGTGGCGTCGCCCGCCCTGAGTCCTGGGTCCCGCGTCCCGGGCCGGTAGCGCCCCTTCGCGCCACTACCGTAATCGCACCGGGGTATTGGTGCGGATGTCGTATTGACGCTGGATACCCACCCCGTATAGTGGCCCTGCCTCCTATCAAGCGGGCCCATCGTTTCGGGGTGGACCCCGGTGGCGCGACGACGTGAGAGCGGTTGCGAGGAGTCAGGGTAGTGCTGGCCTGGCGGCGACCGGCGCCTTGTCTGGCGCCCCGGCGTGGGGCCGCGGATGGCGCTTGGCGCGCGCCAAGCCCCTGGGGACGGTCGGGGCGGCCCTCGTCCTCCTGATGCTGCTCATGGCCGTGGCGGCCCCCATGCTGGCGCCCTATGACCCCAATGTCATGAGCATGGGCGAGCGGCTCGCCGGCCCCAGCGGGCGGCACCTGCTGGGCACCGATAGCTTCGGCCGCGACGTCTTCAGCCGCATCCTCTACGGGGCCCAGGTCTCCCTCTACGTGGGCGTCCTGGCCACGACCCTGGGGACCATCTTCGGCGGCTTCTGGGGGCTGGTCTCCGCCTACTTCGGCGGCTTCGCTGACGACCTGATCCAGCGGCTCATGGATATCCTCCTCGCCCTGCCGCAGCTCGTCCTGGCCATCGCTCTGGTGGCCGCCCTGGGGGCCTCTGTCAACAACGTGGTCATTGCCCTGGCTGTCGTCCTGACGCCCTCGGGCAACCGGGTGGTGCGTAGCGCCGCTTTGGCCGAGAAGGAACGGCAGTATGTGGAGGCGGCCCGCTGCATCGGCTGCGGGCACCTGCGCATCATCCTGGTGCACCTGTTGCCCAACGTGACGGCCCCCATCATCGTGCTGGCCTCGGTGGTGCTGGGGCTGGCGATCCTGACCGAGGCATCCCTCAGCTTCCTGGGCCTCGGGCCGCCGCCGCCCGCAGCCACCTGGGGCGCCATGCTCAGCCTCGAGGGCCAGAAGTACTTCGAAGAGGCCCCCGGGCTGGCCCTGTTTCCCGGCGTCGCCATCAGCCTGGCGGTGCTGGGCTTCAATTTCCTCGGCGACGCTCTGCGGGACCTCTGGGATCCGCGCTTGCGGGGCAGCGGCGTGGGGGGATAGGGGTGCGCACCTTCCTGGTCCGGCGGCTGCTGTTGGCCATCCCCACCCTCATTGGGGCTTCCCTGTTGATCTTCCTCATCATGCGGGTGCTGCCCGGCGACGTGGTGTTGATGATCCTGGGCGCCGGGGGCGAGGGCAACCCCTACGGCATCAACGTGCCCGACGTGGAGCGGCTCCGTGCCCTCCTCCACCTGGACCGCCCCCCCTACGAGCAGTATGCCCTCTGGCTGTGGGACGTAGTACGGGGCGACCTGGGCACCTCCCTCCGCTCCCAGGCGCCCATCGCCACCGAGGTGGCCCAGCGCCTGCCCGTCACCCTGGAGCTGGCCTTCCTGGCGCTGTTGGTGTCGCTGCTCATCGCCATCCCCGTGGGCGTGGTTTCAGCCCTGCGCCAGGACAGCGCGGCCGACTATGTGGGGCGACTCTTCGCCATTGGCGGGCTCTCTATCCCCGACTTCTGGCTGGCCTCCCTCTTCCTGCTGCTGCTCGTGACCTGGTTCCGCTGGATCCCCAGCGTCACCTATACTCCCTTCTTCCAGGATCCGGTGACCAATCTGCAGCAGTTCCTCTTTCCCGCCCTGGCTCTGGGGGTCTCGACCTCGGCCTCGGTGGCCCGGATGCTGCGCTCCCAGCTCCTGGAGGTCGTGCGGCAGGACTACATCCGCACGGCCTACGCCAAGGGGCTGCGCGAGCGGACGGTCGTGCTGCGCCACGCCATCAAGAATGCGATCCTGCCCGTCGTGACCATGCTGGGGCTGCGCGTCGGGCGGCTGCTAGGGGGCACGGTGATCCTGGAGAGCATCTTCAACCTGCCCGGCGTGGGGCGGCTGCTCCTCGACTCCATCTCGTGGCGGGACTTCCCGGTGGTGCAGGCCCTGGTGCTCATCTTCACCGCCAGTTTCGTCGCCGTGAACCTGCTCGTGGACATGTCCTACGCCTGGCTCGATCCCCGGGTGCGGTACTGAGGCGGACTGTGGAGCGACATCGTCGGGCGGGGGCTTGTCCCCCGCGGCCAAGGAGGAAAGATCATGCGATGTAACACTGGACTCGCTCTAGCTCTCGCTGGCCTGGCCGCCGGCTTGGCCGGCTGCGCGTCGGGCGCGCCCCCGCCGCCGGAGGACAAGGCGCCGGCCGCCGGGGCGGAAGGACGGCCCGAGTACGGTGGCAGCTTCCGCATGCGCGTCGCCGGCGCCGAGATTCCCTCCTTCGACCCCCGTCAGGAGGGCATCACCGGCCAGTACTTCCACGTCAACGGCCTCGTCTACAGCGCCATGATGCGCTACCCTTACGCCAAGTACGCCACCAGCGCGCCCATGGAGTGCAACCTGTGCGAGCGCTGGGAGCAGCCCGACCCCTCCACCTACGTCTTCCACCTGCGCCAGGGGATCAAGTGGCACAACAAGCCTCCCGTCAATGGGCGCGAATTCGTGGCCGAAGACGTGCGCTGGACCATGACCGACGGCGAAGGCGTCGACGGCAAGAACCCCCGGTACATCCGCTGGATCCGCGACCTGAGCGCCAAGCAGATCGCCCGGATTGAGACGCCCGACAAGTACACCGTGAGAATCACCCTCAAGCAGCCCTATGCGCCCTTCCTCCTCTACATGGGCAACCCGTACATCTATCACTTCGTCCCGCGCGAGGCGGTGGCCGCTGCCCGCAGCGATACCAACAAAGAGGGGTTCTTGGGCCTGGGCCTGAACGACACGAGCCTGGCCATCGGCACGGGGCCCTTCACCCTGAAGGAGTACACGCCCAAGGTGGGCGGCGTGCTGGCCCGCAACCCCGACTACTTCCGCAAGGCTGCCAACGGCGACTCGCTCCCCTACCTGGACGAGGTGCGGCTCCTCTTCATCACCGACCACAAGCTGCGCACCAACGCCATGCTGGCCGGGCAGCTCGACACCGGCGGCATCTACCTCGACGACTTCGACATCAACAAGCTGGAGAAGGATGGTCGCTTCAGCATCGACAACACCCTCACGGGGTTCGGTCCCTTCGTGCTCTTCAACACCTCCGGCAAGCCCTTCGATGACGCGCGGCTACGCCGGGCCTTCCACTTGATCGTCGACCGCTACGAGGTGATGAAACCCACCAACATGCGCCTCACCCAGGTGGAGCGCTGGACTCCGTCGGCCTGGGAGCCCTACGGCACGCCTCTGGAGGTGGTGGAGAAGCTGCCGGGCTACCGCAGCGACAAGAATGAGGACCACGCCGAGGCCCGGAAGATCCTCAAGGACCTGGGACTGGATGGCGGCTTCAAGTTCAACCTGGCCGTCCAGACGGGCGGCCAGGATGAGCAGTTCGCCACGGTGCTCCAGGCCCAGTTCAAGGCCTTCAAGATCGATGCCAACATTGAGGTGTTGGACAGGGCCACGACCTTGCAGCGGCGGGTCGACGGCGCCTTCGAGGCGATGATGCAGCCCCAGATCTGCTCGGGGCCGGACCCCGAGGACTGTATCCAGGAGTTCACCCGCGACGCCAGGGAGAACAGCAAGTTCTCCCACCCCGAGTTGGATCGGCTCGATGCCTTGCAGGCCCAGGCCCTCGACGCCAAGGAGCGTGCCAAGATCTTCGGCCAGATCTACGACCTGCTGGACCAGCAGCAGCCCAGCCTCTCCCTGTTCCGCAGCCCCTGGTACACGGCTTGGCGCAAGGAGTTCCAGGGCTACATGGCCCAGCCCCACACCGAGGGAATCATCCACTGGGTGGACCAGGTCTGGCGGAAGAAGAGCTAGAGGAAGGGAATCCTGCATGGTTCGAGAAACGGTGACCAGGCCGCGCACCGAGGAGATCGAGGCCTACATCCGGCGCTACTCCGACGTGCCCCACGAGGTGATCGTCAAGGAGGACATCCTCAACCTGGGGCAACGCTTCACCGACGCGGCCCTGGGCGCCGCTGAGGGCGCCATGGTCAAGTCCTATCGCCTCTTCTCCTACGACATGGTGCGCATGGCTGACATGGAGCAGCAGGAGCACAAGCGGGCCCCCGAGTGGTTCCTGATCGAGGCGGGGCCCTACGGGCTGCGCACGGTGCAGGTCCAGACCCGCATGGCGCCCGACTCGCCCTATCTGGTGGACGTGGTAGACGGCCGGCTGGCGCTGCTGCTGGACGGGGTGGCCATCGCCCGCGTGCGTTACCCGGAAGCCCCCGACTACTACACGCGGAGCTTCGAGGATGGCACCCGCTACCATGAGATCATCGCCAACGGCAACTTCTGCACCGCCTTCCGCAGCTGCCAGTACTGGGGGCCCAAGGAGGAGTGCAAGTTCTGCGACATCAACGAGAACGCCCGCCAGATGAAGCAGTCTCACGATTTCACCGTGGCGGCGCCCGTGAAGCGAGCCGACTACGTGGCCGAGGTGGCCAACGAGGTGCAGCGGGAGGCCGACGCTAAGGCGGGCCACCCCGTGGAGACCTACTACGTGCTGACGGGCGGCACCATCCTGAATAAGCTGCACGGCAAGACCGAGGAGGAGTTCTACAGCGAGTATGTCGAGGCCCTGAAGTGGGGCGGCGGCCGCCGCTACGTGGCCCTGCAGACCAACGCTCGCCCAAAGGAGATCATGCGCCGCTACCGCGCCGTGGGCGTCGACAACCACAACGCCAACATGGAGGTGTGGGACCGGCGCCTCTTCGAGTGGATCAACCCCGGCAAGGCGCGCCGCATCGGCTGGGAGAACTGGGTGAAGTGGATGTGCGAGTCGGTGGATGTTTTTGGCGACGGCAACGTGACGCCCAACCTGGTGGCGGGGGTAGAGATGGCGAAGCCTTACGGCTTCGCTACCGTGGCGGAGGCCGTCCAATCCACCGCTGAGGGCCTCGACGTCCTCATGTCCCACGGGGTCATGCCCCGCTTCAATCACTGGTGCCGCGAGGCGGGCTCCTACCTGGTGAAGGAGCACGAGCAGCCGCCGCCACCCCTCGACTACTATATTCAGATCCTGGCCATACGCTACGAGCTGTGGAAGAAGTACCGCCTGCCCTATCCCCACGGCAACTACCGTTACGACCCCATGCACCCCAACGAGTCGCCCATGGGCGTGTACCACGGCGCCTACGACGACTTCATCCTCCTGATGGAGGACCGCAAGGACGAGCCCCCACCGGCGTGACCCCGGCCGGCGAGAAGGGGTGGAGCAGCGGCCAGCGCCTTTGGTAGGGGCGGACCTGCGGTCCGCTCATGTGCCCGGACGCACACTCAGGTGCGCCCGTAAGGGTCGAGGGTCCCCAGAATGTATCCTTTGGGAGGTGCGCCTGTAGCATTGACGCTCACCATATAGTGGCCTTACCACCCTTCCGGGTGGCGACGTTGCCTCGGCCGGAAGTCCTGCGAGGGAAAGGAGAGCGCCATGTCGGCGGCAACTGGGCGGAACGGATGGCTCTTACTCTCAGGAGGTGCCTGCGCCTTCAGCGCTTTGGCCCTCGCCTGCGCCCCGGCGCCACCGCCTCGTCCCGCGGATGCCCCGGCGCCGGCGGCCATCCCCGCGGCGGCGCCCCAGGTCAAGACCGGCGGCAAGGTCATCCTGGGCACCCACGCCGACCCCACCAACTTCGATCCCCACCGCACGCCGCCGGGCACCTCGGGCTCGAACCTGCAGCAGTTCGCCCCGATCTATAATACCGTCTTCCGCTGGCCCGCGAAGCCCTTTGGCCCCACCGAGGGGCTGCTGTGCCAGCTCTGCGAGTCCTGGCAGCAGACCGACGGCACGACCTATTTCATCAAACTGCGGCAGGGCGTGAAGTGGCACAATATCCCTCCGGTCAACGGCCGCGAGCTCACCTCCGCCGATGTCAAGTACAGTTTCGAGCGCGCGGGGACCAACCAGCCCGGCTACCACCAGTCCGACGCCTTCGATGCCGTGGCCGGGATCGAGACGCCCGACAACTACACAGTGAAGGTCATGCTGAAGAGCCCCTCGCCCACCTTCCTGCCGGAGCTGGGAGATCCCTACAAGGCGATCGTGGCCCGGGAGGTGGCCGAGGCGGGGAAGGATGGGTTCATCGAGAAGGCCGTAGGCACCGGCCCCTTTGTCTTCAAGGAGAAGACGCCCAAGTCCCGCGCCCTCTTCGCGAAGAATCCCGCCTACTTCGACCGGGGACGGCCCTACCTGGACGAGGTGGAGGTGATCATCCTGCCCGACCAGCAGACCCTGTTCGACGCCTTGATGACGGAACAGGTCCACACCTCCGGCGCCTTCGTCACCACGGAGCAGGCCCGGGACCTGGCGAACAATCCCAAGTTCGTCATCCAGAAGTTCCCGCGCGACTCGGGACCGGGCGCCATCTTCAATCTCACCAAGAAACCGGTGGACGACCCGGGGGTGCGCCGGGCCCTGCACCTGGCCACCGACCGCCAGCAGATGATCCAAACCTTCTATCAGGGCGATGCTATGCTCTACCGCTGGGTGGGGCCCGCCTTCGGGGAGCTGGCCACGCCCCAGGAGGAGGTGGCCAGGCTGCCCGGCTTTCGCCAGCCCAAGGACCAGGACGTGGCCGAGGCCAGGCGGCTTCTGGCCGAGGCCGGCTTCGCTTCGGGCCTGAAGCTGCCGGTCATGGTGGCCAAGACCGGCGACATGGAGAAGGTGGGCGTGGTGCTGCAGCAGCAG
>Ga0082335_1006905_pt1 | contig 14163 bp, 12 predicted proteins | sample Subgrocontami58m_FD_72375 | JGI IMG/M metagenome (GOLD analysis project Ga0082335, IMG submission 72375) | Subsurface groundwater microbial communities from S. Glens Falls, New York, USA - GMW37 contaminated, 5.8 m (SPADES assembly) (version 2) ...
GCCATCCGGATGCAGGTCCACGGTCATGAATACGTTGAACACGTCCATGACATCGTCGCCGGTCATGCCGTAGGGTGCGAGCGCCTCGGCCAGATTCTCCTGGCAGGAGCGGTGGCCCTCGTGAATATTGTCGCGCAGTTCATACAGCCGCTTCGAGCATCGCCCGCCCATGTTGCCCCAGTGATTGGGATAGGTGTCGGCAAGAACGGTCATCATCACGTTTTCGCGCGGAGGCTTGGAATAGAAGTGCCTGAAGCTTTTCGCCGTTCCGGTGCCGAGTATGCCGTTGATCGCCCAGCTCTGGCCGACGTGGAACCATTCCCGGGTGTCGTTCGCGTTGTAGAACACGCAATCGCCGACCTGTCCGTCCTCCATGGGGAAAATGCGGAAGACCTGGCCGCGCTTCACGGTGAACGCCTTCCCATGGCACGCCGGAATGACGAAATCTTCTATGAGCTTCAAGGACGCGTCCTTTCATCTGTGGAGGATGCGAGCCGCCTGCCAGGGCCGTGCGAGCGGCGTGTCGCGCTGTCCTGATCGGCGACCGGAGGTTATCATGCAAGCGACCGGTGCGCCTGCGTTCTCACTGCACAGGTCCGGAGGCACGGATACGAGGGTAATGATCGATGGAGGAATCGTGACAGCCAAACCGCGCATTGCTCATCTCTCCGGGCCGAACGCAACCATTCAGAACAGTCCGCCGCTGGTGACCAGCAACAAGGCCCGCGCGAAATACGGTTTGCCCCTGTTGACCAATCCCGATAATTCAGCGGTGCGATTCGACGTATTGCGGCCGCAGCGGCTCGCAATGCCGGTCAAGGTCTATGTCGAGCAGTTCGGCGCACATCCGCTGGAACACGATGCCTCGGAGCTCTACGGGCCGCCGGACGGATACGTCGATTCGAAGGGGCAGTTCCACAAGGAGCGACAGAGCACGGATGACAAGCCGGTGTACGAGATCGAACTCAGGCCGGAAGACGGCGTCTACCCGATGCCGTACATGGCCAGGCAGGCCGACGGCCGCGCATGGGATGAGGACGGGACCGACCCGACCGCGCCGGTGGAGCGCGTGCGCCAGTCATTCTATCCGGACGGATCGCGCCCTTTCGAGGAGATCGATCGCCTCGGCATCGGCGAACACGGCACCGGAAACCTGATTTCGTCCAAGGCCGATATCGATTTCTACCGGGTGGTCCCGCCTTCGGGCTATTCGAAGGGGCTCGCAGCCGAAAAGCGAACCGATGTCGGCTCGGGCGATATTCCTCCCGAGACGCGCGGAAAGGATTATTTTCCCTATCGCCCGCCGCGTCTTGGCACATCGCCGCCCAAACCCGCTCTTGCCCACATTGCCAACGCGGCGCAAAGAATATTGGCCAGCGGCAAATACCAGGGTGCGATATGGACCCAGGGGAGCCCGCGTATCGAAGAGACGATCTACTGGTTCAACCTGCTGCTCGATACCACCTTGCCGGTCTGCGGCAACGCGGCGCAGCGTGCCCACGGGCAAATCAGCAACGATGGGTCCAAGAACATCGTCGACTCGGTCGAGTACATCACCTCGCGCGTCTGGGCGGACGAGGCCGGGCGCAACCGCGCCGGCATGGTGCTGATCCAGGAGCAGCAGGTGTTCGCTGCGCGCGACGTGCAGAAAGGCGATGCCAGGCCCGGCGGCTATGTAACGACTGGCGGCCATGGCGGGATCCTCGGCGCGTCCGGAATCGGGAGCGGACCGCCGGTGCTCAACTATCTGCCGGCAACCCGCCATACCTATCAATCGGAAGTGAACATCACGCGGCTGCCGCGGGAAGTGACGGGCGTTCGCCTCGATGGGCTGCGAATTGCGCAGATCCCGGTGCCGGTCAAGAACGCCGCCGGCGAGCTGCTGGACACCGCGATTCCGAAGGTGTCCATCGTGAAAGACGGGAACTACATGGCCGAAGACTACGGCGTGGATGTCCTAAAGGAGGTCGATCTGCTGGCGCTGATCGACGCGAATCTGCGCAGCGCGCCGCTGTCCGGATTCGTGGTCGAGGGCCTGACGCCGTACGGGACCCCGACAGTCAATGCGCGTCATTTGCTGATGCAGCGGGCGGTGCATTGCGGAATGCCGGTGGCGCGTGTCGGCCGCGGCAACAATGAAGGCTTCACCCCCGCAGCGGATCGCTTCATCGGCGGGCGCAATCTCACCTCGACCAAGGCGCGGATCCTGCTGATGGCCTGCCTGATGCGCTTCGGCAGCTTGCCGCCTGCGGCCGATCCGGAGCGTCCGACCGAGGCCGAACTCGCGGCGATCCTTGAAAGGATTGCCCTGTACCAGGCGGTGTTCAACACGCATTGAGCGCGGGTCCGATTTCCGGCGCGGTCACTCGAGCGCGCGCGGCAACCAGGTCGCGATACCGGGCACGAACAGTATGACGACCGTGAGGATCAGTCCGAAGATCAAATACGGCACCGCCGCCCGGATGATATCGGCCATGCTTATCTCCGGGGGCGTTACGCTCTTCATGGTGAACAAGAGCAGCCCGAACGGCGGCGAGAGCAGGCCGATCTGCATGCACATCAGGAACAGAATGCCGAACCACACGGTGTCCAGGCGCATCTGATTGACCAGCGGCATGAACAGCGGCACGGTGAGCATCATGATGCTCGCCTGGTCGATGAAAAGGCCGAGGAAGAGCAGGATCACGAGCATGCCCACCACGACGACGAGGGGCGCGAGCTGGGCCTCGGAAACGAGCTGGATGAGCCCGCCGGTGGCGCCGGAGAAGGCCAGGATCTGCGAGAAAGTGGTGGCCCCGAGAATGATGAACATGATCATGCCGGTCACCGCGCTGGTGCCCGTCAGGGCCTCCTTCACCGACTTCCAGGTGAGTTCGCGGTAGCACGCCGCCAGTACCGCCGTCGTGGCGCAGCCTACGGCGGCCGATTCGGTAGGCGTCGCCCAGCCCAGCACCATGCTGCCGATGACCAGGCCGATGATAACGACCAGCGGCAGTACGTGAACTACGAAAGGCCGCCACCGTTCCCATCCGGATACCTGGAGCCCCTCGGCGCCGGGCGCGAGCGACGGGTTCAGCCATGCCCTGATCACGATATAGGCGATGAAGACCGCGCTCAGTATGAGTCCGGGGATTACCCCGGCGACAAGCAGGTCGGAGATCGAAATCGCGGCAAGTCCGCCAAGGAGCACAGCAAGCCCCGACGGCGGAATGAGCATATCGACGCCGCCGATCGCCATGATCGGTCCCATCGCGATGCTGCGGTGGTAACCACGCTTGAGCATCTCGGGCAGGAGCAGCGAGCCGAGCATCGCCGTCGTGGCGATGGTGGAGCCCGAAATCGCCGAGAAGATCGTCCCGGCGATCAGCGCGATGACCGCGAGCCGGCCGGGAACACGGTTGATCAATAGTGCGACCGCGTCGATGGCCTTGACGGCAAGTCCGGTGCGGAAAAGGATCTCGCCCATCAGAACGAAGAGCGGAATGGGCGTGAAGGCGAAATTCGCCACCGAAGTGGCCATGTTGCGCACAAGCTGCGCGATGCCGCGGTCCCCGCCCAGCAGGTAGAACGCGCCAATCGCATTCACCGTGATGAATGCCACCGCAACCGGTACGCCGAGGGCCATCAGACCGAGGATGCCCCCCAGCAACAGGGCAAGAACTGTGGTCCAGTCCACGCCTCACCGGGCCCTAGACGGGCGCGCCTTCGTTGCGCGGACGCCGCGGCCCGCCCAGGAGACGCCGGAAGCGCAAAACGAATTCGACCGCGAGCAAGGCGAACATCGCCGGCAGCGGCCAGAGGGTCCACCATTCCGGAACGGTGAATTCCTTGACCAGCTTCGTCCCGTCGGCGATGCTGACGAAAAACACTCTTGTGCCATACCACGTCATCAGCACTGACACGACGAATCCCAGAGTATCGACGAAGAATTCGCACAGCCATCCTGCTCGCCGGGGCAGCTTTTGCAGCATCAGGTCGATGCGCACATGCTGCCCCTTGCGCAGCAGCCAGGGGGCCGCGAAGGCCGTGATCAGCAGCATGGCGTATTCGGATAGATCGACGTCACCCGGCATTCGCGCACCGAAGACATTGCGCAAGATCACGTTCAGCGTGAACACCGCCGTGACCATGAACACCAGGAAAGCGCTGATCGCCCCACAGGCGTCGAGCACTCTGCCGTAGGCCGTCTCGAAACGACTCATCGCGACGCGGTCCCGTAACGCCGCCGCGCCGGCACGGCGGCGCCGTTTCGGGAAACCATTACTTCCTCATCAGCTTCTTCAGAAATCCGATGTGCTGCGGGCTGGAGGCCTCGAGGTCGTTCCACGACAAGTCGTGCGCGCGCTTGCGATAGTCCGGGCCGGCGTTTATGACCTGTACGCCCGCATCATGCTGGATCTTCTCCTCGATTCTCGCGGTGTCCGCGCGCCACTTCGGCCATTCGGTATCCATCCAATTCGCCATTTCCGTGAGCATGCCCTGCTGCTTCTTGTCGAGCTTGTTCCAGCGATCGACGTTTATCAGGATGTTGACCGATACGTTGTAGAAGCCCGGGTCGTAGCGGTACTTCGTAAGCTTGATCCAGCCGAGATCCTTTATTCCCCAAAGCGGCCAGCCGTAGCCCTGCACCATGTTGCGCTCGAGGGCCGTGTAGACCTCCCCGGGTGCGGTTGGAACCGTCTGGGCACCGAGGGATTGAAAGAATGTCGTGTAGGCCGGCGTGCTGCGCAGGACAAAACCCGCGAATGGCTTGGCCTTGTCGGCGAGATTGGCCGGCTTCGTCGTATAGATATGAAAGCTCACGCCGTCGCCGAACCCGGCGAGCAGTATCGCGTTGAGCCTCTCGACATGCAGCTTGTTCAGGTAAGCCCAGGCACCGTTCTTCCTGAGTTCGGGGATCGACATGTCCGTCAGCGTGAGTGACTCGGCCTCTTTGATCGTGCCGTGATAGAAGGTCGGCGGCCCGGAGTACAGGTCAACCACGCCGGTCTTGACGGCGTTGGCCTGCTCCGGCACCGGAACCGCTTCCGGGCCAACCATTTCGATCTGCAGGACGCCCTTGCCGCGCCGGTTGAGTTCGTCGACCCATCGTTTGGTCGGTATTCCGAAGGCCGTGTTGGGAGGGACGAAACTGACCAGCCGCAGCTTCACCTCCTGCGCGGACGCACCAGCATTTAACGCAAGAAACACTGCCGAGGTTGCCACCCAGAGTAGCGAACGTGCCATGGAATCTCCCCCATTCGAAGTTGTAGCCCGAACCACTTAGGAAAAGCCCGGCCACGTATGCTTTCCCGCGCACCCTCGGGTCCTTCGTCTTATTCAAGACTCGATTCTTGTTTTCCGCATCTCGCGCCCGCCGGCACGGCAATGCGCGAGGCGCCGATTATAACCATTCCTGGCACCGCCGACCCGCCGAGGATGGTCGATGCCGCATTGCCGGATCTTCCCCTCAGACGGGATAACCGTAGATGCCGACGCGCAGTATATTATCCCTGAGCAGAAAGCCTCCAAGCTGGATGGCCAGACAGGCCGCGACCAGCATGAACATCGCGGGCGTACCGGTCCCCAGCCGACCGCTGACCGCGACGGCCGCAACGATCGCTGGAAGCGCCAACCCGATGCCTACCGTCCCGATCCAGAAGCTCCAACGATGCTCTCCCCGCACCAGCCGGCGCACCGATTCACGCGCGGGCAGGGTGGCTGTGGACATTCCCAATATGTACATCGAGAGCATGAACGCATTCCCGAGGAGCAGAGCCAGCAGATAGGGCCAGAGAGCCGGCGCCACGATCAGCAACGCTTTGCCCGGTTCCGCGACCACCTCCACGAGCAGCAACGCTGACATGCCGCACAGAAACGAATGGCCGACGAACAGGATCGGCACGGCGGGCGTGTTCCAGAATGCAATGCTGTTCCAGGAGGAAAGAAACAGTCCGCTGTAGGCCATGAACGCCACCGCAAATAGCGAGATGGCCACACGCAAAACGGTGCCGCCGGCGGTTCCTTCGCCCCAGGGCAGGCCCTCGAATCCGCGCACGCTCGGAAGCAGGGCCAGAATCAGAAGCAACACCAGCACGGTATCGATGATGGCCCCGCGGGCAGTCCAGCTGGTGCGCGGTCTCCTGAACACGTAGAGGAAGCTCCAGCGGCTGCCGGGTCCCAGGTGATTGAAAAGCACGCCCAGCGAAACGAGCGCCAGGCCCAGCCCCACCCACATGCCCCAAAGCGCCGCTCCCGGGCCGACGATGCCCAGGGCCCGCAGCAGCACTTCCAGAAATATCAGGCCGGCGCTGGTGCCAAAGCCATACAGGTAGAACCCGACCCCGCCGGTCCAATGCCGCTGGGTCTGCAGGTCGATGACAAACTTGGTTTCGCCGAAACCCTGGACACTATTCATGATCGATCATCAATATTCGACGTTGAAAAAATCTCCGCTGACCGGATTCCGCGTCACCGGGCTCAGCCGCCCATGATCGGGACTGCGAGCAGCACATCCAATACCGATCCCTGGGGCAAGGGCGTATCCAGGTTCCCGATTTGATCCACGCTCTGGCCATTCAGCGCCACCAGGAGGACCGGGTTCAGAGTCCTGCCCTCCATCACGATATAGCGCTGGAACTCGGGACCGTTGGATCGGCCCAGCTCCTCGAGCAATCCCCTCAGGGTGGCACCGTCGTCGAGCACGACGACTTGCTCCTTCTTCTTCACGACGCCCCGAACCGGGCCGAAGAACTGGACCTTTGCCTCTAACACGGCCGCACGTCCTTCACCTGGATTCGGCCCTGGTGATCTTCACCCGCAGGCAGGAATCCACCGCGCCGGTGACGAAATCCATGTGTTCGTCATCCAGCGTGAGCAGTGAATTGAAGTGGATACCTCCGGGCTCGCCACCCTGCGTGGCCGATGCCGCCCATCTTCCCGCGGAACCCCAGACCATCGTGACCTCGGGGTGTATGCCGGTGGTGAGCCGCAGCCGCGCATGTGCCTTCTTTCCCGAATCGGTTTCGACCTCCACCCGAGCCCCATCCTCCAACCCCTTCAGTCTGGCGGCGTCGCGATGCATCACCAGGCACTCGTAGCCCATGCGATCGCCCGCCTCGCGCAGCAACGGATTGCCGCCGCTGGCGGTAAAGGCGTGGTAAGGGGCCTTCGCCGTGATCAAATAGAAGTCGAACTCCCGGGACTTGGGCTCATGAGCGGGGCAGGGGCGCCAGCCGGCCACGGGAACGTAATCCGAGACATCCCACGGAATATCCAGCTTCCTGGTGATCGCCTCCACCTGGCGACCGGCATCGATCATGAATTCCTGGTAGACGTGGATTCTGGGTTTTGGAAAAGCACCGGGATAGCGTTCTTTCAGGCTTCTCTCGCTCACGATGATCCCGTCGTCGACATACCAATCGAGCCCTTTGTCCGGCCCGTGCGTATTCTTCAGGTAGCGGTCGATCAACTCGCGATAGGAATACTGTTTGGCCGTGTCGAGCGCGTATTCGGGGCGCAGATTCCAGGTCGCGTTGCAGGCGGCATAGACGTCGGCGATGAATCCCGCGCGCCTGGCCAGCTCGAGCAGGATCTCGCCGTCGCTCACCAGTTGATCCCAGGGAGGATCAAAGGGGGGTCTTACGACCGGCTTCTGGCCGTAGAAAACATTCGGCTTCGAACCGGTGAAGGCGGCGAAACCCGGCATGGGCTGGAGATCTTCCAGGTAGTGCAGCCCGGGGATGACGACGTCGGCGAACTCGGCCGTCTCCTCGAGCTCGCTGCAAATGGATACGATGAACGGTATCTTCCGGAACACCTCGGCCATGACGTCCTTCCCGCAGCCGGTGAATGCCATGTTGGAGCGGCGTTGAAGGAGCATCTTGGGCTGGATCGACAGGTTCTTGTACCTGTCCGGATCGGTGATCGCTCTCACCGCGAAGGGACGGCTGTAGCAGGCAACCGGGAACAACTCGAACAGGTCGATCGACTGGGGCGGAGTCACGGTGCGCGGAGGATAGGGACTCGAAGGCCACCCCGGGCCCGGCCGTTTCGAAACCGCGAGCATGCCGTCCTCGGTGGCCCGATACTCGACGCGGTGGTGACCGATCAGCCCTCCGGGCACATCCAGCCCGCCGATGATGGTCTGCAGCAGCATGACCGCCATGCCGTTCATCTGCGCGTGTTTGTGCGAGCTCAGACCGCGGTACCAGACGACGGACGCAGGACGATAGGGCAGTTGCTGCCCATCGATGGTGATCGTGCTCCCGATGCAGGCCGCTTCGCCGAACTCCCTGGCGATCCTGCGCACGGTCGCAGCGGAAATCCCGGTGATGCGCGTGACCTCCTCGGGGGGGTAGTTGCGCACCTGCTCGGCGATCAATTGAAAGGCAGGACGCACCTGCTGGTCCCGGACCGGGTAAGTCCCAAGGATGGCAGCGTCGCCCACCGCGGCATCGAAGGGCTTCGCGGCACCCGCGGAGGCGTCCCAGATCAGCGGCTTGCCCGTCGCCGGGTCGCGGACATATTGCCCGTCCGCGCCGATCAGGTACGGAGCATTGGTCAGGTTCTTCAGGAACGGGGCATCGTAGATAGCCAATTCGTTGATCAACACGTTGGCCAGGCCGAGCAGGAAGGCCGCGTCCGTGCCGGGGCGAATCGGAATCCACTCGTCGGCCATGCCGGCGGCATGACCGCAGAAGGGATCGATCGCGACCACCTTGACTTTCTCCCGGTTGCGACCCAATTCGAAGGCCGCGTTCATCGTGTCGTAGTGGACCACCGCTCCGTACTGTCCGCCGTCGGCAAGGATGTACCGGGTGAGAGGCACGTCCGGCACCGCTTCCATCGCGAATTGGTTGAGGTAGATCGGCGGGTGAACGGCGTTGCCGCAGAAGACGCCCGACGAGAAAGGCTGCACCAGCGTTCCGAAGGCCAGAGCCCAGGGCATCTCCACCGGGCAGAGCAGGTCGAAGCTGACGTTCCATAATTTCCTCGCGTCCTCGGCCTGGAGCTCCTTCAGCTTGTTCGCTACGAGATCGAGCGCCTCGTCCCAGCCGATGGGCACCCAACCCGGGTCCACCCCGACGCCTTTCTGCGGGTTCGTGCGCTTGAGCGGCTTGGTCACGCGATAAGGCGATTCCTGCGTAAAGAATCCTGCGCGGCCCTTTGCGCAGGCCTTTCCCTGATTGTGGGGATTCTCCGGATCGCCATCGATGCGAACCACGCTCCCGCGCTCCACCGTGGCGACGATGCCGCAGCGGTTCAGGCACAGCCTGCACATCGTGCGCGTCCGATAGGACCCTTCCTGTTTCAGCCGTTCCGCTGCCGCTTGAACCATCGATTTCCCTCTCCCGGAACCATGCCGCGCCGCCCTATAGCAGTCACTTGTCCGTGCCGCCCGCCTTGCCGCCCCCTTTTCCGCTCAAATAGAAAAGCGCCGGCCTGGTGCCCAACTCCGCCCTCGGCTGGAAATGCTTCTTCTGCTTCAACTGCAGATTGATGCTGCTGTCCGGATCCTGCAAATCCCCGTAGTTCAAGGCCTGCGCCGGGCAGGCCTCCACGCAAGCCGGGGGGCGGCCTTCGTCTATGCGGTGCTGGCAAAAGTGGCACTTCTGCGCGGTGCCCACTTTGAATTTCGACGCCTTCGTCTGCTCGTAGCGCGTCCGCTCCCCCTTGTAATACCCGTCGCCGCCGTCCCACCGGGAAGGCACGTAATACGGACAGGCCGTCATGCAGGCCATGGTCCCGATGCATACCTTCTGGTTGATGGTCACGATCCCGTCCGCCCGCTTCACGATCGCCCCTGACGGGCACGCGGTCAGGCAAGGGGGATCGTCGCAATGGTTGCACCGCACCGGCACGAAAGTGCGCTTGCCGCAGGTATCGCCGTCCTCCTCGATCTTCTCGAGCACTTTCATCCAGTGGATGTTCGGCGGCGTTCCGTTCTCCACCTTGCAGGCGATCACGCAAGCCAGGCAGCCTATGCACCGCTCCAGGTCCACCGTGAATCCCCATCGCGCCATAACCGATTCCTTCGTTGATGAGTCCCGGCCTTCTTGCCTGACAGCAAGGATTCAATCTGCGACCTGGGGCCGTTTTGGGCCACAATAACGCGCAACCGCGCGCCTCGCAAGCCGGGGCCGCACATCGCGCAGAAACGGCTGCAGTTCGACTCGAGAGGAATATCATGCCCAAGAAAGTGGTCGTACACGTCCCCGGCATTTCCGACGGCCTGATCGCCGCAAAGGTCCCGATCTCCCCTGTCGTAAAGGCCAATGGTTTTCTTTTCGTCTCCGGCATGCCGCCGATGGACGTGAAGACTGGAAAGATCGTCAAGGGCGACATCGCCAAGCAGACCAAGTGCTCGCTCGCCGCCGTAAAGCACGTTCTGACCGCCGCCGGTTCTTCGCTCGACAAGGTCGTGAGCGTGCGCGTCTACTGCTCGAATTCCGCCTACTTCGGAACCATCAACGAGGTCTACAGGAAGTATTTCAAGAAAGATCCGCCGGCGCGCACCTTCGTGACCGTGGGATCATGGCCGATGGAGTTCGACATCGAGGTGGAGTGCGTGGCGCTGGCGTGATCGCATGGCGGCGCAGGGAGGCCAAAGCATGGGCAATTCGTATTCGGTCCTTGGCGCCGGCATTGTCGGCGTCTGCGTTGCACTCGCACTGCAACGCGACGGGAACGCGGTCACGCTGATAGACCGTGACGACCCCGGGCACGGCTGCTCGTTCGGCAATGCCGGCATCATTCATTCCGGCGGCTGCGTTCCCATGGCCACGCCCGGCAATATCCGATCCCTGCCTCGAACGCTGTTCGACCCCGAGAGCGCGCTGGTCATCCCGCTGTGTCATGCGCCGCGGCTCATGCCGTGGCTCTTCAGAATGCTCGCGGAGTCGCAGCCGAAGCGCGTCGAGGCCAATGCGAGGGCGCTCCTGCCGCTGGCCCAGGCCGCGCAAGCCGCGTACGCGCCCCTGCTTCGGGAGGCCGGCGCCGAGAGCGTGATGCGCGCGCGCGGCGAGCTCTATGTCTATCGCACCCGGCGCGCGTTCGAGGCCGCCCGCTGGGAAATGGACCTGCGCCGCCGCTTCGGCATACCGGTGGAGGATCTCCGTTCCGAGCAGGTCCGGCAAATGGAACCGGCGCTGTCCCCGGACTACCGCTATGCCCACTACCAGAGCGCGAGCAGTTTCGTCACCAGCCCGTTGCGCCTCGTGCAGAGTCTCGCGGCCTTGTTCGCGAGCAAGGGGGGCGTGATCGTCAAGACGGAGGTGCGCGACGTGCGGCCGCATGATGCCGGCGGGGCCGCGTTGCTCACTGCAGCAGGCGAATTGCGCGCGGAGAATCTCGTCATCTGCGCCGGCGCCTATTCCAAGCGCTTTGCCGCCCGGTTCGGCGCCGACGTTCCGCTGGAGAGCTGGCGCGGGTATCACATCGTTGCGCCGCAGGGCGGCATCGTCCTGAACGGGGTCGTGGCCGACGGCGAAAAGCACATCGCCGTGACGCCCATGGAAGACGGATTGCGCGTCGCCGGCCTGCTGGAATTGGCCGGCCTGGAGGCGCCGCCGAACTTCGCGCGCACCCACATGTTCCTGCGGCTGGCAAGGACGCTGATTCCGGGTTTTCCGTCGGAGGCGACCAGCCGATGGATGGGCCACCGGCCCGGAATGCCGGATTCGCGCCCGGTCATCGGCCGTGCGCCGGGACGCCGGGACGTGTACTTCGCTTTCGGCCACGGCCAGCTCGGGCTGACCTTCGGTGCGATCACCGGGCGGCTGATCGCGGATCTCGCCGCAGGCCGGCCGGCGGAAATCGATCTGCAGCCCTACCGCGCCGACAGGTTCTAGCCCAACATGAGAGGCCCCCCGGCTCTGCCGGGGAGGCAGTAGAAGTTTGACATATACGGGAGTCCATCCGCGAAACTTCCAATCGTGAGCCGCCAAGCACACGAAAGGGAGATCCGCAGATGGACGAGAGTCAAAGCCTAAGTCATACGAAGTGGGAGTGCAAATATCACGTTGTATTTATTCCGAAGTGCCGGCGCAGGACGTTGTACCTGGAGCTACGCAAGCATCTTGGGGAAGTGTTTCGGCGATTGGCGCAACAGAAGGAAAGCCGAGTCGAAGAAGGGCACCTGATGCCGGATCATGTGCACATGATGATCGCGATTCCACCGAAATACGCGGTGTCGCAGGTGGTTGGGTATATCAAGGGAAAGAGTGCGATTCACCTGGCACGGGTGTACGGAGAGAGGAAGCGCAGTTTCGTCGGGCAAAACTTCTGGGCACGAGGCTACTTCGTGTCCACGGTGGGGCGGGACGAGGCGGTGATACGGGCCTATATTCGAGCGCAGGTGGAAGAGGACAAGAAGCTGGACCAACTGATGCTATGGCGTTGAACGGGGCCACCTTCAGGTGGCCAAAGAACTGGGGGCCGCGTCAGCGGCCCCTGAGGCCGCTTTGAGCGGCTCACAAACTAAAGCCCCCGGCTTTGCCGGGGGATATTTACTACTGCCCCGGCCTGCCCGAGCCTATAATCGACGCCAGTCCAACTGTGCGGAGGTTCGCGAGGCGACATGAGGTTCGATTTCAACAGATCGGTTCGCAGTATTGCAGTCGCGCTCCTCTCTATTGCCGCTGCGCTGTTTCAGGGCTCGCCGGTACAGGCCACGGGCATGGAGCGCTTCTCGCAGTTCATCAACTCGACCCAGTCGGCGCGCGGGGAGTTCGAGCAGAAGATCGTCGACAAGCGCGGCAAGGTGACGCAGGAATCCAGGGGCTCGCTCGCCTTTTCGCGCCCGGGCAAGTTCCGCTGGACCTACGTCAAGCCCTACGCGCAGCTCATCGTCGGCGACGGTTCGAAGGTGTGGATCTACGACCAGGACCTGAATCAGGTCACGATCAAGCGCATGGGCCAGGCGCTCACCTCGACCCCGGCCGCGCTGCTCGCGGGCAACAACGACGCGATGCGCGCCTTCAAGATCGCCGAGCAGGGCGAGAAGGACGGCCTGCAATGGGTGGAGGCGGTGCCGCGCGAGAAGGAAGGCGGGTTCGAGCGCGTGCGCATGGGCTTCGGCGCGGACGGCATCGAGGCGATGGAGCTCTTCGACAGCTTCGGCCAGCACACGCTGCTGCGCTTCATCGCGCTCGCGCGCAATCCCAAGCTCGACGCCTCGCTGTTCCGCTTCACGCCGCCCAAGGGCGCGGACGTGATAGGGGAATGACAAGTATTGAACGATGAGCGACCTCTTTGCGGCAGCCAAGCCGCCACAACCGCTCGCGGACGCGCTGCGGCCGCGCACGCTCGACGAGGTGGTGGGACAGGCGCACCTGCTCGGGCCAGGCAAGCCGCTGCGGCTCGCGTTCGAGTCGCGCAAGCCGCATTCGATGATCCTGTGGGGGCCGCCGGGCGTGGGCAAGACGACGCTCGCGCGGCTCATGGCCGATGCGTTCGACGCGCAGTTCATCGCCCTCTCGGCGGTGCTCGCCGGAGTGAAGGACATCAAGGACGCCGTGCAGCGCGCGCAGGACGCGCTCGCCGTGTCGGGCAAGCGCACCATCCTCTTTGTCGACGAGGTGCACCGCTTCAACAAGGCGCAGCAGGACGCGTTCCTGCCCTACGTCGAGCAGGGCCTTTTCACCTTCATCGGCGCGACCACGGAGAACCCCTCCTTCGAGGTCAACGGCGCGCTGCTCTCGCGCGCCGCGGTCTATGTGCTGACGAGCCTCGCCGAGGAGGAGCTCGGCACGCTGTTCGACCGCGCGGTGAAGCGCGCCCTCAGCGGGCTGGAGTTCGACGACGCGGCGCGCGCGCGTCTGGTGGGCCTCGCCGACGGCGATGCGCGGCGCCTGCTCAACTTCCTCGAGCTCATCCAGACCGCGGCGGCGGCGGCGGGCGTCGCAAGAGTCGACGGCGAGTTCGTGCAGAACGCGGTGGCGCGCAACCTGCGCCGCTTCGACAAGGGGGGCGACGCGTTCTACGACCAGATCTCGGCGCTGCACAAGTCGGTGCGCGGCTCCGACCCCGACGCGTCGCTGTACTGGCTGGTGCGCATGCTCGACGGCGGCGCCGATCCGCTGTACCTCGGCCGCAGGATCGTGCGCATGGCGGTGGAGGACGTGGGACTCGCCGACCCGCGCGCGCTTCGCCTCGCGCTCGCTGCCTGCGCGACCCACGCGC
>Ga0082335_1006907_pt1 | contig 14158 bp, 16 predicted proteins | sample Subgrocontami58m_FD_72375 | JGI IMG/M metagenome (GOLD analysis project Ga0082335, IMG submission 72375) | Subsurface groundwater microbial communities from S. Glens Falls, New York, USA - GMW37 contaminated, 5.8 m (SPADES assembly) (version 2) ...
TTCCTCCTCCGGGTACTGTGCGAGCTCGTCGCGCTCCAGGCCGATCTGATGCTCGAACATTTCGCGCTGCGAGCGCACCGACACGTACTCGCCCGCCGCCATCGAAAATGCGCCGGACAGGAGCCCGGCGACGCCGGACAGGAGAATAATGGAGTTGTTGGCCGAAGCGCCGGCCACGCCCAGGATCAGGCTCGCGTTCGAGACCAGGCCATCGTTGACGCCGAATACCGCGGCGCGCAGATTGCCGCCGCCGCTGACACCGCGGTGGCGTTTGCCCACCTCGTCGAGGGTGGCCGGCAACGGATGCCCCGGCACGGCGTGCGAATAGACCGACAAGCCGCGCACTTTCATCGCCACCAGCATCGAGCGGAGCGCGCGCGGGCCATAACGACGCACCAGCGCGGCGACCATGCGCACGCGCAGGTCGGGTACGTACTCGGACACGACGACTCTGGCTTGGCGCGCCCAGATCCCGGCCTGGTTTTCGGCTTCGGCAGCCAGCCCGCTGAACAACTCGGCGCGGGGCGTCCCGGCCTCGGCTTCGGCCATGACGCGGTAAAGGTAAGCGGAGCGCTTTTCCTGGTGCCAGCCGTCGAGCACTTTCGCTAACGTCATCTTCGATGCACGTCCCGATATACGCGCAATAGCGCGTTGATACGTTTCTGGTAATCCGGTCCTTGTACCCTGAACCAGCTAACCACGCCCCTATCGAGCCTTATCGTCAGCTGGGTTTTGAGTATGGCCTTCGGCAGCCCTTGGCGCACTTCGCGGTTACACCTCCACCCTGCCCAGTCCTGCAAGGCGCGTCGTCACCGCAGACTTTCATCTGTACACGTCTTTTCGATGGTCAATGTCCAGAACCACTACTTGAGGGATGTCCGTCCGTACGACGTACAGCACACGATAGTGCCCGGATCGGATGCGATAAACTCTCTCCGCGCCTGCACTCCCTCCGCGAATAAGCCTATGACCGGGAGGAAACGGTGCTTTGGCGAGCGCTTGAATTTTGCCAATAATTTGCTTTCTATATTTAATTTGCAAGGATTCAAGAAAGGCAAGCGCCTTTTCCGCATAAGCGAGACGGTAGAGCACGGCCACTACCGAACTTATCCTTTTAGCCTAAACAGGCGCTTATTCAAGTCCCTGCCAGAGACCAGCGCAAGTGGATTCGCTTCAATTTCCAATAAGCGGCGATTTGCAACTTCAGAATCGCGAAGATCTTCTAGCAACGACTTGTCGTTCATACCTGCGTCGGCTAGAGCTTGCGCTTCAATCGCCTCTGCCTTGCCGTTCTCTTCCTTGACCCAAGTAAGAAGTGCCTTGTCTGATCGCAATGGAAATTCAGCGATGCGCTTGGGTGTCATCTTTCGCCCATAATCAAATCGCCAAGCCTCTCTCCTCAATGTCGCGGCTGCAACATAGAGCAGCTCTAATGGCGTGCCGGGTTTCGGCGTGAGTATGAGGCAATCATCGACTACACCGCATGGACGGGTTTGCACAGCTGCCTCGCCGATACTGCCAGTACTTGGGACGGTCACAAAAGGAGCTTTTATGAGTTTCGGGAAATCAAAGAATCCATAACAACCATTATCCATACCACTAGACGATACGATTAGTGCGCGTCCCTCACTTAGCGATTCCTTACTGTGTAATTCTCTTTGCCCGTAGCCGATTGTGAAGAAGCTTCCTATTGTGCCTGCCGGCGTGGTCAATTTCTGCGCATTGTGGAGTGGCTCAACCGATAGGCTCCCACCTTGGCGATCAATCTCAGCCTTCATCGCAACAATGTATGGAGCGAAGCGGACAATGAACGCTGTTCTGTTGCGAATAACTTGCCCAATGATCGATTTCGATTCGTAATCTGAGAGAGCAAGAGCCTTTATATATGAGCCTGGCGCCCATCCGCCTGACGTTTCGTCCATAGGAGCAAACGTGCAGAACTCTGGCTCTTCGCGTCGACCCTCGAAATGGGATATGGCCTTTGACAACACACTTCCTGGCGTATGAACTCGAACGCCTTTCTTCAGTCGGAAACCGTCGTTGGTGATCCGACAAAAGAAGGTTTTGTGGTCACCATGCGGAATACCCTTCCGCAGAAGTACAATCACCGTTGTCGCTGCCGCATACGGCTGGAACAATTCTTTAGGTAGCGTGAACACAGCCTCCAATCGATTGTCTCGCAGCGTGGCAGCACGCCAATCTTTCTTGTCAGCTTTCACTAGCAGACTGCTCGGCACAATTATGGCCGCTAAGCCTTTGCGCTTTAAGGCTTCAAGGGCACGCGATATGAACTTTTCTGGCGGAACGTCCGTTTTTTTATGAGGAAACGGTGGATTCATTAATACTACGTCCGCTTTTGCGAATGGAAACCCGTTGTTGTCGAAAGCGTCCTTCTTCTTAATGCCCGTCTTGCCGTCGCCTCGCAGGATCATATTTGCGACGCAAAGCGCAGCCGTAACTGGTTCAGTCTCAAAACCAATCAGTTTATTCCCGACGATTTTGACAATTTGGGCGCGAGAAAGGTGTGACGTTTCTTGCATACGTTGCATAGCCGCAATCAAAAAACCGCCCGTGCCACATGCTATATCAAGCGTTACGTCGTCTTTGGTAATTGCGCAGAGCATTGCCATGAACTTGGCAATGTGTCTTGGAGTGAAGTACTGCCCGATAGTATTGCCACCAGTGTATCGAAAAAATTCCTCGTAAAGTGCACCGATGTAGTCATGTTCAGCCGTGAGCGTCGTAATATTGAGGCGCTCAAGTATCTGGCATATACGAGATGCGCGAATCGCTAGCTTCTGATTGGCCTCATCAACTTTGATGCTCTGTGCCAATTCAGGCTTCTTCGCATCCCAAAACGCTTTGGCGCAAGCTGTATTAATGTCGTTCAAGATGTGCCGCGGATCTCGCCGAATATTCCTACCATCCTGCCAGAGCGCCAGCATGATCGCACCAATAACAGCGGGCCGAAAATCGTCTTTAAGTCCAGATTCCCGCAGAAGCGCATTTATCTCCTCTGCTTTCTCCTTCAGCACTTCTGGTGAAGGGACTCTCGGGCGAAGATCGGACGTACCGGTCGTCTTGCGTATCCGATCCATCTCTTCGGGACCCGGAATCCATTTGATCGGATTGCCTTCGTAGGTGATTGGATACCAACGCGTGCCTTTGCGCGTAAGGACACGAATCTCAAAGTGGGTATCTTCGGTTCCTGCAACCGCTATCGCGAGCGGCTGAAATCCAGCCTCATGAAGCGCATCTCCATAGTGCGTCGCATCGCCAATAGCTTTCTCTAATTCAGTCGCGCGCGCCTTACCTTCGAACACGGCCAAAGGCTGCTCATCTTCAACTCGGAGCAATACGTATTCCGGAAAGCCAACGCCAGTCCCTGTCTTGCTCGCGTTAGCGAGCGCAATTTTGAGCGCGGATATACTTCGATATTCTTGTTGAGGAAGAAGTCGCACTCCGGAGGTTTTGCCAGTCCAACCTTGAACGGCAACCAACTCCTCGATGAGTCGATAGGTGCGGACCTCGGAGATAGAAACGGCGCTCGACATGGTCAATTCGTACTAAGGCGACGCGCGTGGAAGATACAAATCCAAGCATATGTCGGATATGTGAAAAAAAATGCAGGCCGAACATCACGCATCAATGCGCGAATCAACGGTTCTTGAAACCTAGGCGAGCGAATGCAATTGTCTCGCTCTACAAGTAAGGCGATTGCTGTTTTATTCTCTTCTTCTTTTCGCGTCCGGCCCATTCCCCTGACCTTCCCGCCAAGAATACGTCTTATCAGCCTTTACGTCACAGCCGCTTCCCCCAACGTGGGAGATTATATCCTGAGCTCTCTGTCTTTGGACTATTCCTCTTCCAGCTCACGCCTAGTGACAACACGGATGGCTTCGGCAGAAAATCCGCGCCCGGCGAGGAAGCGCATCTGCCGGCCGCGCTCGGCGGCGTCCTGCGGCAGCACGCCGAATTTCCTCTGCCAGGCCGCGCGGCAACGCTCCAGTTCCTGCGCGAGCGAGTGCTGCAGCGCCTGCGCGACGACTTCAGCCGATACGCCGCGGCTCTTAAGGTCGTGCTCAATCTTGCGGCTGCCGAATTTGCGCCCCAGCGTGTTGGCGCGCGACTCGGCGAAGCGCGCCTCCGACAACCAACCGCGCGCGGCGAGCGCGTCGAGCAGCAGGTCCACTTGTTCGGAAGATTCGGAATGCGGGGAAAGTTTGCGCGCCATTTCGACGCGAGTATGCTCCCGCCGCGCGAGCATGGCCAGTGCCCGCTCGCGCAGCGAGATTTCCCTTTTCACCATGGGTATTGCGCCCGGGTATTACCCCGCTACGACGCTCAGAGCGGCGGCCGGCCTGGCGCCCGGATTGTTCACGCCAACGGCCTCACGCACGCGCGCTTCGATCTCGATCGCAAGCTCGGGATGCTCCTTGAGGTAATCGCGCGCGTTGTCCTTGCCCTGGCCGATCTTGTCCTTGTTGTAGGCGTACCAGGCGCCGGATTTCTCGACGATGCCGTGCTTCACGCCCAGTTCGATGATTTCGCCCTCGCGCGAAATGCCCTCGCCATAGAGGATGTCGAACAGGGCCTCGCGGAACGGCGGCGCCATCTTGTTCTTCACCACTTTCACCCGCGTTTCGTTGCCGATCACTTCCTCGTTCTTCTTGATCGAGCCGATGCGGCGAATGTCCAGGCGCACCGAGGCGTAGAACTTGAGCGCGTTGCCGCCGGTGGTGGTCTCCGGACTGCCGAACATGACGCCGATTTTCATGCGGATCTGGTTGATGAAAATTACCAGCGTGTTGGTGCGCTTGATGTTGGAGGTGAGTTTCCGGAGCGCCTGGCTCATCAGGCGCGCCTGCAGGCCCATCTGCGGCTCGCCCATCTCGCCCTCGATTTCGGCCTTGGGCGTGAGCGCGGCCACCGAATCGATGACCACCACGTCGACCGAACCCGAGCGCACCAGCATATCCGCGATCTCCAGCGCCTGCTCGCCGGTATCCGGCTGGGAGATGAGCAGGTCCTCGACTGTCACGCCGAGCTTCTGCGCGTACTGCGGGTCGAGCGCGTTCTCCGCGTCGATGAAAGCGGCGGTGCCGCCCAGTTTCTGCATCTCGGCGATGACCTGCAGGGTGAGCGTGGTCTTGCCGGAAGACTCCGGCCCGTAGATCTCGACCACGCGGCCGCGTGGCAACCCGCCCACGCCCAGCGCGATATCCAGGCCGAGCGAGCCGGTGGAGACCACCTGCACGTCATCCTGTATCGCGTCCGAATCCATGCGCATGATGGAACCCTTGCCGAACTGCTTTTCAATCTGCGCGAGCGCGGCTGCGAGCGCTTTGGTTTTGTTGTCGTCCATGAAAATCTCCTTCGGTTTCGGTGACTGTTAGTGCATCAACGAACGCCTAGCTTCCGGCGTTGACCTGTATTTTTATACAGTTTTAGGAAAAATGCAACTGGACCTTAAAATCAGACGCTTAGGCGCAAACCCCGGGTTATAGCGGCCCGCCGCCGCGAATCACGCCCACGCCCAAGCCTTCAATCGCGAACTCCTCTTCGCGGGTGTCAATAACGATGGACTCGAACTCCGGATTCTCCGGCAACAACTCCACCGTCGCGCCGCGGCGGCGCAGCCGCTTCACCGTCACCTCGTCGCGCAGGCGCGCGACCACGATCTGGCCGGAGCGGACTTCGGCAGTCTTGTGCACCGCGAGCATGTCGCCATCGAGGATGCCGGCATCGCGCATGCTCATGCCGCGCACCTTGAGCAGGTAGTCCGCGCGCGGTTTGAATAGCGCCGGATCGATCTGGTAGTGCGCCTGAACGTGCTCTTCCGCCAGGATGGGCGAGCCGGCGGCAACGTGCCCGATGAGCGGAATGCCACCGCCATCCTTCAGGCGGATGCCGCGCGCCGAGCCTTTGACTATTTCGATCGCGCCCTTGCGCTCGAGCATGCGCAGGTGCTCCTCGGCGGCGTTGTGCGAGCTGTAGTCCATGGCCTCGGCGATTTCGGCGCGCGTGGGCGGAAGACCGGTGGTTTCGATCGCCTGGCGAATCAGCGTCAGGATTTCCTGCTGCTTGGCGGTAAGCGCTTCCATTGGCGGGCTCCGTGTCTGACCGAATGCTGTATTTTCATACAGTTTTCACCGTTTGGCAAGCGCACCGCGCCTGCAACGCCCGGTAGCGGGAGCCAAATTCCCAGGCGCCTCATTGAATCACCATGCAATCCTAATATGCCATGTTGGTATTTCATGGCGCTTAGTGCGGGTATCGTGCGGATCCATGCTGACGTGAACTATGATAAAGTAGTGCAGATCACTACCTATGGGATGAGCCATGAAATCAATCAGCGCCGCCGAAGCGAACCGGCACTTCTCGTCGCTGTTGCGCGAAGTGTCTCGCGGCGCGCAGATCACCGTGACCTCGCGTGGCAAGCCAGTCGCGACGATCTCTGCGGCCGATCAGGTCGAGCGTCGCGAGCGTGTGGCAGCCAGGCGCGCCCTGCTGTCGCGGCTGCGCGCGACTCCCGCGACCGGGACGAGGAACTGGTCGCGTGAAGATCTCTATGAGTAAGGAGCATGGTACGCATTGCGCTCGACACCAATGTCATGGCCTATGCCGAAGGGGTGGGGGACGCTAAACGCTGCAGGGCCGCGCGAAATCTTGTCGCGCGCTTGCCCGGACATCTGGTCGTAGTCCCTGCCCAGACACTCGGGGAGCTTCACCGGGTACTCGTCGGCAAGGCGGGCAATGCGCCGGCAGAAGCGAGAGCCGCCATTCTGAGTTGGGCGGATGCGTTCGATGTCGCCGACTCCACGTTCGACGCACTGCGCGCGGCGCTTGATCTCGCGGCGGATCACCAGACGCCGATCTGGGACGCGCTGATCCTTTCCGTAGCCGCCGATCAGAAGTGCCGCCTGCTCCTCAGCGAGGATTTCCAGCACGGATTTACCTGGAGAGGCGTGACGGTACTCAATCCGTTCCAGACGCCGCGGCATCCATTGCTGGTCGCGGTGCTCCGGTAAACGCGGCATACCCGCCTGGTAGCGGTAGAGTTTCAACCCATTGCCAGATTCGTCATCGTGAGCGCGCCACTACTGATACCCGCCGATCAAGATACTCACTTGCATGCTTCCAGCGACCTAAAATGCCCCAAAATCACCCGTTCACTTTGCAGAAGACCCGAAAAAATAGACAGGTGACGGGTGCAAAGCTATGCTTACTCCTGCTTCGGCGGGGGAGGAATGAACCATGCCACTCATCAGTTCGTTTTTCGGCATCCTCATTTACATGTATTGGCTCGACACCAAGCAACATCACTCGCCTCATATACATGCCGAATATGCCGGCAGCGAAGCGGTGTTTTCGATAGCGGAAAGCGAATTGCTGGAAGGCTCCATGCCGCCGCGGCAAACACGCCTCATCCAGGCGTGGATAGAGATTCACCGCGAAGAACTGATGGCTGACTGGACGCTCGCAATACGCGGCGAAGCCCTCATCAAGATAGATCCTCTGCGTTAGGAGACGACCATGAACCCACGGATTGGCGCAGTCATTGCCCGCGACGATTACGCGCTGCTGCTCACCTTTACCAACGGTGAAATACGCCATTTCGACATGAAGCCTTATCTGGGTTATCCGGTATTCGAACCGCTACGCCAAATCGCGTTTTTCAAGCTGGCAAGGGCCAGTCACGGCACCGTCACATGGCCAAAAGAAATTGACTTCGACCCCGACACCCTTTACCTCGAAGGCCGACCTGCGAAGATCGAAGAGCACGCAGCATAATTGAATTGTCACCTATTCAAAACCCGCTCGGTATCTCTCGACGCCGGCTGCAGCGACCCGCCAGCGGCGAGGAGGGGTGGCTTTTACTTCAAACCAATTCAATTCGACCTCGGCCCCTTATCGCTCGGAAGGGTGACGCGATGTCGGATCTGGCAGACGTCGACATGTGCCAGATCACATCGGGCATTATGGTCTCGGTTATTTCGCTGCTGGAGTCGCATCCACTTCGGGCAATGGATGCTGTTCCGAGCGCGGACAAGGCCCGCCTGCTTGCAAAAATCCGCCTGGCCTTGGAGCAACCCGACGCGGCTCAACTCCGGCCGGCGTGGGCTACGGGACTGTAGCCGCGAGCCGCACCGGGATGCGGCGCGAGCCGAACGCCTTGTCGAAGTGCTGGTAGCGGCCGGCGATAGCCCCTCCGCATTCCCGGCAATGCCCGTCCTCGGTAACGCGATAGTCGAGGATGTTGTACCAGTCGCGCACGATCAGCGCCTTGCCGCAATGCGGGCAGAAAGTAGTGCCGCCCTCGGTGTCGTGCACGTTGCCGGTGTAGACGTAGTGCAGCCCGCGCCGCAGAGCGATCCGGCGCGCGCGCTCAAGCGTGGCCGGGGGGGTCGCCGGGATGTCGGTCATTTTCCAGTCGGGATGAAACGCGGAGAAATGCAGCGGCACATCCGGCCCCAGTTCCTGCGCGATCCAGGCGCTGAGCGCGTCGAGTTCGGCATCGCCGTCGTTCTTGCCCGGAATCAGCAGCGTGGTGATCTCGAACCACACCCCGGTCTCGTGCTTCAGATATTTCAGCGTATCCAGCACCGGCGCGAGGTGAGCGCCGGTCAGTTTGACGTAGAACTCGTCGGTGAAGGCTTTGAGATCCACGTTGGCCGCGTCCATCTTGGCGTAGAACTCGCGCCGTGGCTCGGCATGGATATAGCCCGCGGTTACCGCCACCGTTTGCACGCCCACGGCGTGGCAGGCGTCGGCTACGTCCATGGCGTACTCGGCGAAAATCACCGGATCGTTGTAGGTAAAGGCCACGCTGTTGCAGCCCAGCCGCTGCGCCGCCTGCGCGACCACTTCCGGGCTGGCCGCGTCGGCCAGGCTGTCCATGTCGCGCGACTTGGAGATGTCCCAGTTCTGGCAGAACTTGCAGGCGAGATTGCAGCCCGCGGTGCCGAAGGAGAGCACGCTCGTTCCCGGGTAGAACTGGTTGAGCGGTTTTTTCTCGATCGGATCGACGCAAAAGCCGGACGAACGGCCGTAAGTGGTGAGCAGCATGCGCTCGCCCTCGCGCATGCGCACGAAGCATAGGCCGCGCTGACCTTCGTGCAGGCGGCAATCGCGCGGGCACAGATCGCACTGCATCCTGCCGTCGGCTAGCAGGTGCCACCAGCGCGCAGGGTATTTGCTTTCGGCGACGCTCATGCGCTGTCGTCCTTCCGCTTCTCCTCCTTCCATTTCAGCACGCGGTAGCGCTGGATGCGGCATTTGGCCGTGCTCACCCCCGGCAACAGCCCGGCTTTGCGCTTGAGTTCGGCGACGAACTGCTCGGCATCGGGCAGGCCTTCCCAGACCTGCGGCAGGAAAGTGGCGCGCGCCTCGCCGCATTCCAGAATCAGACCGTCTTCACCCGGCCGCAACTGCGCGATCAGGTCGGCGTGATCGGCAAAAGCGAGCAGCTTCGGCGTGGACAAGAGCGATACTTCGATGCGCGTGCCGGCGAGTTCTTCGCGGGTGAGCGGGGGAAAGCGCGGGTCGGACAACGCCGCGGCGCGGGCATTGTGGCGCACGTCCTCTCCCAGCGGCCGCTGCGCTTCCAGGCTGCCGATGCAGCCGCGCAGCCTGCCGTCCTGAGTCAGCGTCACGAAGCTCGCGCGTGCCGGCTTGAGCCAGGATTCGTCGGGCAGGAGCTTCGGCTTGGATGCTCCCAGCGCAACCTCGATGCTGTTCCTCGCGATTTCGAGCAGCGTGCGTCGATGCTGCTCGGCGTAACCCGGCGCGCCGTCCCAGAACGCAAACGAGGCGTAACCCACCACACGAGCGCGTCCGCCGGCGGTATCGCCGGAATTGCGCGAGTCGAGCAACTCAACCTCCAGCTCATGGCGCTTGGCCGCAAGCAGCAGCCCCGCGACCGGCGTCGCGCCGCAGGCCTGTTCATGGTCGATGTCGGTGGAGTAATCGAGGATCGCCTGCGCCGTGCCGCGGTCGATCGCGCAGGCCTCGTCGTAGGAGTGATAATGCGACAGATCCGAACTGATCACGATCAAGGTTTCCTCGCCGCCCCAGAGCTTTTCGATCACCTCGGATACTTCTTCCGGCGTGGCCGCGCCTACGGCCAGCGGCACCAGGCTGAATTCGCCCAGCACCCGCTGAAGGAAAGGCAGTTGCACTTCCAGCGCATGCTCCTCGGCATGCACCGCGCCGCTCACCACCACTTGGGGCAGGCCTGCGAGCGACTCAATCGCCTCCAGGTCGATCGGCACCCGGCCCAGCGGCGTGGCGAACGCGGCCGCTTCAGGCAGCGCAAGTCCGCGCACCGGCACGCGGTGGCAGGGGCCGAGCAGCACCACGCGGCGCACGATACCGCGCGCCGGATGCAGCCTGTCATAGGCTTCGGCGGCGACGCCGCCGGAATAGACATAGCCCGCGTGTGGCACGATCAACGCCTTGGGAAAGGCGGGCACCGGGGTACCGCCGACGCTGTGGCCGAGCATGGCATCGACTTCCCGAGCCAGCTCGCGTGGATTGGCGGGATAAAATGCACCGGCGACGGCGGCGGGGCGAATGGAGACCATGGCTAGGATATGGGGGCGACCATGGTTAATTCTAGGACGGCGGACGCCAGGGTCAAGCTCGGCCGGCGCCCCGCGGTGGTTACATTCAACCTTCAAGCAACTCCAGCATACCCTGCAGCGCGGCGATCACCGATTGCCTGCGCACGCTTTCGCGGTCCCCCTTGAACCGCCGCGTTTCCGCTCTAATCGCCCCCTCCTTTACCGCCCAGGCGAAGCACACCAGCCCCAGCGGTTTTTCCGGCGAGCCGCCGGTCGGGCCGGCGATGCCGGTGATCGCCACCGCCGCTTGTGCGCGGCTGTGCGCCAGCGCTCCGGCCGCCATCTCACGCGCCGTATCTTCACTCACTGCCCCATGCGCGGCAAGCGTGCCAGCGCTCACCCCCAGCATCTCCTGCTTGGCGGCATCGGAATAGGTGACGAAACCACGCTCGAACCACTCCGAACTGCCGGCGATGGCCGTAACCGCCTGCGCCACCCAACCGCCGGTGCAGGATTCGGCGGTTGCCAGCATCAGCCCCTTGGCGCGAAGCTTGGCGCCGACAAGGGTAGCGAGCGTAGTAAGGGTGTCCGAGGGCATCAAGAATCAACCGAGGAGAGCCTTGCACACCGCCATGGCCAATAGGGTATAGAAGGCCGCGAGCATATCGTCCGACATCACTCCCAGCCCGCCTTTCATCCGGGCGTCGACCTGGCGGATCGGCGGCGGCTTGAGCACATCGAAGAAGCGGAAGCCGAAAAACGCGAACACCTGCCACTGCCAGGCCTCTGGCGTGAGCAGCAACACCAACTGGAAGGCGACGATTTCGTCCCAGTTCATGCCGCTGTGGTCGGCGATGCCCAGATCGCGCCCGGTGCGCGCGCAGGCCCACACGCCAAGCAAGAACATGAAAGCGACGAACGCCAGCATCCCGAGCGGTCCGTAGGGCGCGAGCATGTCGCTGGCGATCCAATAGACGGGGAATCCGAGCAGCGTACCCACCGTGCCGGGGGCAAAGGGGAACAGCCCGGTGCCGAAACCGAGCGCGATGAATCGCGCCGGGTGCGCCAGCATGAAGCCGGCGGTGGGGCGCAGGATCGCGTTAGCCGCCAAAGTGGTCGAAACCTTTGCTTGCAATGTGCATGATCTTTCCGCCGGCATCGCACACCGACACCAGCCCCGGCTCGCCTGCGCCGACGCTGCCGATGCGCGTCAGGGCGAGGCCCGACTCGGCTGCCAGCGCGGCGACTTTCGCGCGCGAGCCCGGCGCGGCGGTGAAAACGAGCTCGTAATCGTCGCCGCCGGCGAGCAGGCATTCCTGCGCCAGGCGCTCATCGGCGCAAGCGGCGAGCGCGCGCGAGCGCGGCACATCCGCAAAGCACAGTTCGACGCTGACGCCGGAGCGCTCGGCGATATGACCGACGTCAGCCACCAGGCCGTCCGAGACGTCGATGGCGCTGCTGGCCAACCCGCGCAGCGCCAAGCCCAGCGCCACGCACGGCACGGGCGCGTGCAGGCGCGCAAGGCAATGCGCCAGCGCCGCATCGGACAGACGCACACGAGCGTTCAGATGAGCCAGCGCCAGCGCTGCATCGCCGGTGCAGCCCGACAACCACACCTCGTCCCCGACTTTGGCGCCATCGCGTCGCAAGGCCAGCTCCGGCGGCACCGCGCCGATCACGGTGACGGCAATGTTGCGCGGCCCGCGCGTCGTGTCGCCGCCGACCAGTTCCACCCCGAAGACGCCGGCCAGCGTAAAGAACCCCTGCGCAAACTGCGCGAGCCAGGTTTCGTCGGCCTCGGGCAGAGCCAGCGCCAAGGTTGCGTAGCGAGGCGCGGCGCCCATTGCCGCGAGATCGGAAAGATTCACCGCCAACGCCTTGTGGCCCAGTTTGGCGGCATCGGCGCCGGCGAAAAAATGCCGCCCCTCGACCAGCATGTCGGTGGATACCGCCAGCACCGTGCCGGGATCCGGCGCAATCAGGGCGCAATCGTCGCCCACGCCCAGCAGCGCGCGCTTCACCGGGCGGGTGAAATAGCGGCGGATGATGTCGAATTCGGAAGGCAAGGCAGCTTAGGGCCTGTTCCTAGGCCGCGGCCTTGCCCCCGCCGGCCTTGCGCGCCTTGACCTCGGCCGGACGCAACCTGGCTGCGAGCTTGTCCAGCACGCCGTTGACGTACTTGTGGCCGTCGGTGCCGCCATAGGATTTCGCCAGCTCCACGGCTTCGTTGATCACCACCTTGTACGGCACGCCGGGCACATGCGCGAGCTCGTATGCGCCGATCAGCAGCACGCCGCGCTCCACCGGCGAAAGCCCCTCGACCGTGCGGTCGAGCAAGGGAGCGAAGGCCGCGTCGAGTTCGGCAGCATCGGCGATCACGCCGTCAAGGAGCAGGTCGAGATATTTCTGGTCGGCCTTGTCATAGCCCTTGAATTCGGTCAGGTGCGCGCGGATTTCGTTCGCGTGCTCTTTGGCGAGCAGCCATTGGTACAGTCCCTGCAACGCCAGCTCGCGCGCCTTATGCCGTGCGCTTTTCATTCCTGATTTCCCTGATCAGATTCGCCATCTCCACCGCCACCTCGGCGCAATCGCTGCCCTTCTGCGCGACCCGCGCCATGGCCTGCGCTTCGGTATCGGTGGTGAGAACGCCGTTGGCAACCGGTACGCCGGCATCGAGCTGCACCTGGGTGATGCCGGCGGCGGATTCGTTGGATACGACCTCGAAGTGATAGGTGTCGCCGCGCACCACCGCACCCAGCGCGATCAGCGCGTCGTAGTGGCCGGCGGCGGCGAGCTGTTGCAAGGCGAGCGCAATCTCCAGCGCGCCGGGCACGCTTACCACCGTTACGCGGCCGGGCGCGACACCGAGGGTGGTCAGGCGTTCCAGACAAACGGCGAGCAAGCCGGCGCCGATGGCTTCGTTGAAGCGGGCGCGCACAATGGCGATGCGCAGTTCCGCCCCGTTGAGGTCGGACTTGATCTCCCTCACTGTCCAACCTTCGTGCCGCGCTGCGGCTGCACATACTCGGCCACTTCCAGATTCCAGCCGGTCATGCTCGGCATCTTGCGCGGCGTGGCCATCAGCCGCATCTTGCCCACATCGAGATCGCGCAGGATCTGCGCGCCTATGCCGTAAGTCAGCAGCGCCATTTTCGCCGCCGGCCACGGCTTGGCTTCGCTGGCGACGCGCTCGGCGAGCTGCGCCGCGCTCTCCGCGCAATTTATCAGGACGATGACGCCGCTGCCGGCTGCGCCGATCGCCGCCAGCGCCTCGTGTACGCTCCACGAATGCGCGCCCGGCGCCGCGTCGAGCAGGTCGAGTATGGACAGCGGCTCGTGCACCCGCACCAAGGTGGGCGTGTCCGGATCGATTGCCCCGCGCGCGAGCGCCAGGTGGGTCGCGCCGGAGAGCTTCTCGCGGTAGGCAATCACGCGAAAGCTGCCGTGCGCGGTGGCGATGTCGCGCTCGGCCACGCGCTCGACCAGCGACTCCGTCTGGCTGCGGAAATGAATCAGGTCGGCGATGGTGCCGATGTTCAGGCCGTGCGTTTTCCCGAATTCGATCAGGTCCGGCAGTCTGGCCATGGTGCCAT
>Ga0082335_1006908_pt1 | contig 14154 bp, 13 predicted proteins | sample Subgrocontami58m_FD_72375 | JGI IMG/M metagenome (GOLD analysis project Ga0082335, IMG submission 72375) | Subsurface groundwater microbial communities from S. Glens Falls, New York, USA - GMW37 contaminated, 5.8 m (SPADES assembly) (version 2) ...
AACGGCGTGCAGACGTTCGCGCCCGCCATGCTGGCGCAGAAGACGGCCGGCGCCATCGTCAACACCGGCTCCAAGCAGGGCATCACCTGCCCGCCCGGCGACACCGCCTACAACGTCAGCAAGGCCGGCGTGAAAGTGATGACCGAGGCGCTGGCGCACAGCCTGCGCAACGAGGACGGCGCACACATCACGGCTCATCTGCTGATCCCGGGCTCGACCTTCACGGCCATGACCAGCCGCGGCCGCAGCGAGAAGCCCGCCGGCGCCTGGACGCCGGACCAGGTGATCGACATGCTGGTCGAGGGCATGGGCGCCGGCGACTTCTACATCCTCTGCCCCGACAACGAGGTGACGCGCGAGGTCGATAACCGTCGCATCACCTGGGCGGCACAGGACATCACCGAGAACCGCCCGGCGTTGTCGCGGTGGCATCCTGACTACAAGGCGGCGTTCGAGGCGTTCCTGAAGGCAGAAAAGCCCTCATAGCCGCGTGGTTGCCAGGCCCGTCGCAAGGCCCACGATGGCCAAGGTCGCGACTTCCATCTTCACCAACTCAAGAGTTGCAGCTTCCATCGCAACATCCTCTGCTGCCGCCCGCCCGGGCGATATCGACAATCCTGTACGGCGGGGCATGACGCAGAATCACTACGCTCCAAGGGCAAGCTGGCGGCGAAGCCCCAAGTATCGCCGCCAGTCGCCAAAGGCCCAGGGAGCTTGGAGTCCTTGACGATGGGATGCCCTACATCCCGATGCCCTTCTGGAAAGTCGTCAACAATCGGGGAAGGGTTGACGAACCAGAAATACAGCCTCTGCTTCCCCGGCGGGGATATCGTTGATCCAAGTCAACGCGGCTTCGACGCCTTGAGCGCGGTCGGACGTGGTGAGCGCACGTGGTCGCGCGGTTGCCGTGCCGTTGTTGCCGACCCATGGCGCCTGCCCCTAGGCTGCCGGCCAAAGGGGAGCCTCCGCCAGCATGACCAACCTCGTCGAAGCCGATCGCGTCGAAATCCACATCCTGGTCGACAACGCGGTCGACGGCCTCTCCTCGACCCCGCTCAATGTCGAGAACGAATGGGCCTTCGCCACGCGGCGCGGGCTGCGCGCCTCGTCGGACCGCTGCCTGTGCTGCGGCGTCCATGGCCTCTCCTGCCTGGTCACCGCCCAGCTGGGCGACGTGCGCCACACGCTGCTGTTCGACAGTGGCCCGGAGGAATACGCCTTCGAGCGCAACACGACGCGGCTCGGCGTCGATCTCGGCCGGGTCGAGGGCATCGTGCTGTCGCACGGCCACTGGGACCATGCCGGCGCCATGAAGCTGGCGCTGCAGCGCATCCGCGCCGGCAATGGCGGCCGCGTCGTGCCCTTCCACGTCCATCCCGGCATGTTCCATCAGCGCGGCATGAAGCTGCCCGACGGCAGCGTACGGCAGATGGACGACGTGCCGTCCGCCGGCGACCTCAGCGGTCTGGGCGCCGAGATCGTCTCGACCACCGGACCGCAGCGACTGCTCGACGGCCTGTTCCACGTGAGCGGCGAGATCCCGCGGATCACGCCCTTCGAGCGCGGCCTGCCGGGTCAGGTGCGGCGCACCGCGGCGGATGCGGCGTGGGAGAGCGACGAGCTCTTGATGGACGAACGCTGGATCGCGGTGAACGTGAAGGGCAAGGGGCTGGTGGTGCTGAGCGCCTGCTCGCACGCCGGCATCGTGAACGTGCTGAGCCACGCGCGGGCGAGCTTCCCCGGCGTCCCGCTGCATGCGGTGCTGGGCGGACTGCATCTCTCGGGCACGAACGAGAAGATCATCCCCGAGACCGTCGCGGCGCTGAAAGGCTTCGGCCTCGCCCGGATCGGCGCCGGTCACTGCACCGGCTGGCGGGCCATGGCGGCGCTGGGCCAGGCGTTCGGCGACGAGGTGCTGGCGCCTTCCGCCGTCGGCAAGCGCTACTGGTTCTGAGCCGCAGCGACACCTCGGCTGTTCAAGTCGCGGCCGTCGCGGGGTATCGTGCGGCATGACCAGCGATCCCAAGCCCCCCACCGCGCCACACGACCTCGCGGCCGCCCTCGCCGCCTCGCTGAAGGCGATCGACGACGACTACACCGAGGAGATGCGCGAGCTGCGCGCCCTCTTCGTGGAAGCCCGGCACGAAGCCGAAAAGGACGAGCCCAACGGCCAGAAGCTCAGGGCCCTGCTGCACGACGCCGGAGAAATGGCCCGCACCTTCGCGACCCTCGACCCGGCGTGGCAGGCGGTGCAGCGCGTCGCCCGGCTGTTCGGAATCCTCTAGCGACGGCGGCTTTCGTCCGCCCTGCGGGCTTTTCCCGGCCCTTTTTGACGCAATTCAGTCCGCCAGGGGGTGCCAGAAGGCCAATATAATGAAAAGCTGCGGCTCGAGAAAAGCCGAGCCAACGGACAGGACGAAACCAGAAACGCGAGCGGGATGAACCAGCAATGACCGATATCAGCTACAGCTCACCCAAGACGATAGACGAGGCCGTGGCGGCCATGGTCGCCGCCAAGGGCGCCGGGCGCATCCTGGCCGGCGGCACCGACCTCCTGGTCCAGTTGCGCGCAGGCTTCGTGAAGCCCGGCACCATCGTCGTCGACATCAAGAAGATCGCCGAAATGACGACCATCGAGGACAAGGGCGGCGGCTCCTTCAGGATCGGCGCGGCCGTCACGGGCATGCAGCTTCACGACCATCCGACCTTCAGGAAGGCCTGGCCCGGCGTGCTCGAGGCCATCAACCTGATCGGCTCCAAGCAGATCCAGGGCCGTGCGTCGCCCGGCGGCAACCTGTGCAACGCCTCGCCGGCCGCCGACAGCGTGCCGGCGCTGGTCGCCGCCGGCGCCACCGTCACCGTGCAGGGCCCCAAGGGCCGGCGCGAGGTCGCGGTCGAGAAGATCCATGCCGGACCCGGCCGCACGACGCTGGAGCCGGGCGAGATCGTCGTCAGCTTCAACCTGCCGGCGCGGCCGGCGGGTTCGTCCGACGCCTACCTGCGGCTGATCCCGCGCACCGAGATGGACATCGCCGTCGTCGGCTGCGGCGTCAACCTGACGATGAAGGACGGCACCTGCACCGCCGCCCGCGTCGGCCTGGGCGCCGTGGCACCGACGGTGCTGCTGGTCGAGGCCGCCGGCAAGGCGCTGGTCGGCACCAAGCTCGACGCAAATGCGCTCGAGGCCGCCGCCGCGGCCTGCCGCGCCGCCTGCAAGCCGATCGACGACAAGCGCGGCACCATCGTCTATCGCACCAAGATCGCCGGCGTTCTCCTGAAGCGCGCCACTGCCATCGCGGCCGAACGCGCCGCCAAACACTGAGAGAGAGCGCTGATCATGGCTAAACTTCACGTCACCACCACCATCAACGGCGAGCCGACCGAGTTCCTGTGCGAGCCCACGCAGGCCGTCCTCGACGTGCTGCGCGACCAGCTCGGCCTCACCGGCACCAAGGAAGGCTGCGGCTCGGGCGACTGCGGCGCCTGCACCATCATGCTCGACGGCCGCATGGTCTGCTCCTGCCTGGTGCTTGCGCCCGAGGCCGAGGGCAAGAAGATCGAGACCATCGAGGGCATGGCCAAGGGCGACCAGCTCCACGCCCTTCAGAAGAAGTTCATCGAGTTCGCCGCGCTGCAGTGCGGCATCTGCACGCCCGGCTTCCTGATGGCTTCAAAGGCGCTGCTCGAGCGCAACAACAACCCGACCGAGACCGAGGTGCGCTACTGGCTCGCCGGCAACCTCTGCCGCTGCACGGGCTACGACAAGATCGTCCGCGCGGTCATGGAAGTGGCCGCCGACATGAGGGGGGCAGCACGATGAGCAAGCAGAAGTACAAGTGGGTCGGCACGCGTCCCGACCGTCCCGACGGCGCCGACAAGGTGACGGGCCGTGCCCGCTTCGGCGCCGACTTCAACATGCCCGGCCAGCTGGTCGGCAAGGTGCTGCGCAGCCCGCACGCCCACGCCCGCATCAGGTCGATCGACACCTCGGCGGCCGAGAAGCTGCCCGGCGTGAAGGCGGTGGTGACGGCCAAGGACTTCCCCGAACAGCCCAACCTGATCGTTCCCGCGGGCGAGATGCAGGTCAACCTGCGCGACATCACGCGCAACGTCATGGCGCGCGAGAAGGCGCTCTATGAGAGCCATCCCGTGGCCGCCGTCGCCGCCACCACCGACGCCATCGCCAGCGCGGCGCTGGCGCTGATCAAGGTCGACTACGAGGTGCTGCCGCACGTGATCGACGTCGCCGAGGCGATGAAGGACGGCGCGCCGCTGCTGGACGAGCACCTCATCACCGAGGGCGTGAAGCCGGTGCCGACCAAGCCCTCGAACATCGCCAAGCGCATCGACAACCTGAAGGGCGACATCGACGCCGGCTTCAAGCAGGCCGAGGTCGTGATCGAGCACGACTACACCACCCAGCCGGTGCACCAGGGCTACATCGAGCCGCACGCGACGCTGGCCAGCGCCGCCGAGGACGGCCAGGTCCAGCTGTGGTCGACGACCCAGGGCCATTTCCAGGTGCGCGGCTTCTGCAGCCGTCTGCTCAACATCGAGACCTCGCAGATCCGCGTCACGCCGACCGAGATCGGCGGCGGCTTCGGCGGCAAGACCGTGGTCTATCTCGAGCCGGTCGCCGTGATGCTGTCGAAGAAGTCCGGCAAGCCGGTGAAGATGGTGATGAGCCGCGACGAGGTGTTCCGCGCCTCCGGCCCCGCGCCCGGCGCCACGGTGCACGTCAAGATCGGCGCCCGGAAGGACGGCACGATCGTCGCCGCGGAATGCACGATCGCGCTCCAGGCCGGCGCTTTCCCCGGCTCGCCGATCGGTCCGGCGTGCTGGACCAGCTTCGCCTGCTACGACATCCCCAACATCAAGGTCGTGGGCTACGACGTGATCAGCAACCGGCCCAAGGTCGCCGCCTACCGTGCGCCGGGCGCGCCGATCTCGGCCTGGGGCGTCGAATCCACCCTCGACATCCTGGCGCAGGAACTGCGCATGGACCCGATCGACCTGCGCCTCAAGAACGCCGCCAGGAAGGGCACCAAGACCAGCTACGGTCCGGTGTTCGACACCATCGGCTTCGTCGAGACGCTCGAGGCCGCCAGGAACTCCGAGCACTACAAGAGCAAGCCCAAGCCCGGCATGGCGCGCGGCGTCGCGGCGGGCTTCTGGTTCAACGTCGGCGCCGATTCGAGCGCGGCCGCGCACGTGGCCGAAGACGGCACGGTGACGATCATCTCGGGCAATCCCGACATCGGCGGCAGCCGCGCCTCGCTCGCCCTGATGGCGGCCGAGGAACTCGGCATCGACTACGACAAGGTACGGCCGGTGGTCGCCGACACGGCCTCGATCGGCTTCAACTTCGTGACCGGCGGCAGCCGCGTCACCTTCGCCACCGGTCTCGCGGTGGTGAATTCGGTGCGCGACATGATCCGCGAGCTCAAGGTGCGCGCCGCCAAGACCTGGGGCGTCGATCCCGAGGGCGTGATCTGGGAGAACGGCACCGCCAAGCCCGCCGGCAGCAACGTCGGCGAGTTCGAGCCGCTGTCGCTCGCCCAGCTGGCGGCGACCGCCGGCAAGACCGGCGGGCCGATCAACGGCCACAACCAGCTCAATGCCCAGGGCGCGGGCCCAGGCTTCGGCGTCCACATCGTCGATCTCGCGGTCGACCGCGACACCGGCATCGTCCACATCGACCGCTACACCGCCCTGCAGGACGTCGGCACGGCGATCCACCCGAGCTACGTCGAGGGCCAGATGCAGGGCGGCGCCGCGCAGGGCATCGGCTGGGCGCTGAACGAGGAGTACATCTACAACGCCAAGGGCAAGCTCGATAACGCGGGCTTCCTCGACTACCGCATGCCGGTCGCCTCCGACCTGCCGATGATCGAGACCATCGTGGTCGAGGTGCCCAACCCGCACCATCCCTACGGCGTGCGCGGCGTCGGCGAAGTGCCGATCGTGCCGCCGCTCGCCACCGTGGGCAACGCCATCGCGCGCGCCACCGGCGTGCGCATGACCGACCTGCCGATGTCGCCGCCGCGCCTCAGCGCGGCGCTCGATGCCGCAACGCCGAGGATGGCGGCGGAGTAGCGCCGCCCCCCAGACGAGCAAAAGGCCCGCACCGGGAACCCGGGCGGGCCTTCCGTCGACAAACTGCCGGTCTGCCGGGAAATTCGCCGTCGACGATCTCCATCCCGCAGCCTCGCCGCCGATTATCGCAGCGAGACTGCATTCATTGGCGCGCTTTTCAGCGGGCGTTGCTCAGCCGACCGCCTTCAGGTTCACGGCAGCCTCGCGACCGCGTTCGCTGGCCACTTCGTAGCTGATCTTCTGGCCTTCGTTCAGGCCGTTGAGGCCCGCGCGCTCGACGGCGCTGATGTGGACGAACACGTCCTTGCCGCCGCCATCCGGCTGGATGAACCCGAAACCCTTGGTGCCGTTGAACCACTTGACCGTGCCTGTAGCCATCGTCTGTATCCTAGTTGTGCGAGCAAGCCGTTAGGATGGCGGTGCGCTCGCGGCAGCCGCCGGCAGATATGAGCAGGGAGCAGAAGTCGGGAGAGCCTGTCAAGCCGACCGGACCGGCGCTTGCCACGTCAACGCCACATTATGGTGTGCCCGCCGGCCTCCCGGGGCTGGCGAAACGGCCGGGCCAGGCGCCTTTCGAAAACCGCGACGCGCAAATCATTCGACGGCGACCACTGCCGGAACCGGCCAGGCGTGAGGGTTCGACAGGATGCCGATGGCCTGCTGCGTCGGCGCGTAGGCACGCGGGATGAGATAGAACTGTCCGGACGGCGGCGCCGGCAGCCAGTTCGACTCCCTGTCGGGGCCGGGGCTATCGCTCTGGATGTAGATCGTGAACGAGCCGTCGGGATTCCTCTTCATGTCCGGCGTGTCGCTGCCCAGCATGTAGCGGTTGATCGGGTTGGCGACCGTGTAGTTGTTCGAACTGTCGTACAGCGTGACCGACCAGAATCCCGGCGGGATGAAGGGAATCCCCTCCTTGAACGTCATCGTGTACCTGTTGCCGCCGCGCAGGAACCTGCCGTCGCTGTCCAGCACACTGCCCCAATAGATCGCCTCGTAGGGCGTGTTGGCGGTCAGGCCGTTGCGCGCAATGAAGGCGCGCGTGGCGTAGTCGGTGCCGAAATTGCCGATCGTCGGCGGCGGGATGAAGGCATTGCTGACGATCGACCCGAAGGGCAGCTTGGCGAGGATCGGGGCGATGTCCCGAGCCGCCTCGCTCATCGCCTCAAGCACGGCCGGCGCCACCTTCGTGCGATCCCAGCGCTTGCCGAGCTCGAGTCCGAGCGGCTTGAACATGGGCAGCAGCGCCGTGATCTGGTCGCCGGGCGGCGGGTTCTCGGTCATTGCCACGCTCAGGAGATCCCAGAACTGCAGCGGATCCTCGAAGGCCAGCGCGCTCACCGGCAGGTCGGGGTCCGCCGGCTGCGGCGCAGGATAGTCGTATTTCGGCGCCGCCAGCGGTGGCATGCCGGAATATTCCGCCAGCCCGGTCGGCTTGATGGCTTCGAGCACCTTCCTGGCGCCCGCGAGATCGACCTTGCCGCTTCTGTAGATGTGCACGCGCGGCTGAATCAGGATCCACGGTGTCGGGCTGTCGATGCGTTTCATGCCGGCCGGCAGATCGCCCTTCCAGCCCGGGCCGACGAGGGCGAACGTGCCGCCCTTGTAGCCGGTGGTCTTGCCGCCGGCGTAGGCGAACGCATTGGTCCACATGTCGACGATCTCGACCATGTAGTAGAGGCCGCCCGAATCGGGCACCTGCAGGATCACCGGCTCCCGGCGCAGGTCGAGAAATCCGAAGCCATAGATCACGTTGACATTGGGAGTGACGTAGCCCGCCTGCTTTGACAGTTCCGGCGTCGATACATCCTCCATGCGCCACAGCATGTTGGGAGGCGCCTTCGGCTTCGGGCCGACGGCATCGTTGTAGCGAAGCGCGTACATGGTCACGAGCGGCCCGCCCCAGTTGGCGGCCTGCAGGGCGAGCGCGTAGCTCCATTTCTTCAAGGCCGAGACGTTCTCGGCCTGCAGGCCGACCTGCGCCCGCGCCGCCGCCGCGCTCAGGCTCAAGCCACCGACGGCAACGAGGCCGGCTGCCATCGCCGCAACGGCGAGGTCCAAAAGCGTCCTTTTGCCAATCTGCATCGATGGCCTCCTCTGGTGAGACATCCGCAGCCTCATGACGGTAGCCGCATCCCCGGCGTTGGCAATGCGCGTTTGCCGACAGCGACGAAAGGCGCATCGGCCGCCGGGATGGATCGCCCGGCGCGAACCGCCTACCCTGCCGGCCGGAAAAGAGGACGGCCCTCATGCATCCCTCTCGGCGATCTCTGCTCGTCGGCGCCTCGGCTCTCGCGACGGCACAGGCCCTGGCATCACGTGGCGCGCAGGCGGCGGGCGGCCAGAAGACGCTGCGCCTGCAGACCCGGCAGATCGAGATCGGCGGCAAGGCCGCGACCCGCTACGGCGTCACCCAGCCCTCCGGCGCGACGGGCCTCGTTCTCGACGAGGGCGACACCTTCGACGTGCGGGTCGAGAATACGCTCAAGGTCACCTCCGGCCTTCACTGGCACGGGCTCAATCCGCCATGGCAGCAGGACGGCGTGCCCTACATCTCGGGTCCGCCGATCGCGCCCGGCCAGTCGGCCGCCTACAAGTTTCCGGCGGTGCCGGCGGGCACGCGCTGGATGCACTCGCACTTCGGCCTGCAGGAGCAGGACCTGCTGGCGGCGCCGCTGATCATACGCGAAACCGGGTCGATCAGGAGCGGCCGGCAGGAGGTGGTCGTGCTGCTCGAGGATTTCTCCTGGACCAGGCCCGAGACGATCCTCGAGAAACTGCGCCGGCCGATGCCCGGCGGCATGGAGATGTCGACACCTGACTACAACGACGTCGACTACGACGCCTATCTCGCCAACGACCGCACGCTGGCCGATCCGCAGGTGGTCGACGTCGAGCGCGCGGGCGAAGTGCGGCTGCGCCTCATCAACGCCTCGGCCTCGACCAACTTCACCATCGACCTCGGTGCCGACGAGGGCACGCTCCTGACCGTCGACGGCAATCCGGTGGAACCGCTGAAGGCCAGCCTGTTTCCCCTCGCCGTCGCGCAGCGCATCGACATCCTGGTGCACCTGCTGGGCGACGGGCGGGCGGTGCCGGTGCTCGCACGCGGCGAGGGCCGGAAGCTGCGGGCCGGGATCGTGCTGCGCCCTCCGCGGGCCGCCGTCGCCAGGATTCCCGAAGAGGCTCCCGTCGAAGGGCCTGCGGTTGGCCTCAAGCAGGAGATTCTGCTGCGCGCCGCGCGGCCGCTGCCGCCCCGACGGGTCGACCGCTCCGTCCCGGTCGGCCTCACCGGCAGCATGACGGGCTACACCTGGTCGATGCCAGTCCACGACATGATCGGCGCCCCGGTGACGATCGAGCGCGGCGAGCGCGTCGAACTGGTGATGCACAACGAGACGATGATGGCGCACCCCATGCACCTGCACGGCCATTCGTTCCAGGTGACGGAGATCAACGACCGCAAGCTCGCTGGCGCGGTTCGCGACTCCATCCTGGTGCCGCCCCATGCCGTAGTGAAGGTCGTGTTCGATGCCGACAATCCCGGCATCTGGGCCTATCACTGCCACAATCTCTATCACATGGCCGCCGGCATGTTCACGACGGTCGTCTATCGCGGCTTCACCTGACGAATCCTGCTGGAGGGGCATCACGAAGCTCGGGATCATCGGCGTCGGCGCCGTCGGGGCGGCGACCGCGATGGCGGCCGACATGCATTATGGCGTCGCCCTGTCGCCGATAGTCTCGATCCGCGACGCCGACCACGACGACCTGCCGATGCCGGCCTCGTGACCATCGCTGCCGGCATCAATGAGAAGGCCGCACCCACGGCCGTGATCCTGGTGGCGACCGATCCGCCCGAGCCGCTGGCTGCGGTCGCGCGCCGGCTTGCCGGCCACGATCGCGTGCTGAGCGCCGGCACCGGCCTCGACAGCCTGCGCTTCCGCCTCCATCTGGCCGAACGGCTGGGCGCGAGCCCGGGCTGCGTCGAAGCCAACGTCGCGGGCGGCCAAGGCGTGGTCGAGGTGCTGATGCCGGAGATGTCCGCCGAGGAGAAGCAGAGCCTCGAACAGAGCGCCGAGAAGCTCCGCGCGTCGCTGAAACCCTTCGTGCGCGCCGGCTAGCTCATCGCCGGCCCGGTGTCACCCGGCCATAGGCGCCACTCACCCGGCCGTTCCAGCCGTAACCGACATAGCCGCCAGCGGCATCGTAGAGATAGTCGAAGCCCTCGAAGAACATGCGGCCCATGTTCACGAAGATACCGGGATCGCGCACGACCACCACCCTCTCGGGATGCAGGGGATTGCCCCTGTCGCCGACGGTGACCTGGTAGAAGGCGCTGGCCGCCGCGTGCTCGCCCGGCAGCCAGATCGCGATCTTCGTTCCTGCCGGGGCCCGCTCGCCACGCATCAGCGGCGTGCCGGCCGGCGGCGACACGAACATGTAGTTGATGCCGGTATCGGGCAGGCTGGTGCCGGTGCCGGTCACACCGTCGACCGACACGGTGAGAGGTGCTGCATTCCACCGCGGCAGGCCCGATGCCGAGGCCGTGCCCTTGGGCGTGAGCTTCACGAAGGCGAAATTGCGCGTGAGAGACGGGCTCATGCCGAGATGGATGCCGGTCCGGGTGACGATGTAGCCGGGACGGACCGTGCGGACCGGGGCGCCCGACGCCAGCGAGGTCAAGTTGACGAACGGGTTGCGCGGCGCTGCGTCGTCCGTTCCCTGGGCCGCGGCGCGATCGAAGCCGACGCCCATGAAGGCCACGCCCCGCGGGCGCGGATTGGGCACGCAGTCGCGCGCATGACGCAGGCAGGTGATGCTTTCCACCCGCAGCACCTGCACCCGGGCCGTCGCCGCCGGCCGGTCGTCGTTGTGCAGGATCTCGACGTCGGTCGTGTAGTGGGTCCCGTGCAGCACGCGCCCGCTGCTGTTGTAGACGATGCGCCCCGGCCCGTCGTTGGTATCGCCGGGTCCCGGCTCGTAGTGCTCGGCGGCCACGACGATTCCGGTGGAGCCGGTGTCCACGCCGAAGCGCCGCGGCGCCGCGCCCTTCAACTTCAGGCGAATCTCGGGCACGTGCTCGGCGCGAATCGGACCGTTGGCGAAGGGAATCTCGATGGTGCCGAGACCGCTGTAGAGATCGGCAGGCCCTGCCTGTGCATGGGCAGGATCGCCACCGGAGACTCCGGCCAACAAGCCGGTGGCGATGGTGACGGCAAGACGCGACTTGATCGACATCACTGACATGAACTCTCCCGGTCAGGCACGCTTCGGCTGCAACCACATTGTCTTCAACGGCCCGTCCGCCCCATAGACCGGATCCTCCCGCGGCAGCGGAACGGCGGCGATCGCCGCGATGGCGCGTGCGTGATCGATCTGCCCCGGGCGCTTCTGGTCGAACCCCGAATTGTCGGGATAGGCGCCGACCACCAGCAGGTCGGCGCTGGCGGAAACGCATCGATGGCCGGTGCCGGCCGGCAGCACGACGACGTCGCCCGCGTCGACGTCGAACTCGCAGCCCTTGGCGCCGCCGAACTGCACGCGGGCGCGACCGCGGGCGATGCCCAGCACCTCGTGCGTGCGCGTATGGAAATGCAGGAAGTCGTAGACGCCATTGCGCCAGGAATGCCTCCAGCCATGGCTGGCGAACGATTCCTCCAACAACGCCGCCGGATCGGCGGAATCGCGCGCAACGACACCGCGATAGACAAGCAGCGGCAAAGCCGGATTGTTCGGCGTCTCGCCATCGTCGGCAAAATGGAAGGCCAGCGGCGTTGCTTGTTCCGTCATCGGCATCGGACGCTCCCGGGTGGCGAACCGCCGGAGTCTCCCTTAGCGCGAGACCGCCGGCCGGGCCAGATCGATGCCGCGCCGAAGACGCCCGCGGGGGAATCAGGCATGATGGTGCCGACGCAGGAGGAAGCGCAGTGAGTCCCATCGAAATATCCCTGATGACCTGCGCCCTCATGCTTGTCGGAGCGGCCGTGGGCGTACACTTGCGCCGCGCCCTGCCGGAGCATCACCTCAACGACCATGCCAAAGACATCGTCCGGCTCGGCACCGGTCTCATCGCCACCATCTCGGCCCTGGTGCTGGGCTTGCTGATCAACTCGGCCAGCAGCTCCTTCGAGGCCCAGCACAACGAGGTGAGACAGATGGCGGCCAATATCATCCTGCTCGACCAGCTCCTGGAGCGCTACGGGCCGGAGGCACGGCCGGCGCGACAACTGATCCGCAACGGCGTCGGGCCGCTGGTGAGGCAGCTCTGGGGCGACCTCGGCGCGCCAGGCCCCCAGCCGATGACCACCGAGCCGAGCGGCAACGCCTCGCGCGCCTACATCGCCATCCACGATCTCTCGCCGCAGACCGACACCCAGCGCTCCATCAAGGCTCAGGCGATCCAGACCGCAACCGAGATCCAGAGGTCGCGCCTGATGCTGTACGAACGCTCGCACGCCGGCATTCCGACCCCGTTTCTGGCCATCCTGATTTCCTGGCTGACGATGATCTTCGTCAGCTTCAGCCTGTTCTCCCCCCTCAATCCGACCTCGATCGTGGCTCTGCTGTGCATCGCCTTGTCGGCGTCGGGCGCGATCTTCCTGATCCTGGAGATGGGCCAACCGTTCGACGGTCTCATGCAGATCTCGAGCGAGGCACTTCGCACGGCGCTCGGTCCCATGGCACCATAGCGGTCAGCGGAACAGGCCGATATTAGGACTTGTCCAAAGTTTCGAAAATCTATGTAATTTCGACACAAGGCGGCACATAAGCCGCCGGACCTGGGAGGAACGATGCGCGCTGGCTTCAATCGCCGGATGCTCCTGCTGTCTGTCGGAGGTTCTCTCACCGCGGCGGCGGTCGCGCGCGCGCAGGGGGCCTTTCCATCAAAGCCGATCCGGATCGTGCATGGCTACGGGCCGGGCTCGAACCCGGACACCATCGCCCGCGTCATCTCGCCCAGTCTGATGGAGACTCTGGGTCAGAGCGTGATCGTCGAACCCAAGCCCGGCGCCGGCGAACGCATCGCCGCACAGTACCTCATGAGCCAGCCGGCCGACGGCTACACCCTCTACCTGATCACCGGCGGTGCCAACGTCATCAGCGCGACGGACCCGAAGCCGCCCTTCAACACGTTGAAGGATTTCTCCTACATCTCGATGCTGACCCAGTTCCCCTTCGCCTTCTTCACGGCGGCCAACTCGCCCTATCTCACGCTGAAGGACCTGCTTGCCGCAGCTCGCAAGAATCCGGGCAAGCTCAACTACGCGCACAGCGGGGTCGGCAACACGCTGCATCTCGCAGTCGAGTATCTGAAGGCCAAGGCCGGTATCCAGATCGAACCGGTTGCCTACAAGGACACCGCCCAGCAGATTGCCGACGTGATCAGTGGTCGCATGGACGTGGCGATCAGCACCTTCACCAGCTACACGGCTCCGCTCAAGAACGGCCAGCTCCGCGCCCTCGCCGTTACGTCGAAGCAGCGTTGGCCCCTCAATCCCGACGTGCCGCCCGTTGCCGACGACGTGCCGGGCTACGAGGTCGTTTCCTGGCTGGGCCTCGCTGCTCCCACCGGCCTTCCGGCCGACATTGCCGACAAACTCGCCGCCGCGGCGAAGGTCGCGATGGCGCGACCGGATGTGCAGAGCCGGCTGCAGGGCCTCGGCAACGAGGCGCACTCCAGCACGCCCGCCGAATTCCGGGCCCGGATCGAAGCCGACTACGCCAAGTGGAAGCCGCTCGCCAAGTTCGTGTATCCCTGAGCCGGAAGAACCGTCCTCGCGCCAGATGCCGGACGGCAGGTACGCGCAGGATCTCCGACACGCGACAGAAAGGATAGGGATGACCTGCCTCTGCCGGCAGGCGTCGCACGACCAAGGCTCAGGCGCGCATCAGCCGCGCCTACCAGTTGTGCCAGCCGTTGTGCCAACCATTGTGCCAGCCGTTGCCCCAACCGCCGTTGTGCCAGCCGCCATTGCCCCAACCGCCGTTGTGCCAGCCGCCGTTGCCCCAGCCGCCGCACAAGCCGTGCACCAGTGAGGGGACAAGGCCACCGTT
>Ga0082335_1006909_pt1 | contig 14152 bp, 24 predicted proteins | sample Subgrocontami58m_FD_72375 | JGI IMG/M metagenome (GOLD analysis project Ga0082335, IMG submission 72375) | Subsurface groundwater microbial communities from S. Glens Falls, New York, USA - GMW37 contaminated, 5.8 m (SPADES assembly) (version 2) ...
TGCTGCCCCCGTCCCCGATGCTGGCCCCGCCCCCGATGCTGGCCCTGCCCCCGATGCTGGCCCCGTCCCCGATGCTGGCCCCGTCCCCGATGCTGGCCCCGTCCCCGATGCTGGCCCTGTACCCGACCATCGCGTTTACGTGGATGGTTGTAGTCACAGCCACCGTAGCTGAGTCAGCAACCCAGCCGCCCTCTGATTTGTCGGGGTTGATGTGCCTGTGTGCAGGTACAGGCCCTCGACCGTCGCCAAAGTCGAATGTTAGTTCTGTCATCGTCCTACTCCTTCTTCCCTAGCATTCAAACAGGTAATGCTTGTGCGTCGTGGGGTTATCAAGACAGGGCGAAATGGTCTCGGAATAGCGCCATCTTGCTTTGGTGCCGCATGGTTCCGAGAGCATTCGACGTTTGACCTCTGCTAAAGGCAACGATGAACACACGACGGCCTTTAGAATTCCTACCCTGTAAATGAACTCAGCGCCGGGGTGTGTGGTTTTCATTTTAGAGGCCATCGTCGCCTACCGTCCTTTCGCCTTGACCGGCCACGTCAAGCCCGTCTCCCGAATCACGCGCTGGATGAAGTTCTGCGCGTATGTCGTGGCCTCCGTTCGCTTCGCCTCGCGCAGAATCCTATCGAGCGCCTTCGCAACTTGGGCGCGGCAGATAGCTTGTGAACTTCCGCCGAGGCCGCGTTTGTCAGGGATACCCAGCTTTTCGCGGCTACTAATCTCCGCGCTGCTTCCCCAAGCCATATAATGTTCCTCTGGCGTCAACAGCAGCCTGCGAGCCTTCATGCTAGCCCCCTTTCGCAACCATATAATGGCTTGGCTCCTCTCTGCCACTTGGCGAATGCGTCCAAGTCGCCCTTCTGGTCGGTCCCGAGATGATCCTCGCCGAATAACTTGGCTATGTCGTCCGCGTTGATAACTCGTCTGCCATCGTCCAGCACGTAGCATCTGAGTTTCACGCCGAGGATGGTGAAGCTCCCTTGCCAGATTGCCTTTGGAGTCTTCATGGCTTCACGCAATACGGCGTTGGCTTGCCGTCCAGATGCCATGGATGCTCTAAAATCCTTCGCGCACTAGTCGTGAAGCGCCACGCTTTTGTTGCCCCACATCTGATACATCGCCACGGCGTCCCCCATCTATCGGCAATTACGTGTCGCCGCCTCGGTGCGCGCTTCGGAGTCTTCATGGCGTCACGCAGTAGGGCGCGGGCTTGCCGTTCAGCCGCCACCTGTACCCTTGTGCTGCTCGACGCGCTCCACATCGTTCGCATATATCCGGTTCAATTAGCATTTGTGGGGGACGTATCACGTGCCGCCGCCTGCGAGCCTTCATCGCTTGTCCTCCAACGCCGTGTCCAGAGCGCGGAGCAGGGCTTCGAGCAGCGTCGGGGCTTTGGCATACGCTCCGTGCCGCATCCCAACCACGGCAGTTTCATATGCCAACGTCACTTGGACACGCCCTTCAACGCCTTGTACATCTCGTATCGCCTCCGGCAGCGCCAGCCCCAGCGTATCGAGCGGGCGGAGAACGTCACTTAGGCCAGTCCCGCGACAATCACAACCAGTAGGGTGACGGTTTGTTTCCTCGCATATTCCGCACGTACATGTTTCCCACAGCGCCTTCCTCAGCGCGGCGTACTTCGGGTCGGGGACGCGGCCCATGTTGTCGCACTTACCGCATGTGGCTAAGCACCGCTGTATTCTGCTTTCCAACGCAGCGTCATGCGGGCACTCCACCGTCTGCGCCGCGACCTTCTCCGCGACGCGGGCATAGAGTTGCGCTACTGTTTCGGTTGGCATCGCTAGTTCCTCGCTGGGCCGGAATACCACCGGAAGTAACTCTCAAATACGGGCAGCGTGCCTATGACCGCGACGAGCACGCCGAACGCGGGTATGGCCTGCTTCAACGGCGCTATCTCGTCCGCACGACTATCCCACCAGCCGCCCTTGCCGTAGAGCGTCTCAAATGGGGCGAAATCCATCTCGCCACCCACGTCAATCGGATGACCCGTCATAGGGTCACAAGCCCGTAGCGCCTTGCGGACCTTCGCGGGCGTCATCATGTCGCACCATCCTTCGCGGGCGCAAGGGCGGCCTCTGCGTGTTCGATGTCGGCCTTTATACCGCACCAACAGATGTTAACCACATGGTCGCACGGTTCCACAAACCCCCGCAAGTCCTCAAGGAGCGTAACCAGCGCCCTGTCCTTGCGCTCCACGTCCGCGAGCAAGGCAAGCACATCGCGGGCGAGGGGGATTGCCAAGTCTGCCTGTTCTGGCGCCGCCCGCTCCCGCATCTCCTCGTGGCTACGCATCGCTGTCCTCTTAGGCGTCATTGGCTTCTCCCTCCTGCTTCGCCTGCATTTCGGCGGCGTCCTCGGCGGACCCGCGTGCGTATCGCCCTTCGCTCGGCTGGTGCGCTTCGAGCCATGCATCGAAGTGCTGAATGGCAGTGATGGTCTCTTTCTTTGACTGGCTGTTCACCTTCGGGCTGAGATAGCCTAGATGCTGCTCGGCCCTCGCCTTCATTGCCACGACAAGCTCATGTAGGACCGTGAACTCGCCCCAAACGTAATAACAGGTATTTCGGTACGCGCTCCCGTTGCTCTTGTAAATGCAGGCGAGAACGCGGCCTTTGTCTGCCTGCACCAAAGCAAACTGCGCCTCTACCAGTATTGCAACGGGCTTCCATTCCAGTTTCATATCTGACCCCCTTCGCTCTGCCTTACCGCCGCAGTGCGCGGCCACACCGGAGCAGGGCGGTGCTTGATTGCGAGTAGGCGCTCCCCGCTGCGCAGAATCATCTCGGTCAGCTCCTCCCGCGTGTACGTGGGCATGGGCGGCTGTTTCGTGGTCATCGTCCTACTCCTTCCACGCCGCCGCCCTATTCGCGGGGACGGCGAACAGCACCCACAGCTTGGCGTCCAGCGCCTTCCACTTGGCGTCCAGCGCCTTCCACTTGGCGTCCAGCGCCTCCCACTTGGCGTACAGCGCGTCCCGCTCGGCGTACAGCGGCGCGGCCCGCTCGGCGTACAGCGCCGAGAGGAGCAACCCTTCCGGGAAGTCTCCATACGTCACGCGGCCCGCTTTCAGCGCAGCGACGATTGCAGGCGGGAAGTTGGCAGGCGTGGAGAAGTCCGTGCACTCCCGCTCCTCGCCCATGGGCTTGTTGTCCGTCGTCCAGCCTTTCACGGCGTAGAGGGCGTGGTGGCCCACTACGTCATCCATGACGCCGCACTCTTTAGCACGGGGCATGTCCGCATCCGTCAGGAAGTGCACATTGCCGTCCAGCGTCTCGTACCAGGATACAAATTCACTCATGGCTTACTCCTTCCCTTGCGCCTTGTCGAACGCGGCGAGGGCGGCTATCAGAGCGTCAATGGCGAGTTTGCCATCGGTGCTCCCGTGTCCATTGGCCTCGTGCCAACGCAGCACAGTGACCGCTCTCAGTCCGGCACTGTTTACCGCCTCGACCAGCGGGGCGATGTTGTTCAACCGCTTCTGCAACCTCACGCGGGCCTCATGGTTCGCTCGGCAGGTCTGTTCCAGTCTGTCCGCCGCCGCCTTCGGGTTATTCACCAACTCTCCGCCCGCGCCCAGAAACGATATGCCGAGCATGGCGCGTTGCCATTCGCACGGTTCAGCCCCGTGCATGTCGGCCATCTGGCAATGCGTAACGCGGATATGGGTAATGCGTGCCTGCTCGCTAGTCCCAAGATCGTCCATCTCCATGTGGCCGTACCGCTCATAGGTGCATCCGCACGGAGCGGTTGCCTTGCCGCGTATGAATGGAAGGAGCCGCGGCGTCTTGGGCTGCTTCGTGGTCATGGGCTAGGCCCTCCCTTCCAACGCATCAACCCGGTCAATGGCAGACCGCAAATGATGACGGACATCCGGTACGACCCTGCCGTTGTCGCGCAGTTCGTATGCTTGCAGCAGCACATCCAACTCCCCCAGCGCCTCGACTGCCGCGTGATACAGCCGCTGATAGGCTCGCTGACCACGTGACCAGCGCCGCGCGTAGAATCTTCATTGCCTCACCTCGTCCGGCGGCTGTCCCGCCTGCGACTACATCCACTATATACCCGTGTCGCCATCTTGTCAATAGGTCTGCCATATCTGGGACGGACGAATATTTTCGAGTTTTCTCGTTGTGGGATAGATAGCGACGACCTATTGACAAACGCTGGAATGTCGGTTATAGTGAGGGGCATGACGACGACGCGGCTCCCCAACAGATTGACTACGGAAGCACTTCCTCGGTTCCGCAAGGTACTCGCCATGAGAGATGCGGGGATACCTGTGCCAGAGATAGCGCGGATGTTGGGTGTCAAGCGCCAGCGGATATACGCCATCATACATCAGGCGCTCCAGGCACGGAAACATGGCTTCCAAGTCTAAGCGAGCAGCAAAAATCGCGGCCTTCCGCAAAGCTAACGATGAATGGTTTGCTGAGTGGAAAGCAAGCCATCCAATAGCAATGTATGAGGAAGCCGCGCGGAACGAACCGATTTTGAGAAAGGCTACCTATGAGTCGGCGCGGAGCAGGGTGCGCTATTTGGCAAATCTTGAAGTCAACAGAGCAAAGGCCCGCTTATGGCATCAAATACATCCTGAAAAGTCGCTCATTGCGCGAGCAATGTGGCGACAGCGCCGAAGGATGGGGATTAACCGAGCAAAGCGTCGCGCCGCTAAGTGGGCTAGACCGACTGCCACGCCAGAGGAAATCTCTGCAATAAAAAGCCGTCAAAAGGGGAAATGTTTCTATTGCCATGCAAAGACAAAACTCACCTTAGACCATGTTATACCTCTATCAAAAAATGGTTCCAACACGGCGGAAAATCTTGTATTCGCTTGTGTGCATTGTAACTTATCGAAGGGGGCACGAATATGGCGACTCTGCTAGATGGGCAGGTAATCTGCCGCGCTTGCGGAGCGAGGACGCCCAAAGCCCCGACCACGGCGGGGTAGCGCCGATGGACGCGAATGAGCGCCGCGCGGCGTGGCGTCAAGACAACATTGACAAAGCTGCCTATCTGGACAATGGGGGAAATCCCTTACGTGCCCTTGAGATGTGGCCGCAGTTGTATGCGCCGTTGCCAGGGAACGATGCGACGCCGAATCCGCATGTCCAGAATGAAGTCGCGCCAGGGCTGGACAACGAGGCGCTGGTGAACGCTCTCCGGCTGCTGACCAAGCTAGGGGATGAGCTATCCGCCCAGCGGGAGCAGGTGAAGGCGTTGACGGCGTGGCGGGCGGACGTGCTGAGGCGGCAAGCGGAGAGGGCGAAGGGCGCCAAGCCAAGCGACACACCAAAGCGGACGGCGGACTCGAAGGAGAAACCGTCCAAGACTGCATGGGAAATCTCTGACACATGACGACCGCAGCCGCGCCTGTAGTCGCCGTCACTCTGCGAGGCGAGGCAGGGCTTTACTACGCTGACATCCCGTCGGCGGGGCTGCAACTGCGCTTCGACCACTTCCGAGAGGAACGCGGGGCGCTCTCGACCGAGGTCACGGTCCAGACGGTTGTACCGGGCGGGATGCCTGTCTATTACGATGCGCTGCGCGTCAATCTGCTGGCAGGGAAGCGGGCGAAAGCTGACTTCGCGTCGCTTCTGACACAAGCGACGGGCCTACCTGACGCGGACACGCTAGTAAATAAGCTGTTTGGGGAGGTGAAGCGGCGTCACCGGCAGGGCGAGCAAGTTGTCAACCTGGCGGACATCGTGCCTCAGCCGATGCGATGGCGGTGTTGGCCCTTGTTGCCGAACGGACTACCCGCTCTCTTTGTGGCGAAGGGCGGGACGGGCAAGACGACGGTGAGCAGCGTCGTGGCCGCGTGTGTTACGTCCGGCATGACAATAGCGGGGCTGCGGCCCGTAAAAGGGCGAGTGCTGTACCTCGACTACGAATCGAGCGCGGACGATATGGCCTTGCTCATTCACGCGATATGGCGAGGAGTAGGAATCGAAGGAACGCCGGACATCTTCTATCGGCCCTGTCATCGGCAACTTGTGGACGAACAGGAGGAGCTGCGCCGCGCCTGTATGGAAATCAAGGCGGACCTGGTCATCGTGGATAGCGTGAGCAGGGCGGCGGCGTGCGAGGATGAGAACAAGTCCGGCCCTGTCAGCCTCTACTACAACGCCCTGAGTACGTTCGGATGGCGCGACGAGACAGGGTATCACCGGCCTAGCACGCTGTCTAATTCACACACCCAGAAGGGCGAGGGGTCAGATAAGACGGCGCGTGGCTCTGGCAACTGGGAGGACCAGGCCCGTTCGGTCTGGCGCTTGAACCACACCCTTGACGGCAGCACGCACGAGATCGGCCTGTTCGACACGAAGCGGAATCTCCGCCGCCAAATGCTCCCCGTAGGCTTGCGTATTGACTACGTGTACGGCGAGTCGGCAGCGGAAGATACCGAGAAGCCGCTGGAGGCTGTACTGGTCAGCAAGTCAGATGTCCGCGATAACCCCGATCTGGCTGCTAAACTTAGCGGGCCAGACCGCGTCAAGGCCGCTCTGCGTAACGGCCCCATCTCACGTCAGGACATCGCACGAGAGTCAGGCGTCTCCCAGGATGCCGTTGATGTCGTACTCTCCCGTGGCAAAAAGTCCGGCAGGTTTCTCCAGTTTCTCGACGGCCCAAACGCGGGGAAATTTGCCCTCGTTTCTACCGAGGAATAGGCCAAATGTTATGTAACCTTTCATGAAAGCAGATACGGCTGTATCTGGCTCCAGATTCACTTTCATGAAAGGTTTCATGAAAGCTTTCATTGGGGAGAGATATACTATGTATATTATCTCTCTCCCATGTATGAAAGGTTGAGGGTGTAAGGTAGATACGGTTTTAGGGGTTCCAGATATGAAAGTAAGCATCGGCTAACATTGGAGGTAAAATGACGGACGTTTTCACAGCGTTCGATACCGTTTCAGGGGACGCTACCACGGGCAAAGTCGGGCGCCAAGTAAAGGGGTATAAAAAGCCTTACTTTGCCCACTGGAACCTAGAGTATGCGCTACGCAAGACGTTCGGGAATGGACCCGCTGCGTTCTCTGTTCCCGTCCGCATCACGGTCCAGCGCGGGCGGATCGTCATCGAGGCCGAGGACGCGCTACATGGTGTATAATGGCGTCAAAGGGGGTGCAACGATGGTGTTAATCCTGCTGTTGGCTATTCTTGGCTGGCATAATGAGGTGTGGGGGCCGTTACTGCGAGAAATATCCTGGCCGTTCTGGGTGGTGTTCTCTCTGTTGGCGGTGGGGGATTTTCTACTTATCGGTGTGTTCAAGAACACATGAAGTACATCAGCGTTTCCCAAGCGGCGGCGCGTCTGGGTGTCACGCCCGTCACAGTCCGGGCGTGGATCAGCAAGGGTCGGCTGGCGGCGGTTCGGCTCCCTGGCGGCGCGTTCCGCATCGAGGAGCGGGCGCTGGACGTCATGATGGTGGATAAGCGCGAGCGTGAAGTCGAACGCATTGCGGAGTGGGACGCAGGCGATGGAGGCCCATAGGAGGCGACATGAAACCCCTGACGCTGGCGAACCTGCGGCTAACTGAGGCGGAATACTGGGATGCATGGTTCCCGCCCAAAAACTCGCCTGTCATGTCGCCGGAGCGGGTATGTGACGCGCAGATAGCGAAGGCGCTCGGCGTGCTGCGAGATAGAGCTAAACGAGCCGAGAACGACGCACGCGAGACGTTTGACCTGAACATAGCCTCTGTGAGACTGGGGGCGTTCACAGAGGCTATGTACGTCTTGGGTCTCACGTGGCCTCCCGTCTCCGAACCAGAGCGGCCTACAGTGACGATCAAGACAGGAGACGCGGAAAAGAAGTGCCCGATATTTCAGGCACTCTACCCCGTCACGATACCCCCGCGCGCCGCCAAAACAGGCCCAAAGCGCCTCGCTGGGGGCCGGAGCGGTGTCCGTGGCGGGTCGGGGGGCGAACGAGCGGCGAAACGAAATGGGGACTAGGCGATGGACATCCTGTGGCAACTGCTACCGCGCGACTTTCTGGCGCAGCTTCTCATAGGCTTTATGCTGCCGTGGTGGAATGGAGGGGGCCATGAGAACGGCAAGAGAGATCGCCGTGCTGCTGCTCGCGGGCGCGGTCATAGGCGCGTCATGGGCTGTGATTCATTTTAGCTTGGGAGGACTGTTCGCCGTAGCGCGTTGGCGGGGGCCGTAGGATGAAGCTGAAACGGGGCGATATGGTGCGGGTTGAGTGGCGGGATAGCACGATAGACCTGACGGGACATTACACGGATGCGGATATTGATGGCCTCCACGTGATGACGGGGGTCAGCGTAGGACAGGTGGCGAGCGTGCACAAGGAGAGTATCACGTTGGCCCTGACGCAGTTTCTTGCGGACGAGGGCAACGACCGGCAGTGGCGGCAGGTTACCACGATACCTCGATTTGCCATACGCAGCATCGTCGTGCTGGCTGCGGCGCTTCCACCTTGACACAGCCCGTATCAACCTCGCCGCTCAGGACACGGTTCCAAACAGGCTGGCGCGTCTGTGTTATACTATTCTTGACTGTGGTTTTGGACAGAGAACAGACGGAGTCCTGATGCCAAAGCAGCGCATCGAAAATCCATTCTCCCCTGCAACCGAGCCATCGCCGGACGGATGCACGTACCATTACGTTGATCCCAGGTACGGCGAGTTTGCACGGCTCAAGACGGACGAGAAGCGGCAGGCGTACCTCGACCGGCTGGACATGGGGCTGCTGCCCGCGAAGAAGCCGGACATGGCGCTGTCCGAACAGTACCGCAACCGTAAAAGCCACGCCCTCGACCTGTCGCGGTGGATAAAGTTCAACACGCACGACGGGCGGACGCTGGCCGACTTCTGGATGTCCATCATGGACGGGACAAACCCACGGGGAAACTACGTTGATCAAGATGGCATAGAGCACAAGATACCGCTAGATTTATCTTTGGAGGCGTCGCGCCTGATGGCGACGCACGGGTTTGCGCGCATGGGGCAAGTTGATGAAAAGGGTAAGACCATAGCTCCCGTGCAAAACATACAGGTGGTGTATAACGGTGACTGGCGCACGCCAGAAGCCGTGAAGACACTGGCGCTTGACGGTGAAGGGAGACCGGTTGACGACCCAAGAGCAAGTTAGGATAGTGCTTCCCGTTCCCCACGCGGCGCAACGGGAAGTCTTGCTGTCCCCGGCACGCAACAAAATCAGCGTGTGGGGCCGTCGTGCGGGGAAGACGTTGGGGGCCATCATCGGCATAACGACCGGACACGGGCCGCTTGTTGACGGGAAGCCTATGCATAAAGGGCTTTTGCAGGGGGCAAAGATAGGCTGGTTCGCTCCGACGTACCCCATTGCGTCCGAGGCTTGGCGCGACATCAAGGTCATCCTCGGAAACGCATGGGCGGAGAAAAGCGAGACGGAACGCATCATCACAATGCCTGGCGGTGGCTTCTTGCAGATGATTTCCATTGACAACCCCGACGCAGCTAGAGGCAAGGGGTTTGACGGGGCCGTGCTGGACGAAGCCGCCATGTACGGCGAAGACGCATGGCCCGCCGCGATTCGCCCTACGCTCTCCGACCGTCAGGGATGGGCCATGTTCCTCACCACGCCAAAAGGGTTGAACTGGTTCGAGATGCTATACAAGGCTGCTGGCACGCTTCCTGGCTGGGCGCGGTGGCAGTTTCCCACGAGCGTAAATCCCACAATACCGGAGAGTGAAATCGAGACTGCGCGCCGTGAACTGCCCGACCTTATCTTTCGGCAGGAGTATATGGCGGAGTTTGTGTCTGGCGCGGGTACAGTCTTCCGGCGCGAGACGTTGCGGTACTGTCAGATCGAAACAAGGGAAGGCCGCACGGAGTACGTGCTGCCCGCCGCGAACAAACGGTACTCGAAAGACCTGTGCAGGCATTTCGTTATGTTCGATGGGGCGCGGACGGAGAAGAAGCAGAGCGACTACACCGTGGCGAGCTACTTCGCCGTGACGCCGGGGAACGACTTGCTGGTCTTGGAAGTCGTGCGCGACCGCATCCCGCCAGACGCATTTGAGGCGCTCGTGCGGGGCATGAACGACAAGCACACGCCCGGCTTCTTGGGCTTCGAGCCTGCTGACTGGAACACCTCGCCGGTGCAGGCGCTTGTGCGGCAGGGGTTCAAGTGTCAGAAGGTCCCGCCGGAGGGGACGCGGCAGACGGACAAGCTACAACGGAGCGAGGCAGCGCAGGTCATTGCGCGCAATGGTAAGCTATACTTACGGGCAGGAGCGCCGTGGGTGACGGAGTTCGAGTCGGAGCTTTGCGCGTTCCCAATGGGGCGGCATGATGACCAGGTAGACACGCTGAGCATGGCGGCGAACGAAGTCACCGAGGGCCGCGTGACGGGAAAGAGTACCAGCCAGCAGATGCCGACAGCGGCGTGGGTGGTGTAGATATGGCAAACCAGAAGAATGTCACTGTCGAAGACATCAATCGCTATGTGAGCGCCTACGAGCCGCTTATGGCGGAGTCCAAAGAGCGGATGCGGCAGACGCAGAGCATTATTGACGGAGATTACAAGGTCATCCCGAAGAAAATCCCTGGTCTTACTGAGTATCACCCCACGCACCTGTTTGGGCGGCTTTTGAAGACGATAGATCGCGTGGCCGCGACGAAGCCACAAATCAAGGTATTGCCGGACGGCAAGGGCAAGGCGGCGCGCTCTCTCGCGGACAAGACGGAAGAGCAGCTTGATGCGTGGATTTACGGGATGTCGCGTAACACGATTATGCACCCGTGGCGCGGCCTCGTGTATTTCGCCATGTTGCGGGGCAAGACTGGAGGATGCGGCCCAGAGGTAAATGACTACTTTCGCATGATGGTCCCGAAACGCGCGAATAGCGAAAGCGAGTCCGATTATGCCGCCAGAGTGCAACAGTCCAGCGGGCGCCGCAGGGAAGAAGCGCCGTTCAGCTACACGCCGATTGACCCTCTAGAACTCATTCACCCGCCAACGATGCGCCGGACTCCGCCTTGGGTCATACGCAGTGGGCAGATGGAGTTTAGCCAGATAAAGGCGCTATACCCGTTTTGGAGTAATCCGCAAAGTAAGGGCGCTGAGCGAAACGGTTCCTATGTGGACATGATCGCCTTCTGCTCCGAGTACCAGATGGGACTTCTTGCTGACGGCGAAGTCGTGAGTAATCGCGGCCCAGACAAACACGGCAAAGTACAAGGTGAACTTCTTGAGAACCCCTATGGGCGTGTGTTCTACGATGTCGTTTACTCTGGCAGGGGCTATATGACGAGCAACGGGGCGTCGAACAGCTTCGGAGGTCTCTCCGCAGAGGCGCGTATAGCGCGCGACAGGGAAATACTGCGCGGCATCACCACGCCAGAGGCGCGGCTGACTGTCGGCCTGTTGGACAACGACCTTGAAGACATCCTGCTGCAAGCCGTCGTCGTGACGGCGGCGCGGGTCTATGCGGGCCGGTACGTTGACCCAGCATTTACGGGCGGCATGACGCCGCAGGAATTCTCCGAGGCGATGAACAAAGACGTGCGCTACTTCGAGGCGAAGCAGGGGGAACCGCCGGTGAAGCCCGTGGAACAACCGCCGTTCCCGTCGCAGGTGCTTGATACACTGTACGACATAGCAGGCGGAAGCATTGAACTCAATACCATGCCGAACATCGGCATGGGAGTTAATGTCCCTGGCATCACGTCAGGATACCAGACGCGCACGACACAAGCCCCAATTGATCTGCAAAGCGTTGCGTTGCGCGAGACGATTGAGCACGTCATCGAGGACACCGCCCGCGAGTGCATCTACGCCGCGAAACACGTGATGACGACCGAGCAGGCGGAAGAAGCCTGCCGCTACATATCCCGTGATAAACTGCCGGACGCGCCCGACGTGCGCGTGACGCTTGAACCGCCCGACGAGGAGGCGCGCGCTCGCAAAGCCTCCCTCGCGGAGAAGATACGCGACAAACTTGACGACGACACGTTGCGAGAGGAATTTGGGTTCGAGAACAACGAGGAGATACGACGGCGCAAGATGCTGGACGACTTCGTGAAGACGCCCCAAGCAGTCCAAGCCGTGCTACAACTGGGGTCTGAAAAGTTTGGCATCATGTTTGACCGGATGATGGCTGAACGGGCTGCGGCGAGGGCCATAAACCTTCCCCCACAGCAGAACGGCAGCGCTCCCACGCCAGAGCAAGGCCTGACACCGCAAGCCCCCGGCGTGCCGCCCGCTCCGCCAATCGCGGGGAGTCCTGAGCAAATGGCTCTCGCAACGGCACAGGGTATGCGCCAGACGGTGCCGGTCCCGCAAGGAGGCTAGACGATATGGACCCCCTGACGGAGAATCCGCTGACGCAGCTCGCGGAAGACTGGGCGCAATACCTGATGGACGCTTACCTCACGTGGGAGGAACTGACTAAGGACATACCGCCCTTCGGATTTGACAAAGCGACCAGGGGTGAAATCAAGGCGGGCACGATAACAGACCAGCCGCCGCCGGTCATGGGAGGATAAGCGCAATGGCAAACCGTTTCATACGAACATCAGCCTATGATGCGTATAAGCCATTTGCCCTGTCGTCTGGGGGGGGGACACGTCGCCGCCCAGTGACGCCGCGCCGCCCGTTCATTGACACCGGCGAGAACCCAGAAGCGCAGGGCGCGTTTGGAGGCATGACGGCGCGGGACATGGCGCGTTCTCAGTTTGAAACGGGCCTGTTCGAGGCGGAGAACATATTTGGCAGGCAGCGGTTTAGTCCTGAGCCGAATCTGCCGCTGCCCCAGCGGGCCACGGGCCTCGTCGTCCCTGGCACTGGCACGCAGCCTGTCGCTGTTGACCCGTTCGGGACGCCGTTGCAGTCGCCAGCGCGGACAAGAGTTCCAGGGCAGCGGGTTTTCACGAACGAGCCGTCTGGCCCTCCGAAGACAATCGCGTCGTGGGTCAATGCAGCGGGCAACGCCGTTACGCAGTTGACGATTGACGTCGCATATCAGGACTATCTCGACAGCCCCAGCGCGGGCGACACACCACTGAGCAAGGATGTATGGGCGACGCGCAAGGGCTACACGCGCCAAGCTATTGATAACCCCGACTACAAGAAGGCGTTCACAGAGAATACTACGGGAGAGCAGCGGCGGGCGTTCACTGAGGGGAAGTACCCCGCCGCGTTGACGAAGCAGGAGAAGCCGACGCGCGCTACCACGACGCTGGAAGACCCCGCCGCGCACGGATATCAGGGCTGGCCGCAGGGCTACGCAGTGAAGGTGGAGCGTGACGAAGAAGGGAACGTGTTGAGGGTGAGCGAGCCGACGCCGCCGCCCGTGGACTTCCAGGCGCGGGAGGAAGCGGAGCGCATTGCCGACTTGCAGAAGAGCGCGGCGAAGGACTTCGCGGCGTTCTCCAAAGCGCGGCAAGAGGGAGAAGCAGCCAGGAAGGAGGCTGAACGTGCCTACACGCTTCAGCAGGCCGCGTCTGGCGGCGTCGCGGCGCTAAACGCGGGCGCGGCGGGCGCTCCGTTGACAAGGACGTTTGGTGAGTCCACGGCTGGCGTTCCCAACACAACCTTCTTTGGGCGCGCACCAGGCGCGGGTTTCAACCCGAACGCCCCCGCTGGCTCGCAGGCGAACCCCTACGGAGCGCAGGGGCCATTCCGCTCCAACGCGGAGGTCATCAACGAACGTGCGGGCATTGCGGAGTCGGCGCGGCTTCGGAACGCGGGCCGCATCTCGCAGGCCGTGGACAAGGTCATCAATGACGCGGCTTCTGGCATGCTGGCGCGCACGCCTCCCGCAGTCCGCCAGAGCATCCTCGCCATACTGCAACGCGCAGCACAGGAAGGACAGACGGACGTGGAAGGTGGCTCGCCAGACTATGCGCGGGCAATCCAAGCGTTGCAAGGGACATTCGCGGCGGAGAGACCACGCGGGCAAGTGTTCACACGTTATGCGGGAGCGGTTTAGGTGGCGAAGATATTCCGTTCTATCCTCGACCGCGAGCAAGGGAAGCTCGCAGCGGCCCAGCGTCGCGTCTTCACGAAGTACGCGGACAGCGCTCCGCCGCCCGTTGACTACGCAGCGCAGAGCCGTGCGCTCGACGACTACTTGGGCGAGACGCCGGCGCAGCCGCCTGTCACTCCGCCCAC
>Ga0082335_1006911_pt1 | contig 14150 bp, 13 predicted proteins | sample Subgrocontami58m_FD_72375 | JGI IMG/M metagenome (GOLD analysis project Ga0082335, IMG submission 72375) | Subsurface groundwater microbial communities from S. Glens Falls, New York, USA - GMW37 contaminated, 5.8 m (SPADES assembly) (version 2) ...
ACACGATCCATGTGACCCTCTGTTTTCCGAGCGCCTTAGAATGAAGCCAACCTGCGGCCCGTTCCCGTGACCAATTGCCACATCCCAGCCTGACTCGATCATGTCTGCAATATGAAATGTGGTCTCTTTGGCGGCCTGGTATTGATCTTCGACAGATTTTTGTTTCTCATCTTTGATCAGCGAATTGCCGCCAATTGCGATGACTGCTAGTTTATTTGCCATGTGTTCTCCTTGTGTGCGTGATACAGGTATACAGGTAGACAAGTAGACACGTACATTAGTCACACATGTCTACCTGTTTTCGTGTTTACCTGTCTAGGACATAGTAAGCGCCATCACGGCTTTCTGCGCGTGCAGGCGATTTTCAGCTTCGTCAAAGACTACGGATTGCGGGCCATCCAACACACTGCTGGTGACTTCAACGTCGCGGTCGGCTGGCAATGGATGCATGTAGATGGCATCTTTGTGGGCAACCTTCAACTTGGCATCGTCCATGATCCAATTCTTGTACATATCCTGTAATTTCTTGCCTTCCACCTTATCATTTGTAGTCAACAGCGGGCCCCAGGATTTGGCGTAGATCACATCCGCATTCTTGCAGGCTTCGGTCATGCCGTCTTTCGTATCAATGATTTCAAAGTTGGTGCCAGCAATCCTGGCTTGCTCTTTGGCTTGCGCAACGATGTCAGGCATCAACGAAAATTCGGGCGGGTAAGCCAGAGTCACATCCATGCCAAAGCGCGGCATTTGCAAAATCAGTGACTGAGGTACAGAGATCGGTTTGAGGTACGAAGCGGCATATGCCCATGAAACGACGATCTTCTTCTTCCGCAAATCTTTGCCTTTCTTTTCCATGATGGTCATTAGGTCAGCCAGACATTGGAAGGGATGATAAATATCGCATTGCATGTTCAGAACTGGAGCGCGTGAATTCTTCGCGACAGCGTTCAAGTATTTATTACCATCACCGTAGTCACAATGACGGATGGCAATGCCGTCGAAGTAGCGCCCAAAGATCTCGCCGATTTCAACAGGTGTATCACCGTGCGAGATTTGGGTTGTGTTGCTGTCAATGAAAGCGCCATGCCCGCCAAGCTGCGCCATGCCCGCTTCAAACGATCCGCGAGTGCGCGTGGACGAGAAGAAGAACAGCATCGCCAGCGCCTTATCGCGCAGATAGGGATGCGGCTCGCCGAGCGCGCGCTTGCGCTTCAAATCCCAGGCCACTTCCAAAACAGTTTCGACTTCCTCTTTTGTGAAGTCGAGGTCGCCGATGAAATCACGACTGCGAAAATTTGTTTGCATTTTTATCTCCTTGTTTGCTAGTCAGCTAGTCTGGTGGTCGGCTAGTCTACTAGTAGGTTAGTTTGAATTACGCAGGTATTTCAACATTCCATTGATCAATTTCTTCGCTTCTACTGCAAGGTCATAAGCCTTTTTCAACTCCTCGTTGGTAATGTAGTTGGCATCCAAAGCTAGATACAATTCAGATTGGACTTCAGCCGCCGAACGTCTTGCCATTTTTAGGAAGCGGGCAAATTCGGGATCATAGCCCGCTTCAAAACCTTCCGCGATGTTGTGCATGACTGAACCTGCCGCATCATGTATCTGGTTGCACAAAGCCCAGTCTCGGGAAAACTTTTCCTTCCGCGTCAACCTGTAAACGAAACCCGCCAACACTCTGGCCTTCTGCCAAGCCTGCAACTCCTCGAAATTCTTGACTGTGCTCATCAATCCATCTCCTGCCTAGCAGACCAGCCGACCAGTGGACTAGCGGACTACTACTCCATCTTGCCCAGCACCAGCGCCAGCAAAGCCATTCGCATCACAACGCCGTTGAAGGCCTCCTGCCAGTAACGCGACCAGCGGGTAATATCCACGTCGGTTGGGATCTCATCCATGCGCGGGAGCGAGTGGAGCAGGATTGCGTCTGATTTGGCTTTCTTCTCCAGCAACTCGCGCGTGATCTTGTAATTCGCGGGCGTGAGGTCGAGTTCGCCTGTGCGCTCATCACGGGACTTTGTGTAATCGGGCTGCACAACTGGTTCAACCAGGATCACATCGGCTTCGGCAATGGCTTTTTCAACATGATCCATTTCCTTGAAGTTCACACTGTATTGCTTGAGTTCCTTTTTGAATTCATCGGTCAAGCCCATATCGGGCGGGGCGACGAAAGTGACCGGGCAGTCAAATTGACTCAAAGCATAACCGAGGGAGTGCATGGTTCGCATGCGCATATCGCCGACCGCCAGCCACTTGAGACCGTCAATCCGCCCCTTCTCACGCAAGACCGTGTACAAGTCAGTGAGAATTTGCGTCGGGTGCTCGCCCCAGCCATCGCCACCGTTGATAATGGGAATACTTGACCACTTCGCGGCTTCATGCGGCGCCCCCTGCTGAAAGTGGCGCATCACGATCACATCGCCATAAAACTCCAGCATCTTGACCGTGTCCTTGATGGACTCCTGATAGAAGTCTCCGGCGCGGGTCATCTTTGCATCGGAGAAACCCGTAACATGGCCGCCGAGGCGGTGCATGGCGGCTTCATGGGCCAAGCGCGTGCGCGTGGAAGGCTGGTAAAAGGCCGTCACAAGAGTCTTTTCCCTGAGCATATCCACGTTCTTCCTGGAACGTGCGATGGGTTCCATTTTCTGAGCCACATCAAACACATGGAAGAATTCGTTCCGCTCGAATTCCTTGAGCGAAAGGATATCACGACCAGCAAAACTACGCATTTTGAAACTCCTTTTATCGAAAAAAGATTTGGATGGTTGACATGTATACAGATGAACGAGTTTCGACGTATTTACGTATATACCTGTCTACCTGTTTACTTTTTCAGCCAGCATCTTCGGCAGCAACGCGTAAAACTCCGTTGCGTGTACCACATCGTCGAGCGCCACGTTTTCGTTGCGCATGTGTGCGGTTTTCTCATCGCCAGGGCCGAAACCGATGGAGGGGATACCAGCCTTGCCGGCCCAATAGGTGCCGTTGGTCGAGAAATCCCATGTGCCCAGCATCCGCTTCTCGCCCCACAGCGCCTCGATAGTGCGTTGCCCTGCCTGCGTCAACGGATGCGCATCATCCAGCAGCCAAGGCGGGTAGAACTTCGACACCGGAAAGACAAAGCCCGTGTAGGAAGGTGCGTCATAGAATAACTCTTCGACATGGATTTCGTCCTGCAGATAGTCGGGGATCAGCCCCTTGATCTGCTTGATCACCTCGTCGCGCGGCTCGTTCGAAGTGATGCGACGGTCAATAAAGATCGTGAACTGATCGGGCACTGCGTTGAGCGAAGCCGTGCGCGCCGCGACGTCGGTCACTGCTATGGAGGGAAATCCCTGCACCGGATGATAGCCCATACCAAAGCGCATCCGACGATCCAACTCGCGGATTTGTGTGATGATCGCCATCATCTTGTATACGGCATTGTCGCCGAGGTAGTGCGACGCCGCGTGCGCTGACCGGCCAGTGGCGGTAATCTTCAACTCGATGCGGCCCTTGTGCCCGCGATAGACCTGCATCTTGGTCGGCTCGCCAATGATGACAAAATCAGGCTTCACTTTGGGGTCGGCCTCGACGAAGGTGTTGGGCGCGATACCATCGCACCACTCTTCCATATTGCCGAAGTAGTAGGCCGTGTAACCATCCAGCAGTCCCAGGTCGCGGGCGAATGCCAGGCCATACACCATGCCGGGCGTGCTGCCTTTTTCATCACACGCGCCGCGCGCATACAAGATGCCGTTCTCCACCTTGCCCGCGAACGGATCCCATTCCCATTCGCTGGAGTCGCCTACGCCCACGGTGTCAATGTGCGAGTCGAAGACAATTACCTTAGGCCCGTTGCCGATGCGACCAATGGTGTTGCCCATTTTGTCGAAGCGCGCCTCGTCGAAACCCAGCTTCCGCATCTCGGCCTGGATACGCTCGCCAACATCTTTAAGTTGACCATCCATACTGGGAATGGCAACAATTTCACGCAAAAATTGAATAATATTCTCACGATTGTCCTGTACTTTTTTCTTTATATCGTTCACTTTAGTCATTAATTCACCTCAAGAATTTAATATGGATGATTGCAGTGTTGCAATCAGTTTAAACTAGGTAATTTTTACACGGCGCACAATATGGAAATGAAAATACCCTGGAATGGAATAGCTTAAGGAATAATCCACAACCTTGCCGCGTTCATCAAAAAGCTGCGAATAGAAGTGCAACAACACGTCTCCGCGCTGGATCTCAAGCGCCTTGGCCACCTCGGGGGTTGCGCCAATGGCGCTGACATTCGCGCGAGAAGTCTTCAAAGCGTCGCCGCGGCCCAGTAAAAAGTCCAGAACAGAACCGTGAAAATCGGCCGGCAGATCCTTCGAGCGTAGAATCGTCGCAGGTAAAATATCCTCAAGATATGCCACAGGTCTTTCATCTGTGTGGACCACACGACGCACACGAGTCAAGTTTTCACCCACTGGAACGTTCAGCACCTTTCCAAGTTCTTCATCGGCAACTGTCGCTTCGATACTTAAATCGCTGACCGAAACTTTTAGCCCGAGGCGCTTTGCAATCGATTCAAGGCTTTCAAGCACCTCCAAGCCGCTTTCCATTACCTGGGTCTTGCCGACAACAAAAGTTCCAGAACCCTGCCTTCGGCGAATGAGTCCCTGCGTTTCAAACGAACGCATGGCTTCGCGCAAAGTGGCGCGAGAAACGCCAAGTTGTTTGGCAAGGTCAGGTTCCGAAGGAAGCCGCTGGCCGGCTGGTGAACGGGAGATCAAAGCGGCCAGATCAACCTGCAATCGTTGAAAAGGAAAATTAGCCATGGGTCCTCAATCATCCAGCACTGAAATAAAATCAAACTGTGTCACATCCACCAGACCTTTATCAGATATCCGCAATTCGGGAATCACCACCAAGCCAAGCAAACTCAATTGCATGTTCGGGTTGTTCAATTCACATCCGCAAGCCTTGAACCCTTCCAGCACAGTTCCGGTTTTTTTCGCCACAATGTCTGCGCGCTCATTCGACATCAACCCCGCGATCTGCAAATCCACCTGTCCGACCACTTCACCATTCATCACCACGATCTGACCGCCGCCGCACTTCGCCAATTCATTCGCCGCAATCGCCATGCTCTCGTCATCCGTACCCACCACAATCATGTGATGGCTGTCATGCGCCACCGTTGAGCCGATCGCACATTTCCTTGTAAATTCAAATCCATTCACCAATCCCACTGTGACCTTGCCCGTCGCGCGATGACGCTCCACCAGTGCAATCTTTGCGAGGTCGCGTTTCACATCTGATTTGACTTCACCCCCTTCCGCTTTTACTTTCATCCTGAGATGACGAGTCGGCGCTTGATTCTCGATCACGCCGATGACATGCGCCTCGACCTCCGCCCCGTTACCTGCTCTTGTCCGAAGGACAAAATCCTCAGCCTTGAGAGGTCTCTTCAAATGGACGGACTTCGTCACCCATTTGGGATATTTCACAGAAGGCAGCTTGATCTGCAACTCGCCTTTCTCAGCAATGACCTGTCCTTTGGCGATGACCATATCAGCCTTAAAGTTCATCAAGTCTTCCACCAGCACCACATCCGCCCAGCGGCCGGGCGCGATCATGCCCATTTCTTTGGTGAGACCAAAATGCTCGGCTGAATTGATCGTCATCATTTGAATGGCGGTCATTGGGTTTAGGCCTTCCGAGATCGCATGGCGCAGAACACGATCCATGTGACCCTCTGTTGTGAGTGTCTCCGCATGGGAGTCATCTGTGCAAAGGATGAAGCGGCGTGAATCCATTTTCTTTTCTGTAATGGCTTTGACCTGATTTGCCACATCATGCCAGGCTGAGCCATACCGAAGCATGGCTTTCATACCCTGACGCACTCGCGCAACTGCATCGTCAAGGCGTGTGCCTTCGTGGTCATCTTCCGCGCCGCCTGCCACATAGCCGTGAAAGGGCAGCCCGAGGTCTGGCGAGGCGTAATGCCCGCCGATCACCTTCCCCGCCGCATGGGTCGCGGACATTTCATCGAGCATCTTTTTATCGCCCATGACTACAGCCTGGAAGTTCATCATCTCACCGAGGCCGATGATGCCCTTCCATTGCATGGCTTCGACGACTTCCTTTTGCCCAATCGAAGAGCCGGGAGTTTCAAACCCGGGGGACGAGGGAACACACGAAGGCATTTGCACCCAGACGTGAATGGGCTGCTTCTGTGCCTCATCCACCATCAACTTGACCCCCTTGAGACCGAAGATATTCGCCATCTCGTGTGGGTCTATAAACATACCTGTTGTACCGCGGACAGCCACCGTGCGCACAAACTCTGTGACCGTGACCATGCCTGATTCAACGTGCATGTGTGCATCGAGCAAGCCCGGCACGAGATAGCGTCCTTTGGCTTCAATAACCTTAGTTTTCTTTCCAATTGTGTGACTGGCATCCCGCCCTACATAGGCAATCCGACCTGCCACAATGGCAATGTCGGTATCAGGAATGATCTCACCCGATTGCACGCAGACCCATTTGCCCCCGCGTATAACAAGATCAGCATGAGCGCGTCCCATGGCTACATCAACAAGGGCTTGGGTGAGTTTTGTGGATGATGTCATAAGCACTCCATTTTTCTAATTGCAGATGGCGCCAGTTAATAGCGCCTTCTTTGTTCCTACGAATAGACTATTACAACTCCAACAACCCAGAGAACCGTAAAAATCGCGGGCATAAGCAAGAGCCATGCCAGGGTTCTTTTCTTACGAAACACAGCCGCCGCCGAACCAATTTGAAAGAGCGGCAGGAGCATAACAATACCACCAAGAGCTGACGAACCTTTCAAATAATATGTAAACGGCATAAAAAGCAAAGCACCAGGAAAACCAAATAAGAGGATAATCAATGTGTCAATGATCATTTTATGCCAACAATCTCTTCGCCGCTTTATTATGTTTCTCGATCAATTTGCCCTGATCCACTGTCACCAGTTGGCCTTCTTTCACAACGAATTTTCCGCCGACAACAGTGTAATCTGCATTTACGGGTTGACCAAAAACAATTGCAGAGACAGGATCGTGCATGCCTGCATAGCCAAGCTTATTTAAATTGACGGCGAAGAAGTCGGCGCATTTGCCTGCTTCCAAACTGCCGATGTCATTTCTTCCAAGGACCGCCGCTCCTCCGAGTGTGCCCAGGTGCAGTGCTTCTCTTGCAGTCATTAAAGACCTCACCCCTAACCCCTCTCCCTCGGGGAGAGGGGAACGAGAAAAGCCCGTTATTCCCTCTTTGACACGCGACAAAAGCATTGCTTGTCTTACTTCAGCTAACAGATGCGAGCCATCGTTGGAGGCGGAGCCATCCACGCCGAGGCCGACGTTCACACCAGCGGCGCGATATTCTTTGATGGGCGCGATACCTGAGGCGAGTCGCATATTCGAGGTGGGACAATGCGCCACGCCGCAGTTATGTTTGGCAAAGACTTTGATCTCTTCGTCATTGACCCAGACCGCGTGCGCAAACCAAACGTCATCACCTACCCAGTCCACTTCCTGCATATAACCCACAGGTCGGTGGCCAAACATCTTCATGCAGAATTTTTCTTCATCTTCGGTTTCAGCAAGGTGCGTATGCAAATGCACGCCATATTCACGCGCCAGCTTTGCGGACTGTTTCATCAAGTCTGATGTGACACTGAATGGCGAACATGGCGCGAGCACGATCTGAGTCATCGCGCCAGGTTTTGTGTCGTGATATTTTTCGATGAGACGCTGTGAATCCTTGAGGATGTTTTCTTCGCTATCCACAACTGAATCGGGCGGGAGTCCGCCCTTGGATTCGCCGAGACTCATCGAGCCGCGCGATGCTTGCAGGCGTAAACCAATCTCGGAAGCCGCGGCAATTTCATCGTCCAGTTTTGAACCGTTTGGAAAAAGGTAGAGATGATCCGCTGCGGTGGTGCATCCCGAAAGCGCCAGTTCTGCCAGTGCGGTCTGAGTCGAAATAAAAATATCGTCAGGAGTGAGGCGCGCCCAAATGGGATATAAAGTTTTAAGCCAGTTGAAAAGATTTGCGTCCTGCGCGGCAGGGACGGCGCGCGTGAGAGTTTGATAAAAATGATGATGCGTATTGACCAGCCCCGGCAGTACGATGTGGCCTTTGAGATCAAGGACTTCATCGGCAGCCTGCCCTGAGCCTGTCGAAGGGTGGCGAAGCTCGCTCATGGGACCGACCTGTTTGATGAAGCCATCGCGAATAAAAAGACCACCATCGGGAATCTCCCGTTGATGGTCGTCCATGGTTACGATGTGTGCGTTTTTGATGAGGAGGGTGGACATTGGAAGTAGCCAGTGAATAGTGATTAGTAATCGGTGAACAGTAATCAGTAATTGGTCTAGTTGTCTGACAACTTCAAGTGTAGCAAAAAAGGGGGAGGATGTCAAATAGCTGGCAAGTCACTATTAGTTCTATTGTTGGAACATTTGGAAAAACAAGTATACAGTAAGAGGGATGTCATCCCATTTAAACACGAATTACTTATTGCCCCGTCTGTGGGCGGAATGTGTGTTAAACTGAAGCAGTAACAAATAACTGGATCTCTGTCGTACCTTGACCGCCGACCCTCTTATAGGGTTGCGGTCATTTTTATTCCCGGCCGTGCCGGAGAAGGAAGTAATAAAATGGATATTCGAATTTACGTAGGCAATCTCAATAAGTCCACCACAGAGGCGGAAATCAAGACGCTGTTCGCACAAGCTGGAACCGTCACTTCGGTTGAACTTGTGATGGACAAAGGCTCCGGCCTCTCGAAGGGTTTTGCATTTGTCGCCATGCCCAACCAAGCTGAAGCAGATAAAGCGATCAGCATGTTCAATGCCTATTCCCTGGCGGGTAACACGCTCAAAGTCAATGTTGCCAAACCAAAGGTCGGATAAGCACAATACAGAAAATATATCACAGCAAAGCGCCCCTCGTTCCAAATCGAACGGGGGGCTTTCTTATTCGGTAATTGATAACTGACATGACACAGATGGTCGAGTAGGCGGCGGGTTCCAAAACCAAGTTTGCCTTATTCCCTCCGCCGCCGTACCGAGACCACATAAGATAATTGATAAATAAGTTCTCATTCCCCTGGGCTATAATCACACAATCCGATTCATATCGCATTGACGTGACAGGTCCCTATGCCCAACCACTTAATTAACGAAAACTCACCTTGCCTGCTTCAACACGCCAAAAACCCTGTATAAAATATAAAATCTTTAGCGCTGGCACAGCAGACTGCCCGCCGTCCAAACGGGCATTCTGTCGCCAAAGACTACCAGAAGTTTACGAACAATTGCGTCAAAGCAGTTGTAAAACTTGATTAGGGGAAATTGCAAGTTGACAAATCGTAAAAACGCCTTATACTAAACATATCTCACTTCTATAACGTTATGATACAATAGTGAGACATGTTTCCTAGACGTTGAAATTCCTCACGGATGGAGGTTCTGCATGACCTTAAGTCTGTTCGGAACGTGGCAGGGCCAGTCGTTGGATGGAATCATCGCGGAATGTCGGGAATTGGTGGAAGACATCGATTTTCCGACGGTGCGTCGTTGGCGCGAAGCGGGGGGAAAAGTTCTCGGTCATTTTCAGGTTTATTTTCCGGAAGAGATCGCTCACGCGGCGGGGATGTTGCCGTTGAAAATGCGCGGTGCGCCCATTGAGTGTATGCACTCGGATTCCCATTTCGGCTCCTATCTCTGCTCGATCATCAAGACCTCGCTCGAACTTGCGTTGAGCAGGCGCGTCGAACTGGATCTGTTCGTCACTCACCCTATCTGTGACGCGGCGCGCAACCTCGCGGCGGTATGGGGGCGCAATTTTGACTATCCATGCCAGATCCTGTACCTGCCTCAAAACGCGAACTCTGCCGCATCTGCGACATACCTGCGTGATGAGTACGCGCGCGTGCAAGCGGACATTGAAGCGATCACGGGGCAAAAGGTCACGGAAAAGTCGCTGAAAAATTCCCTGTCTGTCTTTAATGAAAATAGAAACCTGTTGCGCCAGTTATATGAAATCAAGCGCAAACAACCCTGGTTAATCTCTGCTTACGAAACATATTTGCTTACAAACGTTGGGGGATTGATTACACGAGAGGAACACAACGAAATGCTCAAGGCTGTGATCCCGCTGATTGAGACACGCCCAGTCAAACGTCACGACAAGATACGTGTGGTCTTCGAGGGCGGGTTTTGCGAGCAGCCTCCGCTGGATTTAATCCGCACCATCTCGCAATCCTGTTACGTCGTGGACGATGATTTGTTGATCGGCTTGCGCTGGATTCTTGATGATGTCTCATTGGCAGGCGATCCGTTATTTAATCTCGCGGAAGCATATCTGGAGAAATCAAGTTACAGCCCCGCGCAGCATGACTCGCGCAAACCGAAAGAGAAAATGCTTCTGCAGCGCATCGCGGACTCGGGCGCGGAGGCGGCGATTATCACCGCCGCAAAAATGTGCGAACCTGGGCTTGAAGAGCAAGTGGCTTACACAAAGGCATTGGATGAAAAAGGGATTCCCTATTTCGTCAGCGAGTTCGAAGAGAGCATGACCAGTTTCGATCACATGGAAATCCAGCTGGAGACATTCACGGAGAATATTCTGTTCGGTTAATGTCACTGCGAGCGATGGTCGAGTAGCGTTCTTTGCGTATCGAGACCAAGCGAAGCAGTCTTCTCGTGACAGGAGATTGCTTCGGACGAAGAACAAGAGCGTCCTCGCAATGACATTTGATAAAGGTGACATAATGCCAGAAGATAAAAAGGTTGATATTGTCGGACGCAGCAACGTGGAAGGGGCAAACCTGTTCCGCGATTGGTTCGCAGAATTGGGCGACGCGGCAAAGAACGAAAAAAGCGCAGCCTATGTCTTCGTGATGGGCAGCATGGCAGAGATATTGAAGGTCTTCGACTTTCCGCTTGTCCTGCCTGAGATCACCTCTTTGCAAACTGCGGTGCGCCGCGTTGCGGATGAGTACCTGACCGTCGCGGAAGATTACGGATACTCGCCCGATATTTGCGGATACGTCAAAGCGGACATCGGCATCCATTTGCGCGAGAGAGCGCACCCGATGGGAAAAATCCCCAAACCCGCGCTGGCAGTATTGACCAACGCCTGCAATACCTATGTCAAATGGGCGGAGATTTGGGAACGCATGTACAACATCCCAGTATTCGTTCTGGATGTGCCAGCCACGCGCCAGGCGGGCGGACAATTCCAATTGGGCAGTTCGGATTTTACGCGTGATTGCAAATACGTTGAAGCGCAGATCAGGGAATTGATCACGTTATGTGAAAAAGTATCGGGAAAGAAATTCGACATTGACCGCCTGCGCGAAACAATGGCTTATGCCAACGACATGAACATCGGCTGGAAGCGCGTGCTTGAACTTAATAAGAGCCGCCCGTCGTTGTTCAACGCATTGACCGATGGCACGGTGTATTTGGGTGTCTCGAATAATTTTCGCGGCACAAAAGAGGGAAGTCAGTATTTCAAGAACCTTGTGGAAGAAATGGAATACAAAGCCGCGCACGGTATCGGCACACAGACCGATGAAAAATACCGGCTGGCATTCGTCGGCGTGCCATGCTATCCCATCTTCCGCCGTTTCAATGAAATGTTCGCGGAATGGGGCGGCGCGTTCGTCCATTCTACGTATCTGCATTTCGCTTCGGGCGGAGCCAACATTGGGTTTGAGTACGATGTGAGCCGCCCCATCGAAAGTTTAGCGGAAGGCACGTTGATCAGCGTCCGCGAGGCAATGGACAACATGTTCCATCAGGATCGCGTCCTGATCAAGATGGTCAAGGACTATGAACTGGATGGCGTTATTTATCACCCGATCAAATCATGCCGCACGGTTTCGACAGGTCTGGCGGACGGACGCCGCGCAATGATGGCAGCAACAGACACGCCGAGTCTGTTCATCGAATCAGACATGATGGACAAGCGCGTCGTCTCCGAAGCGCAGATGAAGAATCGCGCCGACGCTTTCTTTGAAGGTCTCGCGTCGCGCCGATTAACGGCGGCAGCAAAGACAACATAATTTCAAATGCTGGTCGAGTAGTTCTGAGCGGAGCGAAGAACGTACCGAGACCAGATAAAGCAATATCACGCTCACATTAAACTGCTTCGGTGGTCTCGATACGGCGGACAAACACCGCCTACTCGACCACCTTCGCAAATGACACTGGAGGCTTTCATGGCATACGCCACAGGTGTAGATGTCGGCTCGACACAAACAAAAGCGATCATCATCAACGAAACAAGTGAAATCGTTGGGCGTTCCCTGATAGATACAGGCGCAAATGTGGTCGCCGCGGCTGAGAACGCATACAACGAAGCGCTTAAAGGCAGTGGTATTCAAGAAGAGGAAGTCGAATATGTAATTGGCACGGGATATGGACGTTATCGCGTCACATTTGGCAATACACAGGTGACTGAAATTTCCTGCCACGCACGCGGCGCTTCGCACATGTTCCCCAACACAAAAACCGTGCTGGATATGGGCGGGCAGGATACGAAAGCGATTCGTGTCAGCCCGAACGGTGAAGTGCTCGACTTCTGCATGAACGATAAATGTGCGGCGGGAACCGGTCGCTTTCTCGGAGCCGCTGCCGCCGCATTGGACATTCCGCTCGGCGAATTGGGCAACGTCGCCATGCAGTCGGAAAGACCGGTCAAGATCAGCACCACCTGCACGGTCTTCGCCGAGTCCGAAGTGTTGTCGTGGCTGGGCAAAGGCAAAAAGATCGAAGACATTTTGTGGGGCGTGCATCTTTCCATTGCATCGCGTTCTGTTGGTCTCTTGCGCCGCGTCGGCATCGAAGAGGAATTGACCTTCACGGGAGGCGTCACCAAAAATGCAGGCGTGATCAAGGCGCTCGAACAAGCCATCGGTTTTAAATTAAATATCAGCGACGAGTCGCATTTCATCGGCGCATTGGGAGCGGCGTTGTTCGCCCTCGATCATATTATCGCAAGTCGCGCCCCATCTGCAAAGGAGACTGCATGACTTACGTTACAGGCATTGACGTTGGCTCCACATACACAAAAGCCGTGATCCTGCGCGACGGAAAAGAGATCGTCAGCCGCGCCATGCTCAGCACGGGATTTCGACTCGAAGAAGCGGCGCGCAAGGCATTTCACAACGCCCTCGATCTCGCGGGACTTCAAGAGGCCGACTGTTCCTATTTGGTGACTACTGGCTTCGGGCGGCATCTCGTCATGTTCCGCGATGTCAACGTGACAGACATCAACGCCAGTGCGCGCGGCGCGTGCTTCCTCTTCCCAAACACCCGCACCATTTTAGATGTCGGCGGGCAGACAATGAAAGCCATTCAACTTGTGGAAGGTGGCAAGGTTAAATCGTTTCGCTTGAATGATAAATGCGCGGCAGGCACAGGCGCGTTCCTCGAAAAGACCGCGCGTTACATGGGCTACAAAACTGAAGAGATCGGAACGCTGGCGGCTGTTTCCAAACAAGCCGTGCCAATCTCTGGCGTGTGCGCGGTATTTGCTGAGTCAGAAGTGATCAACCATCTTTCGCAGGGATCATCTCCATCGGACATTATGTTCGGTGCCATCACATCTCTCGTTGCACGTTCCACACAATTGATCAAGCGCGTTGGTTTGACTCCAGAGTTCACGCTAATCGGCGGCATCCTGCGCTACGAATCGATGGGACGCGTTGTGCGCGAACAACTCAAGACCGATGTCAACGTGGCGGCAGGCGACATGGTTCAATTCGTCAGCGCATTAGGCGCGGCGATTTTGGGATTTCGGCGCATGGAAAAATTGAACAAGGAAGGCGCAGAAATAACACCTTCTTAGAATATGCACCGTCCCGAAGGTTTGAACGACAAAACAAGGTTTTTCAAGGAAACCTTCGGGACGTTCTTGACATGAAAGACATAATGGCAATCGCAGAAAGACCCTCCGTCCGCACGCAATTTTTGATCTTCACCTTATTCGGTGAGTTCATCCTCGCGCGCGGCGGCTCCATTTGGACATCGAGCCTGCTTTCCCTGCTGAATCATTTGGATGTCGGCGAGCATGCGGCGCGCATCACGCTCTCGCGCATGGCGCGCAAGGGCTGGCTGGCAGCA